>Ga0169931_10002022_pt1 | contig 33304 bp, 6 predicted proteins | sample Kivu_15m_20L_FD_129675 | JGI IMG/M metagenome (GOLD analysis project Ga0169931, IMG submission 129675) | Freshwater microbial communities from Lake Kivu, Western Province, Rwanda to study Microbial Dark Matter (Phase II) - Kivu_15m_20L... | ecosystem: Environmental > Aquatic > Freshwater > Lake ...
AGATGAAGAAGATGAACTGCTTCTGGAAGAAGATGATGAACTGCTGCTTGAAGAAGAAGAAGAAGAAGAAGAAGAAGAAGAAGAAGAAGAAGAAGAAGAAGAAGAAGAAGAACTTTTGCTTGAAGAAGATGAAGATGATGAACTGCTGCTAAAAGAAGATGAAGAAGATGAAGAATAACTGCTAGAAGAAGACCCAGAAGAACTGCTGCTGGAGGAAGAAGATGATGATTTGCTGCTGGAGGAACTGCTGCTGGAAGAAGAAGATGACTTGGAAGAACTGCTGCTAGAAGAAGAAGAAGAAGAAGAAGAAGAAGAACTGTTGCTTGAAGAAGATGAAGATGAACTGCTTCTGGAAGAAGATGATGAACTGCTGCTAGAAGAAGAAGAAGAAGAAGAAGAAGAAGAAGAAGAACTAGAAGAACTAGAAGAACTAGAGGAAGACCTGGAGGAACTGCTGCTGCTGGAAGAAGACCTGGAGGAACTGCTGCTGCTGGAAGAAGACCTGGAGGAACTGCTGCTGCTGGAAGAAGACCTGGAGGAACTGCTGCTGCTGGAAGAAGACCTGGAAGAACTGCTGCTGGAAGAAGACCTGGAAGAACTGCTGCTGGAAGAAGAAGAGGAGGAAGAGGAACTTGCGCAACTGTGCTCGAGGCAGAGACCTGTCCAACCACCGCAAAATGCACCCTCGTCACGACATGCGTCACATGCATAAGCTGCTGCGCCAGTTGCTGACCCTTCGTAATATAAAGTCCAGGAGCTGAACTCATCCCCTTCCGAATCGGCGCATAAGGGGTAGTCTGGTATAGGACCACAGCTACCGGAAAATCCTTCGCAATACCTATCACCCGTTAAAACTAACGAGCCGTTGTCGTTGTCATATATCTTGAAATCATTGAACCAACCTGAGCATCCAGATGCCCCTTCGGGGCACCGACAACTATAAGAGCAAAGTATTGTATAATTAACAGTACCACCACCACCACCACCACCATCACCACAACCTCCACCCGACACACAATTGTCGGCAAGCTGCTGACAATTAGCTGTCCAAGCCCCCCAGCCACAGCATTCTGGATTGGTGTCGGAAATATTGTTGCAGCATGGGGAGCAGAGATCCGAAGGACACCCCAGGCAACCAAGACCACCAGCGAGCCCTCCTTTAAACTGATTTGTTGTGAATGGGTCTTTTTTCCCCATATCTATGAGCGGATAAGTTATATTATATGCTCTCAATATCTTTTCTGGTGCATTATATGGGACCCACGGGAACTCATTACCAAAAGACCAAAGATAATATTCATCAGAGAAGAACGGGACATTTGCCCAATCAATCGGCAGTCCTGTGGTGGCAGTTACGGTTGAATCAACTCCGAAAGCCCTCTTCCTTCTGGTCCAGTCACGCGTCTCATAGAAAACTTCAATACCAGCCTCTTTCAGTTTTGTGGCGACATACCAATCAGACAACTCCAAGAAATCTGTTCTGTATGTTTGGTGATCATTATTGGTTTCTGCAGATCTGAATAGTGATATGTCAGATGGAGTTGCGCTTTGCGATGCAACATCAAGACACACGCTCAATCGACCATTCGTGGGGCTTGCAACATCTCCTGCCATAAAAATGATTTCTGCAATCATCTCATCAAGCATCACCTTAAAAGCGCTGTCTTTTTGTGTGGAGGTTCCTGACTCGGAATCCCATATGGCTGTGGTGCGTTTTCTGTAAAATGGATACCCTCGATTGGATGTCAAATAGAGGATAACATTGCACGGAGATGTAATGGGCGTTCTCCCAGCAGAAGGAATTATCACACCATGAACCAGGGCCCTGATGGCATGAGATGCCCCCTTCCACACGGAAGTGCACTCCTTGCACTCAAATCCTAGAGGCTGGGAAGAATCAGGAGTTGTGCGCAGATAGCGCCTCTTCCACTCTATGTAAGAAACAAACGAAGCTCCTTCCGTATCAGCGGTGTAGGGTTCTTCGCCCCAGGTGTAACCTCCAAATGGGAACCACAATAAGAAGCTTCTGCCACCCCACATGTATGCGTCAATCACCATCTCATAAAGCGCATTGTGCCAAGGGCTTTTAATTTCAAAAGATTGAGGGTCAGGGCTCCATTCAAACGCCCTCTGCAGAGCATCTTCGGGGTTTCCTTCAGAATCATAACCTCTGCGGTGTTGTCCCTGCCACACGGCCACCCATGCTTTTGACATGCCACCTATTATTGGCTCACTTCCTCCAGCACCCATAGATATCCACCAATAATACCTGTTAGCGTCATTCAGATCATATGTGTTTTGGGTGGTTATTGATGGAAGGTTAGAGGTGGCGGTGACCAACCACGCCCCTCCGTCTGCATCCATGTCTATGAAGACTCCCTTTGGTCCAAAAAGAGATATATTAGGCGATGATCTGGTGATGCGCCACACCCATTTTCCATAATATTCTCCAGCAACTGCCTGAGCACCGCTGACTATGAAATCAGAATTGAAAGACAAACGCTGATTGGCAGCCACATGCGGAGAGAAACCGCCAAGACGCTCATTAGCCTCCTTCAGTATCTTTTCCATCCTGGAGAAGGTGTCTGTTCTCAAATTTGCTGCAAGACCGTCAGGCTCCCAAGAATGTATGTGGTCAACCCCAGTCAGGCACGCATGACGCAGCAACTCGTCCCACATGGGAGAATCCACAAAACCGACCACTCCACTGGCGTCACCAGCCCACGACCTTGGAGCTATCCATGGCCTTGTCGGCGACCCACCGCAGTTTCTGTTGACAGCACGCAAAGTCTGCAGAGCCAACAAGAGAGAGTTCCAGGGTGTCCGTCCAAAGGCGGTTGTGGTGGCATTTGGCTGGTCCAGGCGAACCAGTCTTGTGGGGTCATCAGTTGCCACAGAGTATATCGATGTGTTGTCCCATTGACCATACAGATAAGGAGCAGAGGCATTACCAGCGAGACCCTGCTGCATATCATAGTGCCCGTCAGAATCATAGGCGTGATCCCATGGTGCAATCGAATATGCATGATAGTTCGACATGCTCAAACCTGGATATTCATTCTTACCTATGGGCATGAATGCTTCGTAGAGGTTTGCTGCATCAATAGCAGACACACCGCGATTCCAATAGTGATATGCAGGGGTATCCTGCGGATGCGGGTTACCCAAATTACCTATCAATTCCGCCAATTGATAATTTAGATCAAAACGACCGCCATCGGTGAACCAGTATTTCCAGGAGGCAACGCCAAACCAAGATTTGGAGAATTCTGGCCTATTGGCATATGAATTAACCTTGTCCGCATCAAGATTCCAGCTGGTAAATATCCCACTCATTTCGTAATCAAAAACCAAATGATCGAGTGGAGCACCACCACTCTTGAGAGCGTTTATGACTGTTGTCCAGGCATTCTTTACAGTAATGACTCCGTTGGATGCCCATATGGACGGAACGATCACCCCACCAGTGGTGGAAAATTGATCTGGGCTACCAAGGTTGTCATAGAACATTCGCTTGTTGACGCCGGCTTCATAGAAATAATGCATACGCAGAGATCGCATGCCGGGTGGAAGTCTTTTGAGCAACGATACAACCGCGTTGAACCTGGCTGTATTTATGAATGTTGCAGGAGCACTCTGACCACCATCCGTGAATGTACCTGTAATGGTTGGCCCGTACAGGGGCACAACAGGCTTGACATATGTGTACATTGTCAAATCATCAGGATTTGAGCTTATTACATCAGCATCCAAACTTGCAGACGCTGGGCCACGCCAGGTACCAGCCCAGATTGGGCGCACAATCCGCGTTGGATCTGCAGTTCTGTTTGCAAGCTCTGCAACCATCGACTGAATGTTGTAAGAAGCTGCATATTCGGCCTTGGCAATCGATGAACATGTCACCGTTCCAAGCTCCCAGCATGGCTTTGAGAAAATGGCGCCACCAACAGATGGACAACCTGAGAAATCAGATCTCTTCAGATCTCTTTCTATGGCATCAAATATGAATCCATCAATTTTGTGCCTCATGAACGGCTGTATGCAAGATGAATTGAATTGAGATTTTGACATCTTGCAGTTGTGCGCTGTGATAGAAGGAATGCTAGGGAAAAGAAATACGCCAACGTTGGTGACATATATAGGCTTGGGTGTCTTCTTTGATTGGCTGTAGTGATGCAGTATGGCGTCTGTTGCCACACCCACCTTGGCAGAAATTCGCAACCTGCCAATTGTGCTTGAGTCTGTAGGCGTGCATTCAACAGCAACGAAATCAACCGCGTCCAGAAGAGGTCCATAAACTTCCGATATGCGTGTTGCAACACCCTGCCTTGCCCAAGATGAACTCAGCCGTATATCGATATTGGTATCTGCTGAGAAAAACCTTGATGACTCAAAATAGGCAGCCCTGACATTTTGAGTGATTCTAAAATTACCAAGCCCACAGATACTAAATTTTACAGATGGATGGATTGCCTTGAGTTTGGCAATGGTCTCCAGCAGCAAGCCGTTAATTGCCGCCACCTCTCGCAATATTTGATCCCTGCTGCCGAGCGTGTCCTGTGGATCAATCATGTCAACCGGATTTGAAACCCACCTGGAATGGCGATTGAATACGTCAGAAGCGACATCGTCAGAACGGAAAATGCTCTTCAGGTCTATGATGACATGCGTTATTTCAGACGCAAAACCAATCGCAGTGTCGGAGGCGATATTCGATTTGAGATCATTCACATATCTGATAATTCCTGAGGGAATTGGCATGCCGACATCGTCTATGTTCCTGAATGGAGATGATGGTGATGAATCTTCCCGCACAAATAGCATGGGTTTTGCACCAAGAGAGTTCGCCCAAGAACGTTTGGCGAGAATGTGATCCCTCATCAGCTGGTCTGCTGGGGTGAGGGTGTACACTGCCTCACTGTCAGAACAGAATACCTCAGGCGGTAGCGGACTCCCCGATGGGCAATTTGGAACGATCCCAGCAAGCGATGGAAGCATGCCTGCAAGGGTTGAACTGCCATAGTTCCCTCTAAACTCAACACCAGTGACAATTCTGGTGATGTCTGTAGGACTAGAAGGGTCGCCCACCCTGTCCCTCGCAACCACAAATCCGAATGGGCAATACGAAGAAAAGCCTGTTAAGCTGTTTGGCTCATCGATCACACGCTGCCAAGCCGATGGGTTCGCAACAACACTTGCGCGCAGATCTTCGAAGATCGGCTTTGCAAGAACTATCCTGGATACATTGGGGTCATTCTCAGATACATCACAGTACATTCTCACGATGATCTTGTCATCTTCTGTTGCTGCAGTCGCCAGGCCGTCAAACAGACACCTCAACCTGTTGATGGAATTGCAAGAAAGCCCTGAATTGAGACACGGATAAGATGTGGACCCCTGCCCTGCATTGACTATAAATTCAGTGACATCGTCATCTTTGGTCCTATCGCGCAACTGCACGTCTATGACCGATCCAAGATCATATGAACATGGGATGATTGACACACCTTCGACGGTGCGTGCACCAATCATATCGTTCATTTCTGAATAGCCACCCTCTATGACCATGTCTATTGGATCAAATTTTCCACGCTCCTTGTTGAGCAGGAACTGTCTTGCACGCACGGGCAACTGTGTTGATGAGAACTTAAAATCGAATCTGACGTATTTCCCCCATGTTCTTGGAGTACCTGCATAGAAATTCAACTTACCAAGCACGGGCATGTGCTCGATCGGAATGAGTTGATCAGATCCTGTGTAAGTGGTCTTGTAGAAGCTGTCAGCCGTGACAAACGCTGACATACTGCACATGCTGAGTATTGGTCTTGCACCTGAAGGAATGTTTTCTAACAGATGCCTGCGTGTTGAATACTGGAGCGGGTTCATGTGCTTCGTCATGTCCGTCCAACCAAGATCTGTAGCTGATGTGATTATCATGTGTTGCGCACTACCGTCTCCAACACACACCTCAAATCCGTGACATGGAACAGCAAGAGGATCGGGCAACCCGCCACCTGAAGACGGTCCGGCTGTCACCGAGATTGGTGGCTCGCCACCACGGATTTCTATGAGGTTCCAGAGAAGATTTCTAGCATTCTTCGCTTTGGTTATGGGTGAGCCAGCCATGAGAGAGGTGTCATGAAACTCATTCTTGAGGGTTGCTGGCGGCGGCGTGTACCCAGTTCCGGCTTCAGGATCAGGACTGTCGAGGAACTCCTCCTGCATCCATATGACACCGCCATTGAACCTATTCAATATTTTCGCAGTTGCTGTTGGAACTGCAGAACGGGCAAAAGGTATCACCAAAACTCCAATACCAAATTCATCATAAAGGTCTAGAGAGTCATCCTGCACCACAGAAACAGGCACGCCATTCTCGACACATGTATGGATTGCGCCCATGAGTGGCCAATAGTATTGATGCCACTTGGCGTTTGCGACGCCCTCCTTTATAGAAGCCCCAAAAGCAGCTTCCGAGCTGTGAACCACTGCCACCCAAGGTACCCTACTTCTCTTGGCTCTGGGCAAGCCACCGTCCTTAAGACTTGAAACCATGGATGCCAGCCTTCTGATGTATACAGAGGCGTTATCCGAAGGCACTGAAGTGTTGTTGTTTTCCACCCCTGCTAAGGAATCAGGATTTTCTCCTGAATATCCAGCGCCAGAGAAATACATCGCATCAAAAATGTTACCGCATGCCCATGTTATGAGCAGTTTGTTCTCCAGGAAACCCCTGATTGCATGGTCACGAACGATCCCCTTCCCGCCCAAGAATGTGAATCTGCCGTTCGCTTGCTGATAGGCGGAGTCCAAATTGCTTGTGCATGTCACCAAACTCTGCTGTGTGCCCGTTGGAGGTTGGAGCGCATCTGACTCTGAGGGGCTCCACAGAGACAGCGGCTGCCACATCAGGGATGGCTTACCATCCCTACTCCTTGACATAAGCATGTCTGCAATTTGTACCAACCACATGTCAGGAGGAGTTGATGGGTTGGTATTGTTGATTGGCATCCGCAGATTAAGTATCTGCTCCACACCAAGTTCAGACTTGAAGCCAGCAGAGTAATATGCAGAGTCATGCTGATTGGCAAAAATTGAGTAAGAATGACCAGAATGTATGCCGGCTGGAATGATTGCAAAATCGGGATGCCCATAATCCTTCATCGTGTCCGCGATGAACTTCATGAATTCTTCTTCCTTCTTCCTCAACCATTCCAAGTATCTTCGGACTTCAGATTTAAGAGTAACAGGGCTGGTCTCGCTTGATTCTGTCCAGCCAACAGAAGAATTGTCAAGAGAGAGAAGATCAGTTATGTTTGTGGTGTTTTGACTGCTGAGCCAAGTCTGCAGAGGGGCAAGACTTGAGTTGGCCTCAACTTTTTCGTTAGTGAGGGGAAATGGGAACTGCAATGGATCTGGCTTGGGTATTTGGCCTGGGGAACTGTCGTTGTTAAAAAGACCCTCATACGTTGCCCAGCTCACGGTATCTTCAGAGAAGTCTCCCCTGAACGGGTCTATCGGCATGCTGTCCCAATACATACCGCGAACACCAAGCGGATATCCGTCAGAGCCAAGAATTGGGTTGTCAGAACCATCCCTTGCCATGCCCTGTCTTGCAACTTCTTTGCACCAATCCGCCATCAAAAATCTTGTCGACGGGGAGATGATGGACAAGAGAGTCGTGCCAGAATTGCCATGCTCACTCACAGTGATCAGATTGCCAAATATATCAGTAGCCTTGTGGAAAACCTCTGATATCTTCCATCCACCAGAAGGCGCGGGAAGACCAAACCTACTCAAAATAGAATTCGTATTGTCGGCCTGAACATCCAACTCAACAGAAGAGAACATTTTGAAGTACGCAACCAAGCGAATACCGTATTTGACCGACGCTGCTACATACTCAGACATGGGATCCATAGCCATTCCAACCGCTGTCGCCCCAGTCCCATCGTTTGCGAACAACTTCCACTGTCCAAAAAAAGCATCGTCCCTGCTCCAACTCCAATCTGTAGATATTGTCGAGGAGGGCTTGGGGAACCACATCGGCTCGTCCGAACTACGCAAAAATACAATTGCAAAATCAGGATTCCATTGTGCTGCAGCCCTGACCTGAGCATCTATATCGAAATTAGCTCTGAAAGCAGCACGAGCGCCAGTCAATTTGGCAACAGTGGCTGCACCACAGGTTGGCAAAGAAAGCCGATCAAATGTCGAGGACCCAGTGGAGTGCTTACGCTTATAGAATGACAGGGATGCAGAAGAAAGACTTGGAGCAGAGCAGTTGCTCAGCAGACAAACCTCGCAGTCAGAACCGCTTGTGACAGCACCTCGCATGTTCCTGACATTTTGATCATAGAGCAAAACGCAGTTGAGTCCACTCCACTGGGTATGAAGGCTGAACCTAGAGTCTCTATACCAAGAGGTATCTTTAACACTGGGTGTCGTCGCAGATTCATTTGCATACCCTGCGATCTTGGTTCCTTCAAGCCTGTGGGTGGTCAAGCCATCTCGTCGACTGACCAACCCAGTGTCTTCCACCATCATGAACGTGGGCGGAGTCATCCCCTCCTCGTATGGCATACTAAACCACATGCCACAAGGACGCTTCGGATTCGGACGCAATCTGGCAATCTCTTCAGATCCAGACATGACCGAAACAACGAATTTCTTCAGATTCAGTATCCTGTTATTCGGAGGATACTGCTCATTAGGGCTTATATCAGGAACTTCAGTCGGGGTGGGGACAGAAAGTCTGAAGAGCAAATACGCAGGAGATGAGCCGTCCTCTGCCTCTTCCACCTTGACACACGTGATGCATGGCTTCATCTTCGCACCAGTGAGAGGTGGTATGGTTCCATCCACAAGAGACTCAGGCGTGTCTGAAGAATCTGTTTCCTCAAAACTGAACTGATACTCATGACGGAAGGCAAGGCTCCAACGACGACGTGAGCCAACAGCGCGCTCTATGTCACCCAAAACCGCGTTTACGGTGGTGTTGTTGAACACCGTGTCGTCTATGCCCTCGGCAAGGCCTGCATTTTGATATTTGCCTGTGAATATTCTTTCTGCGCTTCCATACCAAAATGTGAATATAGGGTGACCCTGAGCAACCAGCATGGCATGAACCAGCTTTTCCCACCACATCCAGCCGTGCACAAGTTCCCTGCTGCGCACGCCCCCTCCATGCCATCGACTCCACCAATTCTCACCTGGCAGTTGCCTGTCCGCCTCATTCCATATGAATCCAACTGGAGAAACATCTGGACGGGCAAAGCCGCCAGGCCACTCAACCCATGCAAGACAAGTTTGCGATGGATGGCTGTAGGCGCACTGCTTGATCACGTAGATGCCATACTTGAGATCAGCGAATGGCTCCATGGCACTACGTGCTGGAGTTGGAGGAGATATAAAATTACCAGAACCTACGAGAGCTGATGCCTTGGTAAATGAACTGAATCCGTTTGCGGTTGGGACATCCTGCCTGGCGCCGTTACCCACCCATGTCAGCCTAGACCCTGGCAACTGAGTTTCGTTGAAAGTCGCCTCAGGTCCAGACCTGTCAAGTGGGCCTGCTCCGCTTGACAATTCCCCATCCGTTTGCAGTCTCAAGAAGCCACCGTAATTACCAGAACCTCCCATCAAAACAAGTGGCCAAGAACCCCTGTCATCTATTGTTCCCACTTTATATTGGCTAGAACCATGGTAAAGATTGTTAATCAAACCTCGCTGCATATTAGAAACATCAACGAACTGCGTGTAGAGCCAGTACTGACCATAGCCGCTATAGATAACCTCAGTAGGAATGTCTCCGGAGCATTCAAAAAGAGAATTCTTACCCTGCCAATTAAGTTGATTTGATATTGTGCCATCAGAGCCAGGATGGGCAGAAATGAGTGGAGTTCCTGGAAGATATATTCTCTCCGCAAGGGAGATCCGCATGCCTTGGGTGCCAGACGAAACCAATTTTGACAGGTCTCCCCAGGCATATAGGGTACCATCTGCTTTGAGCGCAACGGTGAATCTTTGGCCTGCTCCAACCCAAACACAGTTAGAGGTCGTAACGTTCTGAAACTGGGCGGGCACAGTGCATTCACCGTCGTTATTTTCTCCCCAACAGGCAACAGTTCCATCTCTGCGCAGGGCAACTGCATGGTGGTAACCGCCAGCCACCTGCTTGAATGGCCCTGCTGGGATGCCGCCAGTCGGCAGAGATTCTCCCCATTCGTTCCTGTCCCATGCAAATATAGAACCATCTGGTTTGATTGCATAGTTGTTGTAATATCCGCATGATATTGCAGAAACTGAATTTGCAGTGTTTTTAAGTTCCTTTACAGTTGGAGCTGTATTATCGCCAGCGGGTGCGTTTGGATATGGATATTCCCTTCCATTTTCTATCCACTTGTTGGTTGAGGATTCAGAAGCGGCATTAGGTCTTCCCGATCCCACCCTAACATATCCACTGCTCTGAGGCCCGCTACCCGTAACAGCATAGAAAAAATTGCCGCCCCATGTTTCTATATTCCCATCGTCCGTGAGAAGAAGATTGTGAAACCTGCCAGCAGCGATGTCAACATATAACTGGCCAGATGTCCCGAATATTGAATTGGATATCAAACTTTCTGAGGAATTTGTATAGCCCAGACTGCCGCCTGTGGTTATATTTTCTTCAGACTTAATCCAAGACCCATTCAGGCTGGCATTGACACCAGAAGAAACAGTTGACCTGGCAAACTGGTAGTCGTCGGGAGCACCAGTATGTGCTGCCCAATTTAGGCCTGCCCAAGAAGTTGAACCCGAAGCAGGATATGGTGGAGCCGGAGTGTCAAAATTACTGTTGGGAAGATCGCCGCCACGGAACGGGCACCCCAAAGCATTGAACCTGAAAAGCCTATACCGCCTGTTTTGAGGGCTGGTTTGGCAAGAATTGCCCTGCAGAACAGGGTCGCCAGAAGCATCAAGAACGCAACTGTCTTGATCATCTGTGATGCAGGGGAAATACCCCAGATATGATGACGCGTCTTGCTTGTACTCGAAGTCGATGTATGGAATATGATTTGATATGAGCATCGCATCTCCTGCGATGGGTCTAGGTATACTTCCCACCCTGGTCCAAACTGTGTTGGGATCGCTCAGCTGAGCAGATGAATTGTCTCCCCAGGCAACTACAGATCCATTGTCTAGCAGCGCCAAGAAATGAGATCCACCTGCAGCAATTTTCTTGACTGTACGACCAAGTGAAGCCAACTGTTCTGTGAAGGCGTCAGCAGCTTCTGAAGCAGTAACATCACAATGCTCTGGAGTAGGTCCACCCCATGCCACAACATTTCCATCTGTTGTCAAACCGGCAACAACACCATATCCAACTGCTACCTGCTTGTATTTGAGAGAAGCAAGTTCAGAAGGTGGCAACAGATCATATCCTGCAAAATTACCTTGCGTGGTAACCCATCTCAAAGAGCCGTCTTTCAGGGTGTAGAATATGATTGGCGAATGACCTACAGATATCGATGTGTAGTTTTCTCCATATCTCTCAGGGAACTGACCAACCTTAAAAGTGGTGTCTGCATCCAATCTTGAAACACACTGGTAGCCATAATATGGAAGACTACTGTCTGGACGCATGCACCCTTCTGCCTTTAGAGTAACCTCCATGGCTTTGGTTATGAGCGCAAAAACTTCATTTTCTAGTATTGAAACCACAAGCTGGAGACGACTCAGCATGGGATGCTCTACCGAGCCATCCCATCGAGTCTCAACCAAAGAACGCAACCCTTCAGATATGCTATTAGCGCCAGTCAAACCAGACCCGTATCTGCCATTGCCTGCTTCTAGTATGGATGCCACACCAGTAAAGCCATTCCAAGATAGGTTGTTCCATTTTGGATTGGTGGTCTGTCTATCCAGCCATTCATCCATCAGTCCATAGCCACGCACCACCTGCATCCATTCCCAAAGTGTGCCAGTCTTGTCTCCTCCGAACTCAACTATGAAATCATAAATGATGTAGTCAAGAAGGTTGCCATCCCTCTCTAGGTCAAATGGCAACCTGTATGGGTTAGAGCCGATGCCAGAGGCATCAACATTTGCAAATAGCCTTTGACCAATCGCATTCACATTTGGAACGTTAGGTGGTTGCTTCGCATACCAGCAAAGCTTCCTGATCATGTACTGTATGAATCCACCACCGTTTGCGGTCGGCTGCCCACTGCCATCAAGAGTCCCGCAATAGAACTTGATCAGATTATCGTGGAAAAGTGATGGCAGACGAACTGTTCTGGATGATCCCCCAGAATCCGTGTATAAATACACCTGCAGGTCTGGCTGAAACCATACTGGATATCTCCAAGATTCAGCGTCAGATGGCTCAACGCGAGAACGAGAGTCTCCCTTCCAATAGTGGCAGAAAGGAATATCAACGGGATAATATCCCCTTTGGCCAGATGGTATTGGCTTGGGCTGAGGGTTGGATGCATCAAACCCGAAATAACCCCTGTCACACAAAAGCCCAGGCATGATGACGTCGTTCATGTTGCTACCATCGATGGCATCTCTGACAGCATCGTAAAAAACATTATGCGTGATTGCCGAAGACCATGGAAGCTGAGAAAGCGGTGGCGTGCTGCCGTGACTGTTGATGAGCCACCTGTTTACTGCATAATTTTGAGGACGATTGCCATCTCCAGCAAAAGCTGCATCAGTAACCTTAAATGAATAATCACCAGAAGAAGCATTAACACATATGCTGTCTATTTGTGCATCTTTCTGGCAAGTGAATACTTCGCTAACATCTTCAACAACATGAGTTGATCCTGACAATTTCAATCTCTTGTATTTGAGAGTGAGATTGTCAAAATCGTTGTGAGGAGCTGTGGGGTGCGGACTCCCCCACCTGTCCATGACCACAAACGGCCTCACCCTCCTGCTGATGGTGCTTCTCCCAGATGGCTTTTGGTATGGCCAGCCCCTCAGCCAAAGGTAGCCTCCCGTCGATGTCTCAGATTGGTTCCATCCAGTGTCCCACATATTGAAACCATTGAAATCATCAAGGGACATGAAATCAACTGCAGGCCAAGGATCGAAATCGCAGTTCAACCTGCATCCTGCTGCGGCGAACAGTGATTCTTGCAAGTTGAGCCTGTGAACCGCCGCTAGGAATGGTCTGCCAATGTTGAAATGGGTTGCAGTTGCCCCGATACCCCAATCACCGCCACTCTTAAATATGCGTAAAAGATCGGTTTCATAATCAAATGAATCGTCAGAAAAAAGATCGTCATATACAGATATTGGGTTGATCCCATAATCAGAAGACAAAACCTGGGACAAAACAGACAGTGCCTCTCCAAGGTCACCTCGATCAGACTTCACAAAATGATTATTGTCGTGCTTTACTAGCACATCAACCTGGCATCCCATGGTTACATTTGCAGCCGAAGATACGGCGGTTTTTGCTTCTTCAAAAGTTGTGATTGCCTGTTTTGAAAGCACACAACTTACGCCCATCACGGATCTTGCCACAAAATCAAAATCATTTGATGCAAAGTCGCATGAATCAACCAAAACCACACCAGCGCCAGCATCAAAAGCCCCAGCAATTACAGCAGAGCCGGTCTCAACCGACAGACCAACACCTGTATTAGAAGAGTCTAGTCCAATTGTTTTTGCATCAGGAGAAACTCCAGAAGACAGGTTTCCAGACAAGGGCTGTGCCCTTGCAGGGTTTGAAGACAAGCCCTCGAGGTACACAGCGGGAGCGTAAGACGATGAGGCTGCGCCCAAGGATCCCTTGGTGATCTTTACATAGCCGTCTTGGACGAGCCTATTGAGCAGGTCGAACTGATCGTAGCTGCGCTTCATCGCACTATATCAACCCTTCCTGCTGAAGAAACAGACCATTCAGGAGACACTGAAGCGATATATCTTGCGTTTGTATCAGCGAGAACCCTGAGGTGGCGGGTTAGATGGCGAGCCCATTCCACCATCTCCCATCTTAAGATGGCAACAATTTGTCTTGTGTTGAGGGATGGACTAGAGGCAACAGAATTTGCGTTGTTATTGTTATAACGACCAGATGATATGGACATGCCGCGCACAGGATTTATTGCTGGCAAATCTCGATGAATAAATCTCAAAGATGACCATGCGGCTTGGTCATCTGCACAAGAAGCTATTATACCTTTCCAGTCGATCATACGAGATCCATCTAGGTCTGACCAAAATATGTCATGCATACAGTTGCCAAGTTCTTGATTTGCAACTTCATGATCCCATGCAAAACCAAGTGCATTTTCGTGACCAAGTTCATCTCTTTTTTCGTCTATTGGGCCAGAAATCATCCTTCTTCCCAAAAATTGATACTCAAGACACCTTCTTGCGGTAAATCTATAGGCATTTGAGGTTGAGGTGGCTGCAGATATAATTTCTTCCATATTGTCACCAATAACAAAATCCAATATCTTGCCACCACCGTCATGGATTCCGCGCAGCAGAGGTCTTATGTATTCGTCTATAAAATACTCGGGAATGGGCAACATACCGTACCACGAACCACCCATCAGAGCGCTAGGCAAAACTGAAGAAACGCAAAGTATTATAGATTCTTGCTGGCCTATGGTTTTTGCGAAACGGGCCAAAGAGAGACCAGACTCCCTCGCTGCTAATTTGCAAGAATCAGACAATATTTTATATTGAAAATTTGGTTTTGCATCTTCTGCACCAACTGCCCTGAATGTGGAACCGTGAGGAAGCTTTGTTGAATTGACCAAATCTACCCAACCATGTGGCATACCAGAACTCATATGCACAAAGAAATTGCCTCGAGAATTTACATTATACGAATACTGACTTTTGGAAGATGTGAAACTTTCCACAAATGGCATCTTAAAGCCGAATCCAGAAATACCGCAAGCAACCGCTAAGTTTCTTTGCAATTCTGACCTGAAATTGCTGTTGCCAACTCTGAAAGTGGCGTCCCTAATCACCCCAAACGCCATTGTCGAATCAGAACTTATGAAATCCGCACATGCCGGAGGTATTACGCTGGTGTTTTTTCTTGTTGCAGTCAAAGCCAAATCGCAATTTCTTCTAGCATCCATAACCAAAGATTCAATAACAGAAAAGTACATCTCATCAGATGTCAAAGCAGTGTTGGATATACCTTCGGTTCTCCTGAAGCCACGAACCACTTCATGCGCCCTACGCAGGTGTGCACCAGACTCAGAGGTCATGCCCTTGATCATTTCTTGAGCATCGAACCTATCTCCAGTCAAAAGCCCTAGGTATTTGGAGTTTGGCTGCAAAAACAGAGTTTCACCTTCGCAGTCACGAAATTGACTGCTAGACAACTTCTCATCCAGACTTGGCAAGCCATCACCATTCCCATAAGATCCAGCGAATCCATCAATGCACGGCGTGACGATGCATCCAACAGAAGCTAGCGATTGCACAGATGCATTACCGACAACGCCATACGATACATCTGATGCACTACAGAAACATCTAAGAGCATCTGAAGTCTGCGATGAATCGCACCTGAATCCAAGCCTGTTGGATGGTATTAAAACCCTCATCAGGAATCTTCCTCATCATCAGGATTGGAAGTTTTTACATAAACAGTTGGGCTGAAATTGCCAGTATAAACGCCCCACCACGGTGCCTGGTAAGGAGGATGAGCAGCTCCGCCCGTAACTCCTTGGATGGCTTGAGGGTTAGCCTCCTCTCGGTCGCCATTCCCAGAACCGCCAGAATCATCCACGACAAAACCAAAATACTCTCTGTCACCGCCAAAACGCCATGCGCAGTCACCAACAGGAGAAGATAGGTACCAGTCTGGAAGCTGATCTCCATCAGATGAGCATTTAGTCAATACACGAACCCCCTCTGGCAGGACAGGCACATCAGCATGCCCCTGCCCAAATATGCCAACGTGCGGAATGCCTATGCGTAAAGATGCAGTGATTGATTCTGAATTAAAAGGCTTGTGCTGCACCATACTGAATAGCGGATATCCATCTTTATGATCACATATATTTTTAGAAGATTTTGGAGTCAATCCCGGAGAGAAAACAGAACATCCAATAAAGTGATGCACCAACATTTTACCTGCAGATTCGTCAAGAGCAAACGCAGCAGCGGCTCGGGCCACATCCGTGTACCACTTTGCAAATGCCCTATTCCCAACAAAATCGACGGCAGACCTGTTCTGAAACACATCATTGGCGGTGAATGTATTGTTTAACCGACCACCAGGTAAATAAGATTTTACTGAGTAAATTCCTGAAAATTCCGAACATTCTGACAAAGTCTTCTTTGATCCAAAAATATCCGCAATCACTTCCTGTTCCCACCTGCTGTCAGAAAGATGGCTTCCCCAATTGCCATAGTATGTGATGCCGTCCAAAGCTTTTGGCTGAGATACTGCATTGTTGATGTCTACAGGCAGTCTTGACTTAAAAACAACACACCATGGAGACTGGATGCTGACGCCCAAAAAAACAGCCCACCTTTGGCGCACAGTCTCAAACCTGTATATGAATCTTAACATCCAATATCTGCAGGATTCAATCCCGTTGTGGTTAAACAAGCTATCTCTTGGATTCTGTATAGATTTGCCAGATGGAGGCAAAGATAAGGCATCCCCAGCATGCTCAGTCAATCTACACTCCTCGTGATATGCGTCTACAACCTGAGAAGAACCACCACGCCCCCAATCTGAAAAAACTAACACAGAAGAAAATTCGCCCAAGTAATCGCGTTTAGGATGGGTGCTCCACTCCTCTGCAAGAATACCTACAGCAACATCAGCAGCTTTTTCTGCTCCATAAGAGCCATATGCAGATGGCGAAGAAATCTTGGAAGACAATAACCCGGCACGCACAAATGGCATTAACGGATCTTCATAGTACTGCTGTCTTGCTGCATAATACGAGGGCAAATGGCAAACACCACCTGCACCATTCGAGCTACTCGAGCAATCTATATTTGCAGGCGCAACTATATTCGGGATAAACTTGGCGATACTACTAAAAAATGACTGGCATGAACCAACGCCAACATGAGATCTTCGACCGGCTGTAGACGGAACAATAAGTTTTTTAGATTTTGCTCCTAAATCTTTAATACGACGCTCTTCGTCAAGATAGGCATCTATTATATGCTTCCAATTAGATGAAAGAGAAGAAACAGATGGATTCCAGCATGGCACATATCCCCAATTTGCACAGGAGCGCACAACCCTATCTGTCAAGTCTTCCGATTCTATCCTTGCGACTGATTCAACTGACGCTCTCACATTCGAACTTGCCCATCCACTTACTGGCAAAATGCCATCAGAAACCGCCCTTGGCAGATCATACCACTCTGGCAAATCACACGCTCCGCTAGGGGACACATACGGATTGCCAGAATTGTCCCGCCACAAATAAAATAACATATGTCGTTCAAGTATTTGCTTCAAAAGGCGATTGGTGCAAGTGTCATACGGGTCATATGGGTCAGATGTGTTGGGTAGGTTGTCCGATACTATGGCTGTGATGCTGTTGTTGACAAGTTTTGGCAACTCATTATCCATAAAACTAACACTGAGCAAACCAGCTTGGGCGTCAATGTAGTGACTTAAATCATAACGAACCCCGACAGTCACTGGATGATCGCAAGACTGAACGAAGGAATGCGCTAAGCCAAGCCAAGATATACAAATTTCATTTGTTGCTTCATAGTAGGGATCGGATGCGGATCGAACCGCATCACCGCACGGAGATATCACAAACCTTCTCACCCCAAATTCATATGCGTTTTCTAAAGACGAAATTAAAAAATCTTCAGACATGTTAATTCTAGAAAAATCTACAATAAATCTTCTATCTATTGCATAATGCGAATAAGTATTTAAAATAATTGTCATGACAATGGGACTCCAGAAACAATCCTATTTACCCTGTTTCCGTCTACATACTTCCACATGTTGAATCCAACAACAGCAATCCTGCCACTGGCCTCTAGCAAATGATGTACACAATCCATTCCAGTGGGCTGTGGTATTTCTGCCTCAAGATCTGTCGACGACAATACTATCGGGTCAATCTTTTGTTTTACAACGCATATATGGCCATTTGCAAATCCGCATATCATATAATCATCTCGCAAAGATCCATCTTGAGTAATTGATCTGAATACAAATATTGAATTGCAAGAAACACCTGTCATAGAAACTCCATCAGAAGATTCTGGTATTTCCAAAAGACGCCCATCGGATCCAGAAGCATTCCAAGCCAATTGTCTATCATAAACCACTCCGCTTTTCCCCCCATAAACCAAAAACTCTTTGAACTTTACAAGCACAGACGGTGGGGTAACAAGTGGAGATAATGATTTTGTAAATCTCAAACCGTCTGGAGACCAGGCAAAATTTGATCCAAAAGAAATTACACTCGGAAGACCGTCAAAAACTTGGGTTATCTTGTCAAAATTATTGTCATCATTGAAATCTAAACCACCACGACGGACAAATGGTATTGAAACATTTGGCTTTGAGTATATAATTTTTGATGTAGCAACGATATATGTTTGCCCGTTTTTGCCACCAGCAACAATCGATTCGGCAACACCTTCGAGAGGCACAGCTAGGCTCGACATCTCAAATTGATCGTATTCAAGTATTTCGCTCGGGCTGTAAGCAACAATTTTATTTCCATAAACAGCTAATTTAAAAGAGAATCCGTTATCAACCCAGCCTGGGGGTGCAGATGTCATATGACCAGAAGATGCATCAACAAACAAGACTCCCACATCAGTAGCAAAAGCCATTAAATTATGGTTTGCTAAATAAACCGCAGAAAGAACATGCGAAGGCGACCTAGAAAGACCATAAGACCACCTCACAGCTGTATGACCAACCGTAGATATCTTGGCGTCCATCCAAGCCATGTCTGTTGAATCATGAAGTGATGTTTTTTCTGTACCCCTAGTCGCATCAACGCCCATTTCTATTTTTATTGCTGCTGAATTATGAAGCATATTTATTCGCATGGCTTCTGCCATCTTTAGGGGAAGTCCTGCATTATTGCCTTCAAAGCTGTCTTCTATCACCCTGTGGGTAACATCGCCCAAATCATTCCATCTCTTTGCCAAAACTGCGCCCTCAATCTTATCGCCCTTACCAACTCTAGAGCCATCTATAAAGCGTATTTGACCCAAGGTGGGCAACGCCTGCCCAATCACCACTGCTCCGGCTTCCTCAAAATCTATGGGCAGAGAATCTCCGTGTCCACCTCCAAAAATGGCTGTTTCAGTCAATATCCCAAATTCTGAATCTATTGTGGATTGATCATTTGAAAAAACATATGCTTCCCTATCGAAATATTCGGGACATCCAGATATATCAGAAGGAGGGTTGCAGGGGAGGACAGAACTGCTTGAAGAACTAGAACTGCTTGAAGAACTAGAACTGCTTGAAGATGAAGATGAAGACAAAAGATAAGAAAAAGATGCATCTAAATCTATAAAAAAAGCACTTGTATGAATGATATCTTCGTCTGATATGTTCTTATCCAAATTTGATAGTTTTTTAGAATTAGTGTTTTGCCAAGATAGATCACTCAATATTATATCTAGAACCATTTTCATGTCAGGAGTAAAGAGAGAAACACCAGTATCTACAAATGAAGTTGTTGACCTGTCGTCAAAACTGCATCTGTCATCCCCGTCGAAGGCAGGAGGCACACAATATGAGCTGCCATCAGAATTTATTATTAAGCCATATGAAGTAAAACCAGAAAAAACTGCACCCATAAAAATCGTGCCTTGACTGTGTTTATGAAGAAGCAGACTTCCAGAATCGCCAGCCGAAATGCAGTGTTGCATATCTGTAAGTCTCACCCCTGATGGCATAGTTGCCCAAGGAGAATTGACAACCTTAGCCTGAGTTTTTTGGTTAACAACTTTCACGAATCTCATGGCAGAAACAGTAAGCCAAGAATTGTTCACAAAAGCTAAGGCTTGATCTTCAAAAAAATGTATTTTTGGGTTATTAGTAAAGCCAAGCTTTATTGGTTTTATTGCATTGGGCACTGGATTTTTAAATACCTGAACCACTGCATCGTGAAATAAAGACCAAGCAGACATTGGGATATCTGGGTATTTTTGTGCTACCGTATCCCCATCATTCTGCATCATGAACCACTCAGGATACCTATTCAATATCATGACGCCGTTGCCAAGAGTATTGTATGTAAAACCCGTAGACCCCTGCTCTAGATTGTTTCTCTTGATTATGGTGAAACGCGCGTCGTCAGCGCATGCATACATCGTGTCTGTGGTCGGAGGGTAGTGATCGGACATGAGCAGATGCTGCCTGGTGATAAGCACGGCGATCTTGGATCCCATGCCGTTTCTGTGACCCCTAGGTGCATCTGTTCTTCCCGCATACACCAAGCCAGTGTAGTCCATTGACAATGGACTAAAATTAGAGTCACGCATACACAGCAAGTTAATTGGCTGTCGGTCAAATGGGGTGAACCCATCAGGCCCGTAATTAAGTAAATCATGTCTTTTTTCATCATAATTTGGCTCATCTATAGACTTGCCAAAACGCGGAGAACCGTCGTTAAAATCCATAAAATGTCCAAGAATATCTGAAAAAACATCTTTATTTAAAGACAGTCGTAGAACATCTCCTTTTTCTATGTAGTCATTTATACCTATTGGTAAATTACCGAATGTCAAATTCACGATGTCGCCAGAAACTGAAGACACCATTGCCAAAGAACCGACACGCCTACCTACACCACCATCTCTGAATGTAAAAATCTCACAAACATTTCCTCTAGAAAATATATTTGCTTTATCAACTTTGAGGCTGCATATGATATTAGTGCCAATATAATACATTTTATTTCAAATCCTCTAATGGCATAGCATCACAAACCACGACATGTCTTCCAGACACAAGATGCACGAGAGAACTAACTGAATTTGGCACTATCATGTTTATTCCGTATGACTGCACTCTTGATACAGTTTCATCGTCTATAGCAATTATGTATATATCTCTATGCGAATTTGAGACATAGTCACGTAAAACAGACAGGCAAACATCAGTTGTTTTTGAGTTTACATAGCAAGCCCATTTGATTGGAGGAATGGTGTTAGCCATGGCAGACTTCATATATGAATCTATTGATGGAATGTCATCTTGTCTAATCCCATGCGGGAAGGCGCAAGCGAATGCGTGCTTACCATTCATGGCAAATCTCTCAAGCCAGCGAGATAAATACATGAAAGAACTTGATGAGAACTTGAATTCTCCGCTCAGTATCCCGGGCTCAACAATGGCCAAAAAAGGGTCTAAAGATTCGCTACCTCTCAATTTTTCACTTAAATAATTAAAATCATCAGAGTATGCATTTTTCACCCACATGCCATCAATTAGTCTTGCCCCTCCCGACCACAAACACGATGAAGGTCGAAGCATGCTTATTGAGTTGTTGACAACAGAACACGATGCACAGCATGGCGCATGCATCGCAGCAAGATTTATCAAACAGAAATTTCCAACGGGCAACCTACTGATACTGTTGACAGTATTTACGGGATTCCCGACATACGCAGACCAAGGCGTTTCCAAAGGCATTTGAGACGAGATGTAAACACGACCGCCGCTTTGAGGGTTGCCGACCATACCGTACCAAAGCTTTTCACTACTTCTAGATATCCAATATGGAATATCTATAGATTCTCTGCTTGTTTTCAAAACTATTGAATTGGTCTGCATGCGGTGATCTGAGCAGATTGAAAATTTAGAAATGTCTAAAATTCCATCTGAACTTAACTTATAAGACTCAAGAGGCTTCAAATACATAACACTGTTCTGCACGCCGTTGATGCCAATCGCACTGCCGCTCCCGCTACCATAAAAATGATGGTTGGCTATTTTTGAATCAAAAGAAAGAAGCAATTCTCTTGAAGATGACACATGGCCATCTTCGAAAACGAATGGTGCAGATGGGTTAACATAATCTGCAACGCCTCCGTTCAAGTCTACCATCGGGAGCACTGATAATTGTATATCGACTCCATAGGCATGAAGAAAACCAGTCCCCAGTGATTCAAAAATACCTAAAGAACACGACTTAGACGTGCAATTACCTCTTTTGTTAGCGCAATCCCACTCCACATAAACATCTCTGTCAAACAATAGGGTGATGTTTACATTCGTAGGCAACACAAGCCTATTTGGCATACTCTTTTCTGAAATATATAAACGCAGATCCGTGAGCCAAGAAGGTCTGATGACAGAAAGAAGTAGGCGCGAAGAGCAAAAAAATGAAACATCGTCTCTTTGAGTCCAAGATAAATGTTGTCCTGGCTTAAATTGTAACTTGAGATCTGCCATATTTACAAGCTTCTATCCACGCAGGGGCGACAGCCTTCACCACCACAAGAACCTCCACCATCATGCTGAAGTTTCTTTCTGGTTCTAGCACGCTGAAGACATTTGTAAACATTACCAAGACCCAAGTCGGACTTGATCATGCCAATAGGTCTTGTTTCATTTGTGTCTGGTCTTACAGACTGCAACAGCAGTGGGATTGCGGAAGATTGGTCGCTGGCACGAAGCGCCGACACCACCCTCAAGAGTACTTTAGCCTTGTTGCTTCTGCACAAGGATACATCAGATCTCCTAGAGCATATTGGGTCAACACCCAATGTATTGGACAGCGAGGATATCACATCTAGAATTTGCTGCCTGACCCTTGGATGAAGAGAAAACCAAAAAGAAAAGTAAGAGTTTTGTGTGAATGACGATTCCCTAGTGGCTGCGGAGGTGGATGATTTCACATGCTGAGACGGAATAATTTCTCCGTAATCTTCCGAAGTCGCTGTATTATATGCTGCAACCCGCTTGCTTGCTGCTGTACCCAAGTATATCAAAACGGGAACTACAGCGTTGAACAATGCTGCTATCTTCTGCTCTGATGGTTGCAAGGCCAGATTGGAATCTTCAGGTGCATATTGCGTATAGTCGTATTCTGTAGTTGGATTCGCATAAAAAGACTCATTGCAAAAATTGAAAATAGAAGTATCAACATCTGATCTAAAGCATATTGGCCTTTGCCTATTGAGAGACATATCAAGTAGGTTTCTAGACCTGACAAGATTCAGGAATTTATTAAAATCAGAATCCGAGTCATATCTGGTGTCATCTGATGCCATGGCATATTTCCTGACAAAATATTATTTCTGCAGAATCACCCTGCTACCTACCATCGTCAAGGAGAATCATCCGATTCGAGCTCAAACCTTACGGTTGGTGGTCCATCCAGTATCGGGCCGCCAGGCCGCCTTCTTCCGAATTTCCTAAGCACCCCTAGTATTGGCCCGAAATAGGTGAACTCTCCAGTGAATGAAAGGTCATCTATTGGGATAGAAAGCGCTGATACATCTTCAGACAAAAGTTCGTAATCTGGCTCAATAGAGCCCTCTGTGGGATCCTTGGCGAAAACAGGGGGTAGACGGTAGCCGAGGTCTTCAGCGTCGTAAACGCCCTTGTTGCCAACCAGGGTTTCCGTAAATGAGTATGACGCGATCCCCAAGGATGACAAGAGAGAGGATCTCACACCATAGGGTGACTTAAATGAGTTTGCAATCAAATCAACCTTGATTAGAGGATCAGGCAGTCTATAATTGCCATCCACACCCAAAAAGGCCAAAGCCTGCCTGTCATACACAAAACGGTTGGCCCTCTCAATCTTGCGGAGCAAAATACGCATATTACTTCTAGAAAATCTGTGAACACCGTAAGATGTGGGCTCGCTAGTTTCTGCGTCTTCTGAATTTATCAACATAAATTTTGCATGATTATTCATTTCTTGAAAAGCTGAATCAAATGAGTTTTTGGCTGACGACTCCTCGCCAAATGTCGGGGTCAAGCTAGATATGAAAGCAACATCATCATATGGTCTTTTTGCGCGGCTACCATCATTAATTTGCCTACCGTTAACCTTGAGGGCAATCGGGGCGGCATAATCCAAGTGAGCCCATCGGCCCTTAGGATGCCTCCACGCGTGGTAACTTCTGGCGACCTCCACTTCAGAAAATTCCTCAGGAGGATCCTCTAAAAATACACACTCGGGCAGGCCAACTTCAATTTGAGATTCATATTCCTGATCAGCAGCAAGTCTAGAGAACACGCTTGATCCATCCGTAGCAAACTGAAAATACACACCAACATGCCTAGGCTTGCCTTCAATATAAACTGTTGGTGACTCCTTGATATCAAAAACACTAATTTCAGAATAAAGATCACAGTAGTTGGCCCACCTGTTGAAGTTTACCGCAGAGATGGCGCCGCCTTCACCACCTATCCACAAGCGTCCAAAATGAGACTTAACGGTCAATGGCACAAAAAAACGATCATCAGGAAATTTCGGCATAGGCATTTTGCTCAGGACATATTTGCTTGATTCCCTCAAATTAGTGTCTGAGCCAGTTCTTAGCAAGCCGTCATCGGAGCAGACAAACAACCTGTTTGCATGGACGACACACCGACCAAGCCTAACGTCCGACTGAAACATTTTTGATACAGAGGAGACATCAAGCCTCCATATCGAATTAGTTGCAATTAGCAAGACAAAATCTTGTTCAACATGAGTATCTATTATTTTGAGCCCTCCCGGTATGGTTTCCAGCAAAGAAAATTCTGAACCATTTTGATCTCCAACGAAAAGCCCATCTTCCGAATAGATGTATGGTAGTCCACCCCACGAGAAACAAGACCATATCAAAGTTGCTCCTGAAGATATGGGAGGTAGTTGTTGAAAAGATATCTGAGAATTTGGCTTTATGGATATCTTCCATATGGCATTCGCAGCGACTGCAATGAAATTTGAGTCATCGATCCTAATTATGTCTCGGAAGCACTTCACTCCGCTCTGCATTCCCAATCCCGTAGCCAACGGAGTTAGAGTTCCATCGACTTGAATCCTGGCCATGTCTATGCCCCTGAAGGCAATTATGAAAACTATGTCGCTAAATATTCTTATTCTGAATGGAGAGCCAGCATCGTCAGGAGGTAAAGATGACGATATTTCAAGAATGGTTCCAATATCGTAAATATTTTTATACATCCAACTGCCAACGCTTGACGCGACAAAGCCAATATCCCCATAAAACTCCATGTCATGTATAAATGCACGAGCTCTGCCCCTAGATATGGGAAATGAGCTAGGGACGGAACCAAGAGGGGTGTCAACCTCTGCATCCGCCAACTCAATGGCAACTTCTGAGTATTTTGATTCTGATTCAGAATAGAATCTGATCTTATTTCTTTCGTTTATAGTGGCAAACCATCTGAAATTATCTGCTGATTGCATGACACATGTCATGGGCAGCATATCCATGAATGTCTCATCGTGGCTTACGGATGGCAGGTTACCCCTACTGACAATCCCAGATGTAAATTGACCTGCAGAAAGTATACCAACCTGCTCTCCGTCCAAAACGCCTTCCACTTCAGATGTCCCAAAAACTACAGATTTGACTAAAGAATTTTCTGGTAGCTCTTGCACAAACTCTATTGACCCATCACCTAATATTTGATAACCAACAGAGGTCACTGAGTTATTTACAAAGACAACACCCTGAGATGGATCGATGCCAATCTCAATAGGCGATGAAGGAGTGTATACTAATCCATCTTCAGAAACATATTCGTCTATTACATAGAGATCGCTCAAGTCTATTCTGAAGTCGTTGTTATCATCCAATCTGAAATGTCTGTGCTCGGCAATCAATTGCTCGGTATTCTCAAGGACAGGATCAATCATGCCAGACAGCAATCTACGCTCGTCTTTTAATGACCCATCTTGAGATCTTGAGAACAATAGCATGCTGCCATCCGGAGGGCTAGTGATTTGAGCTGTTATCACCGAGCATTCAGAGATAACAGACCTTATGGCAAACCTATATTCTCCATTAGCCCTTTTAAAATCCCTGAGGGTGTATGTTTTTGACTTGTTATCTGCAGAACCAACTTTAGAGAATCTGCCTGAAGAAGGATCAGAAACATACAACTCAAATCCATCTACCGGTTTATTGTATGCATTCCAAGACAGCACAAAATCGTCATTAACAAATGCTGCAGAAAGACCGGTTGGCCCTGGGTTTTCTGACCTGCTCACAAAAGTGGTGATAACTCCAACCTTACCCTCTAGCTCATATGTCTCTGGGTGCATGCTCTTGGCCCCCCAAAAATTCTCATATCCTATGCGATAAGAATAAGAAGTTCCATCCAAAACCATGAGATCTAGATATTCATATGAACTTGGATCAACCTCAGCAATCAGCCCATATGAACCAAGAGCACCAGCTGAGGTAATTTGACTTCTGTATACTAAAAACTTTCTTGCGGGAAGTCGTGATTTTCCATTCCATGTAACCATAATGCCATCTTGCACAACTGTAGCGAAAACTCCGTCCAATTCTCTCGGAGCAGATAGATCATCGCTGAAAGGGCTAAAAAGATCAAATGAAGATGCGATAGATTTATTGTTGTATTCATCAATCGCAACAATCGATATGCTATACTTTGTTTTTGGCTTTGTTAAGCCTGAAGGAAGTAAATATGTTCTCAGTTTTGTTTTTTGAGAAACCTGTGCAGTTTGCGCACCTGTTGTGTATGTATAAGTTGTTGATGAATCTGAAGAATTTTTAACCTGCAAAATTATGCCGCCAGAAGCAAAGAATCCTCCCGTGTAGTCTTCAGTCATGCCCGAATTAACATTACCCATTCTAAAAAGTATGGGTGATGTATCCTGCAATCTTACATTTGCGATTGCTAACAACTTTTGTGCCGCAAGAGATGGTGAAGATATTTTTATACCGTCGAAGGTCAGAGAAGGATCGTAGCCAAGAGAAAACGCAGGTCTTGCTTCTATTAGCTGAAACATACTATAGATAATACCCGTCTCTTTAGATTTCATCCTGATATTTGCATAGTTAATAAACGCAATAACATCCGTTATGTTCTTGCCAGTCAAATCTAGAAACACCTCAGAAAAACCTTCTACAGGCGTGAAGTTGTTGTCATCAACTCCTTCTATTCTTAATGTGACTCCAGATATGGTGAAATTTAAATCACACATGTTGCTAGAATAGCGCCTTGCTATATAAATAGAATCAGATGGAGGCTCGGTTATATTTTCCGTCCTTGTCAATATTGGATATGAAAATATAGACAACTCATAATAAGAAACATCAAAAGGGTCTTGATGAGACCAGTTAAACCTGATAGATCCACCAATAGAAGAAGATCCAGATATATCAGTAACGGGCAGCGGTGGTGTAGAATCTCCAGAAATTACCCTTGTAAATCTTCCCCTTGTCTGGGACTGTCCGACTTTTCTGAACAGCACAATCGTGTAAGTTGACTTGTCTTCAAAAGGCTGAGTAATAAAAGAAGAACCCTGCATAATCTGCACAGTTGACAGTTCTATATTGCCACTATCTGGCATCTTGATATCTTTAGATGTCCAAACAAAACCCAAGTTGCCGTTCTTATGTACCCTCAAATATAAATTATTCATTGGTTCATATCCATCAAGAGATATGGCCGAAACTGAAAGATAAAAACTACCAAACGAATTTCTTAAAATGACGGCATCTATATCATCAACATCTCCAACTTGCGCAGCAGATGTTGGAACAAGATATTTGCTTACGGGGCTTGATGTCTTTCCGTAAATTGACCTATTAGATACAGAAACTCTGTATCTATATCCATTAACCAAATCTCTTATGGTGGAATGTGATTTAGAGACAGGCACTTCAACATAAAACTCTTCGCCAACTTCATTACCAAAAACGTCTATCTGCCTCCAGGAAATAATCTTCTCACCAATCAAACCAGACGCAGATTTGTCAAAAATAAAAGAAATAGATGCGTTGTTTTCTACAGCAGAAACACCAGTTGGAGATGGAGGAACCAAATCCGCAAAGGGTCTGCTGACTGTGAGTTCATCTGAAAACAATCCGGGCGTATCGCTATATCCGAAAGCCTGCATCCTCAAAGAGATGGAATATCCTTCCCTGATTGGATGCTGGAAAACATCATCAGATCTTGATATCTGTGCAACATAAATATCATCAATAATCAGATACGCATATAGTGCTGTTACAGAAGCGCCAGTCCAATCAAAAGAAATGAAAGCATAATCGTCAGATACATATGCATTAAAAGTTGGTGGACGTGGAGGAGACACATTGTTAACAATAACTTTTCGACTTGAAGAAAAGTTACCAAACCTAGAAATCATGTTGTTCTGCTTCTTCAAGAATACTCCCTCACCAATATTGGGATATGGGCAAGAGCGCTCAAGCATAAGTTGTGCAAAAACTCCGTTGATGAAACCCGCGCCGCTAGATATAAAAACAGACCCACCAATCACACTAGCATCCAACCCATATGCAACGCCATCACCAACGGCAGAATAAAATGCATACAACTGCTCATCTAGCATCGTCATCCTGCTTTTGTCAACAGCCGCAGAATATCTGTCTCCTCTCTCGAAGTATGGGAGTTGCAGTGATGGAGTTTGCCTAGTCATTGCGTCAAGGAATTGAACTTAACCAAAGACCCGTCTTCCAATTCAAACATCATACTAAATCCTTTTAGGATTGGAACATTCACCTGATCTCCACAATCAAAGCCTGTTTCTATGATCTTTATAAATGATAATCCGACAAAATTGAGACTGAAATGAGATCCGTTGAAAGATTCTATGGTGATGAAATACCGTTTATTAATCTCAAGATCACCAGGTGGAGGAGTGAAGGTGACTCTTGTTGGATTCTGATCTCCGAAGAATGGCGGCTGTGTCGGCAACCAGGGATCGTCCTCATCGCCAGCAGTCCATCCAGAACTATTTGCCAATGAGAAGTAGGAACTAACCATCTGGCTGTGTGTTTCATCTTCGTACATGCGTATTCTAAAGTCATATGTGCCGGCAAGCCCTGCACCGGGCAAAAACTCAAAAGCAATTATGTTATACATGGATACGGATGATTCTTTAATGAACGGTCTACTCAATTCAGGAAGATTTTGTTCTACCCCATTACGTATCGCGGCGACATTGACATGATATGTTACACCCGACACAAGAGAGAACGCATATGGGAGCATAGCGAATGACCCAACACGGCCAGCCAGTATGGTTGCGCCGTTTGCATTAGGAAATGGAAGCCCATCGAATAAGAAGTATTGAGGAGACTCTACTGTATTTGCAGATGCACGAAGAGATGTTTCTTCCTCGTCGTCATAAAAATACACAGCAAAGTCCAAAACATCATCTGTTGACGAGTCTAAATTATCAACCTTCCAAAGCACGGCATTACGATAAATATCTCCAGAATTTTCTGGTGGAGAATCGTCTATGCCTGCGGCGGGAGTCAAGAACTTGAACCCCACACGCAACTTGGTGCCATACTGAGAACTATCAACTGAGAAAAGTCTATTTTCAGGAATCTCTTGGAAGTCGGCTATAGACACGCGATCAAGAGTATCTAAGCATGGCACTATCATAGCAGATACAGGGATTAATTTGTCCATGCTCAGAATTCCACGCTTCACAGGAGAAGTCAAGACAAAAGTGGTTGTTATGAATTGACTGGTTGAGTTTGTGAACGACTCTATAGATATCTGCTGCATAACAGGATTGCTGGCAGGGTTCTTAGACATGAGAACAATTTTTATCTGTATGAACTGACCGACTTGACCGCTCATGTCAAATTCCCCGAGCACAGATGTAATTGGCGTGCTGTACTCGGCGGAAGCACACTGGTCTCTAGTTCTACCTACCTTGAAATATATAAATATTTCAGAGCCAGGTGGAGTATTAGAAACCCAAGACATTTTCCCCCAAGCCACATGTCCATCGCTTGCGTTTAGTATTTCAGTTTCTATGACCGCAGATTCACTACGAACTCGGTCTGCAGAGAAAAATGGAGCGTCACCATTTCCGATGATAGCCGTTGGTGTTCCGTCCTCTTCGAACTCGAGTATTTGACCAGACAAAGCGGAAGACCTCAGCAAATTAGAACTGATGTCAAATATCAGATTGTCATTAATTCCGTCTCCGTTTTCATCTGGCTCAGAAGCCAAGACTGTAGAATTGCCAGCCTTGTCAGTAAGTCTGAGGTAGACACGACGTACGGCCCCAGAAACATTGACAGCGTAGAGAGAAGACTCTGTCCAAAAAACCACCTGATTGTCAGTAGACTGACCGATACCAACTATGTTCGCGTCGGACTGCCCCACGATAACCCAGCCGTTGGCATATCTGTATATTTGTCGACCTACGGATGCAAAAATATTGTCTCGCTCTGCAAGGACAATCTTATTGACTGCCAGTATTGGAGCAGCAGTGGATCTGAAAGATGCCAAGAATGGCTCGTCTTCGTCAACTGACCGCATGATGCGCCCAGAAGAGGCAGTCCCGACATAAATATTGGCACCAAGGCTGGCAACTGCTGTCAAAGCATCTGAATCGTAATGTAGGCTCTCAACAACTATGGGAACGGACCCCAAGTCTGCTCGATATATACGCTTGTCCTGTCCGGTAGCCACCACCACAAACCTGTCAAAGCCTGATATGCCAGATCCTGTCTCGGCCACAAAGTTAACTCTAGCTAATGGGGTGCCTGAACCTGTGTACTGATATATTCTTGCTGGAGAGTCTGTAAGCATATATAGTGAATTGTCATAGTCACTCAGGAAGAAGCCTGCAAACCCTTCGGCGTCAAGGGATGACACTAGAGAAAATTGAGCTCCATCCGAAGACTTGTAAATGGCCACATTGGCTCCACCTTTAACAACAGCAACATGAAGCTCATTGCGGAATACAATGACACCTGCAATTCTAGAATTGACAGGATCAGTTCCAATCATGGTTTGTGTTCCCGAAAAATTGTCGCCGATCTTTGACCTGCAAGCCGCAGGTAGACTGGTGAAGATAAAATCTTTTGCTGAAAGAGCACCGACTGGTCGGAAAGATACGAATCCACTTATCTTACCGCTTGTCTCATTCCAAATAAGTCCACTCAGAGAACTTAAATTGAGTAGATCATGATCGAACTGCGCTATAAACGGCTGCGGCTCAACTGGAATTACTCCGTTAGTGGTGAAATTAGAAAAATTACTCACTTCATAGGTGGATACTCCGCTCGTTGCGTCATATGGCAATGAACCACCTTCGCCACTGATAGGATCTACAGAAAACCTGACGCTATTGACGCTGATTTGCCTCACAAAATTTAATTTTCCTTGCGGAGGCTCGGTGTCCAAGACAACCTCGTCCGATGGTAAACCAGAAGAAGAAGACAGTTTGACCACAGATCTTTCGCCAGCATCTGCCACTGCAAAAAACTCCAAACCTCCGTCAATCACATGATTCAACCTTCTCGTTGAAGAGAAGCCAGACGCGACCTCTGCACGGTTTGGATTTAGCTTTCTGATGAGCTTGAGATCATCTCTCACCACTAAAGATACACTATCTTCAGCCAAAAGGGGGCACGCAAATCTAACAACGCGACGCCCAGCATCTTCCTGAGACACTCCAAAACCGACATTCACTAGGCGACCATTAATAGAAGTCTGAAGCACAGAGTCAGAATCTATACTCTCGCTAGCTGGCATACTGAACTCATACGATGTTGTATCAGTCGACCCTGATGGAGGCACAAGATATAGTGAAGAATTGACTATCATAGATCCCACCATGTAACTGCCTGATGGTCTTGATTCAAAAACTCCGTATTCACAGGCAACCATTAGTTTATCAGCCAACTTACTTATGCTGAATATTTGCCCAAGATTGGTGCGAGATCCTGAAGATGAAGCGACCAATAAAGGAGTCCACCTTGAGCCATCAAGGCGGAAAACTCTAGAACCAGTGGCGCAATACACATTCCCATCATGACCGTCTATGAGCGACACCACACGCTGAGATCCAAAAGACCCAAATGATCCAACATCGACTGGCAAGCCATCCACGATTCGCCTGATTCCAAATTGACCTATCAGGCAAACGCCAAGGATATCTGAGTGCGTAACATCGCCACCATTGAAATCACAAATCTCTTCCATATCATCTTCGGCAACTTCTATTGCCGAAGATGGCTGAGACGATGGTATCTGAGATACATACCTATTCCAGCTTTTTATATAAAAAAGTTTAGAAGACTTGACTATATATAGACCGTCAGATTTTACAATCTTGACCACAGGAGCGCCAAAGTTAAATTGTACAAATCGGAAAAGATCATATGAGACATAAACATCACCAGCTTGTGTGAGAACAAGCATGTTGCCGTCGCTGTCAAAGTAACAATATTGTGCCTCTGCAGCAGGTGCTGGCAAATGAGTAATTGCCATTGCAGTTTCAGAACTCATATCAAATAACGATTCTGATTGCCAGTCGTAATGGAACACATGACCATCAGAAACTATAAACGCATCACCAGATGCACCTATATCAACATCTGATGGATTTTTAGCCGGTAAAGATCGAGCAGCAGATCCAATAAAAGTAATTTGTCTAGGCGCATATCCACCGCCAACAAATACACGTAATTTGTATAGAACCAATTTTGCAGATCTGAATGAACTCATGTCTCCGAACCTGATATATGGTTCATTTATCCTGACCAGGTTAACATCGTCTGTGGATTCAGATGTAGACCCCAGTTCTAGGCATGGTTGTGTAATTGATTTAAACAATACTGCCAACGATACGCGACCGTATGCAGTCGTGTCATTGTTCAAGAATTCTCTTTGAGACCTGTCCTGCCTAGATATGGAGCTAAATCCGTAGACAAAATGCAGATTATTGAATGTTGATGAAGCCAGGTGAACGGAACTTACTATGCGTGCCGTTGAAGCCACCACTGGTTTATGAAGACTTATATGAGCCCAGAGAGTAGCACCTACGCCAGTAGATTCGCGCTGAGTCAGATAAATCGTTGGAACATCGCTCAACTGTTCCAAACGCACGCCTGACAATCCAGCAACAGAGGTTGATCTTTTCAAGTATGCCAAAGCAACCTGAGCGGGATCTGTTGGGCAAGAAACAGATGCATGGGTGCAATCTTTCGAGTAATCAAATGCAATTTGATGGATGTTGCTCAATTGTGTCAATGTTGAATTGAAAGATCTGTACAGTATGGCTCTGCTAGAAGTTGGTCCAGTGCCTGTTCTAATAAAGTCGTCCCAGCACACATGGCAGTTACCGTCTTGCGATGATGCAATCGATGG
>Ga0169931_10002023_pt1 | contig 33278 bp, 22 predicted proteins | sample Kivu_15m_20L_FD_129675 | JGI IMG/M metagenome (GOLD analysis project Ga0169931, IMG submission 129675) | Freshwater microbial communities from Lake Kivu, Western Province, Rwanda to study Microbial Dark Matter (Phase II) - Kivu_15m_20L... | ecosystem: Environmental > Aquatic > Freshwater > Lake...
ACTTCGGGCAAGAGCAGACAATAATGATGGTGGTGGTATTGCTGGAGGACAAGATCCAGTATGGTTTACTTGGATACGTGACAATGGAACCACGGGAACATCTTATGGTATAAACTGGCAAGCGACAGGATGTATAAGCGCAACAAATCAATTCAATGTGTGGTGGACTGGTCCAGCACTCCCATTTAACTTTCCTCCTGTTACCAATTCAGATGCAACCACATTATTTACCGAAATGGAAGGATGGGAAGAAGATTGTGCTCCAAATTGTGTTTATAATCCAAATAACAATTTAGCTTGTTTTTTTAATGGTGATGACGCATTTGATGGAAGAGCAAATTCAGGGAATTTCAATTTTAGAAATGACCCTCCTTGTCAGTGGAATGAATACATCGCCACTAATAACCGATATGATGCAAAAATTGAAATTCGTTGGGAATATGTTTCTCCAATTACCGCAGGTGCTGTAGCGGGGGATCAAATAATATGTACGGGAGGAGACCCTGTTGCTTTCACTCAAACAGCTGCTCCACCATTAACACATTCTTCTTTTACTTATCAATGGCAAGTTGATGCAGGTTGTACTGGAAATTTTGTTGATATAGTAGGTGCTGTAAATGCTACCTACGATCCGCCTGTTGGAATTTTGCAAAATACATGCTATCGAAGACAGCTGATTACACCAAGTTGTGGAACATTTAGCTCAAACACAATTACGGTAACTGTTGAGTCCTCTTCAACTGACCCTAACGGTGCGAATGCCACACAAAATACAATTTGTTCTGGTGAATCAACAACTTTGTCCATTCAAGGAGGAACGCTTGGAAATGGAGCACAATATGTATGGTACGCTGGAGGTTGTGGTTCAGGTACAAGTATAGGTACAGGAGCAAGTATTAATGTTTCACCAACTGCAACAACTTCTTATTTCGCACGAATTGAAAGTGCTTGTTATCAAGGTTCCTGTGTGAGTGCAAACATTACCGTCAATCAAGCTTCAACCGCACCAACAGGAATTATTGCTTCGACATCACAAGTTTGTCCAGGGCAAAACTTAACATTAACGGTTCAAGGTGGAACTTTAGCTCAAGGAAATCAGTGGGTTTGGTACATCAATAACTGTGGTGGACAATCTGTAGGAACTGGAAACATCATTTCAATAAATCCAACAAATTCAGCAACGTATTTTGTTCGCGCAGAAGGTCCTTGTGGAAATACAACGTGTCAACAAATCGCAGTTGTGGTAGGTGCATCCTCAACAATTCCAACAAGTATCACACCTTCCGCTTCAAATATTTGTCCAGGAACTCCTATAACTTTAACTCAAAATGGCGGAGTTTTGGAAGAAAATGACGTTTGGGTTTGGTACACAGGTGCTTGTGGTGCAGTTCCTGTTGGAGTTGGAAATACAATCGAAGTAACGCCTAATCAAACGACTACTTATTTCGTTCGTGCAGTTGGAGATTGTGGAGCAACCTTATGTCAAACGGTAACAGTAAACGTTCAGGACGGTTCAATTGCACCTGAATCAATCTCGACCAATAACAATAATTTCTGTAAAGGTGGTAACGCTACTTTAACTGTTCAAGGTGGAGCCTTAGTGAATGGAGCAAGTTGGGTTTGGTACGAGAGTACTTGCGGTGGAAACGTGATTGGAAACGGAAACAGCATTAATGTAGTACCAACGAGTAGCAACACTTATTTTGTTAGAGCAGAAGGTGGAACTTGTGGAAATACGGCTTGTGCTTCAATTTTCTTGAATGTTCAAGACGCAGCAGCTTATATAGTTCCCTTTGATACCATTTGTGGTTTACAGAAACCGTTCTTATTAACAGGAGGTTTACCACAAGGAGGAACTTACAGTGGAAATGGTGTAGTGAACAATACTTTCTATTCCACTCAAGTTGGTCTTGGAACAACGACAATATACTACTCATTTACTGGGGATAATGGTTGTGTGGCAACAGATAGCACAAAGCTTACCATTATTCCAACAAACTTATCAGGTACAGCTGAGGTTAAAGTGCAAGAATGTACTGATGGTGGAGTTTCAATTTTTGTAGTTCCATCTGGAAGTGCATCTGGTGATTACACATTTACATGGAATACTAATCAAATTGCGAATCCACTTCGCAATGTTCCTGAAGGAATTTATTCCGTTACAATTGGCGATGGCTCAGGATGTACTTTCTTTATTGATAGTTTAATTGTTGATGAAACTATTCTGTGTATTGACATTCCGAACACTTTTTCTCCAAACGCCGACGGTAAAAATGACACATGGCGTGTGGATTTAGAAGCAATTGGAGGTTTGAAAATGGTGAAAATATTCTCAAAATGGGGACAAGTTGTTTTTGAAGCAGAGAATGTTGGTGGATTTGAATGGGATGGAACGCATAAATCTGATCCGCTTCCTCCGGGCACATACTATTACATCATGGATGTGAACAATCCAGATTACGGAAAACAGTCAGGTCCAATTACAATCGTAAGATAATTTTTACATCATGAAAAAGACATTAATCACTATAATCACTGCGTTGTCAACATTATCTGTCAATGCACAACAAATCGCACTTTCAAGTCAATATATGTTGAATGACTTGGCTTTAAACCCTGCAACTGCTGGATTAAAAGGACACACAACACTAGGTGCATCCTTTCGTCGTCAGTGGGTTGGAATAGATCAAGCTCCAGTAACACAAACTCTTTGGGGACAAGGGAATTTGAAATACAATTTTGCTGTTGGAGGAGTTCTGTTTAACGACGCCACTGGTCCAACTAGAAGAACAGGAATTAGTCCGAATTTGGCATATAAGGTTAAATTAAACGAAGAATACGTTTTGTCTTTCGGAGTTGGGGTTTCACTTTCTCAATTTTATTTAGACAGAGACAGAATGAAAACTGAATTACCTGATGATATCGCTGTAGATTTTAATTCGAACAATAGAATGATTCCTGATGCTAATGCTGGAATTATTTTAGCTTCAAAAAATTTATTTGTCGGTCTTTCCTCATGGCATCTAATTCAATCTAGAAAAGACTTGTTTGATATTGAAGATAATGTGGCAAATAGATTAGAGCGCGTTTATTATTTAACCGCAGGATACACGATTCAAGCAGGCAAGAAATTGGAAATCACGCCAAGTACTGTTTTCAGAATGATGGGGAATGCACCTTTCACTTTTGACTTTAATGCTTCTGCTGTCTATGATAAAATGTATTGGGGAGGAATTTCTTATCGTTTCCGAGATGCCGTGGCTTTGATGGCTGGTTTGCGTTTTGGTCCGATGCGAATAGGATACTCTTATGACATAAATATCAGCAGTTTATCGGATTACAATTCAGGAACACACGAAATTTTCCTTGGTGTTGATATTACGGGTGGAAAAAAAGGAAATTGGAAAAGAAGAAATCGCGTTTATTCCAGCTTTTCAAACTTCTAAGCATGAATTTTAAACACTACATAAAATTTGTAGGTTTTTGCCTTGTCCTAATTCAAGGATTGCCAATTCTTGCGCAACGTCCGAGTGATGAGTATTTTCAGAATTTCGAGTTCAAGAAATATATTCAGAACGAAGACTTGAATACAAAAGATGAAGCAGTTATTCTTCAATTAGCTCAAGCGCATTATTACCTGCATCAATATGCCGAATCAAGTCGATTTTTTGAAAAGTTGGATTGGAGTAATGAAGAGATTGACCCAGTGAATCAATTATTCTATGCGAATGCTTTGAAAAATATTGGGAGTAATGAGAAAGCAACCAAGATTGTAAACGAATTTTTGAAAAACAATCCAAAAAATTCAGATGCAGAAATTCTACTTTCTCAAATTAACAACCAAAATTTCCTGAATAACCACAAGGATTCCAAGGTTACCATTTCACAATTAAATGAAGCCAACAATGGTGCGGCACAATTCGGTCTAATTTGGAAGGATGGTGAACTTTATTTCACTTCCGAAATTGTAAAATCAAGCAGCAAACAAGTTGAATTGAATTATGAAAATTCTGCTGATGATTTGGCTTATGGAACTTCTGTTCGCCCTCACTCGCAATTGTTTAAGTTGAATGACAAGAACCCACAATTGGTAAAAGCATTTGAAAACTACAATGTTGGTGCAAGTGATTTTGATGTTCAGTCCAAAACATGGTATTTAACCTTAATTCCTAAAGTGAAGAAATGGTCTAATTTTCCTGAACCAATACCTGCAATTTATACTTGGAAAGAAGGAGATAAGGCACCCAAAAAATTGAAAATTTCAGGAATCAAAGAAGAGCAAGGTTACGGTCACCCAGCCATCTCCTCAGATGGAAATACTTTAGTGTTTGTAATGGATAAGGGAAAAACGGGGTCAGACCTTTATTTCTCACAAAAAGCAAACGATAAATGGGGAAAACCTACACCTTTTCAGTCTCTAAACTCTGTCAAAGATGAATTATATCCTGTCTTAAGCGGAGACTCTTTGTTATACTTTTCCTCCGATGGAAGTGATGGTTTTGGAGGATTGGATGTTTACAAAGTAGTTATGAAAAATTTTGACATCACCGGTTCTGTTGAAATTTTACCTCAACCATTCAATTCTGTGGGAGATGATTATATGGTAGTTTTCAAAGATGAAAAGAAAAGTGCAGGTTGGTTGAGTTCAGATCGCGAAGGAGGAAGCGGTGACGCAGACCTTTATTATTTTGAAAAACTGTTGCCTTGGAAGCTTAATCTAATTGTAAAGAATGATTTAGGAAGAATCCCTGAAAATTTGAAAATTTCGAAAACGAAAGACAACAACAAGGCTAATTTGGGAACAGAAAAAAGTGGTCAAAGCGAGACCATTGATTTAGCCCAAAACGAGAAAATAATTTTTGAAATTTTTGGTGAGGACACCACCATATTTATTGATTTCGTAACTCCTTCTTCAAATGGTAAAGATTCAACGATAATGGTTTCGATTCCAACCAAGAAAGTAAAACCGATAGAAGTTGCTGAGGTTAAAAAGGAAGAAAAGAAGGAGGTCAAATTCTCTGAAAAAGAGGATTTGAACTCTATTTATTTTGCTTTCGACAAATCCAACATATCGGAGCCAGAAACACAAAAATTGAAAGCTTTAATAAAGCAACTCAAAGAACAGCCCGACCGTTATGTAGTGGTTCGAACCTTCGCAGATGAGCGAGGTGATGTGTTATACAACTTGGATTTGACCACAAAAAGAGCGAAAGCAGTTTATTCATACTTGATTAAAAACGGAATTTCACCGAATAAGATAAAACTGCAAAGCATGGGAGAGGCGGAATACGTTGAAAATTGTGGTGAAAATTGTGATGAGGTAGTTCACTCACGTTACAGAAGGGCGGACTTTGAGATAAAATAGGTATCAACTTTAAATAAGGATTTATGACATTGTTACTTAACCTTGTCAACCTACGAAAAATGTTGTTCTTGTTGCTTTTAATGGCAACAAGTTCTGTCAGTTCCCAGGTTCTCATTAATGCAAATGTTCGAATCAATGGCTTTCGACATAATCACGATTGTGGAAATGATGCCGGAGGATTTAACTCCCAACCTGACCCAAGATATCGTGTTTGGATGGGGTACAATGCAGGGAATTTCTCGCAAATAACCAATGCGCCCGGGTTGTATCCAGGTTGCGCCAATACTTATGGTGCTGATGCTGTTTTTTGTTCAACTTGGAATCCAGGAATTATCAATGCTATAACATTTAACGCTCAACCTCTGAATCAAATTAATGTAGATTTGGAATCTTGGGAAGAAGATGGTTGTGGTGGAGATTGTACTGCTGGTTCTTGCACATTCAATAGTGATGATATTCGATGCGGTAGAACCAGGGTTGGTGACATAGATTTTTGGAATCAAGCCCCTTGCCAAGATTTTATTTACGTTGGTGAATTTACGAGCGGTAGTTTTTTATCCATGCACAATCGTTGCTCGGATAATAACGGAAGAGGTTATGGAATAGATAGATTAATTGTTAATTGGGATTTTGCCTCACCTCCCACAATTTTGTCAGATGCTTTTCCTTTTGATAGAGTTTTATGCCCAGGTGAATCGACTACTTTAACCGTGAGTGTCAATTCTTGGAACGGTTGGTCTTTAGGCAGACTAATTCAATGGCAAGTTAGTACAAATACAGATTGCAACGCACCCGCAACTTGGACAGATATTCCAGGTGCAAATTCCTTAAGTTATACACCACCACAAACACCAGGAACAAGACTTTACAGATGTATTATTTCGAGCCACTGCAACAATATTAATCTGCAACAAGTAATCAGTCAGTGTGTAAGGGTTACATATCATCCGTACGCTGCTCCAATTATAAGTAATGTATGTAATGGTGTGGCTGTACCAGGTGTACCAGTTCAATTTTGTACAACTCAACCACCTGCTCCTAATGCAAGTTACGCTAATTCATCTTATCAATGGTCGGTTTCACCAGCGGGAGGAGTTACCATTTCAAATCCAACAAGTGCATGTACCGACATTACTTTCACGACCTCTGGTTCTGTTACCATCAGTTTGACCTATGGAGACGCTTGTCCAGAAGCAAATGCAACCGCTATTTGTGCAACAACTGTTAGTCCACCTGCATGTGATATGATTTATGTTGATGGGGCAACAGGAAACAATGCTAATATTGGTTTGCCAGGTTCACCAGTATCCAATCTATGGCGCGCTTTTCAGTTGATTGGTGGAGGAAGAAATAATATTAGAATTACTGGTGGAACTTACACCGAACCTAACATTTTAAATCTTCAAAATGATGTTTTTGTGGATGGAAGATGGCAAAACAATGGTGGAGTTTGGACAAAATCAAGTAATCAAAATACCATTTTAAATTGTTCAGGAGAGGAAACAATTGGTACTTCCGTAACCCATAAAGTTGCCTTTAAAGCGAGTGGTGTAAATAACTGGCGTTTACAAGACTTAATCATTAATACTTCTGACAACACAGGTAACGCACCCGACGGAAGAGGGAAATCAAACTATGGAGTTTTAATTGACAATTGTGCAAATTATGCAGTAAACCGATGCGAAATCACAGTAGGAAGAGCAAGTAATGGAGGAAATGGTGGAAATGGTGGAAATGGTGCAACTGGTTCACAAGGGGCAATAGGTTTACAGGGGCACTGCGACAACAACACTACCAATCGTTTAGGTGGTGCTGGTGCAACAGCAAATGGAACTGGTGTTAGACAAGGTGGTGCTGGTGGTAACGGTGGAAGAGGTTCAGATTATAATTCCAGTAATAATACTGCTGGATTGAATGGATCGAATGGAGGTAATGGAGCAAATGGAGGCAGTGGAGCGGGAGTTCAAGGTTCAAATGGAGGGTGCGGAACTAGTACGGATAGAGATGGGAGAAAAGGGAACGATGGTGCTGTTGGTAATACGGGAACAAATGCCCCTCTGACTGTTGACGTGACGAACACCACTTTTAATAACTATTGGATTCCCAATGGTGCTGCAATTGCTGGTACGGATGGCGGTGGCGGTGGCGGTGGTCAAGGAGGTGGTGGTGGTGGTCGCCAGAGTGGAACTTTTTGTGATGATGGCGGTGGTTCTGGTGGTGGCGGCGGTGGTTCCGGAGGACAGGGTGGTCAAGGTGGAGAAGGTGGTCGAGGCGGAGGTGGAGCTTTTGCAATTTACCGTTTCAATTCAAACACTGGAGCTTTAATTCAAGATGTTGTTCTAAATATTCCAGGAATTATCACCAATGGTGGTGCGGCTGGAACAGGAGGAACTGGTGGTCAAGGTGGTGCTGGTGGTTGTGGTGCTGGTGGAAATAATACTTCAACAACTTCAGGAGGTTCATTAGGTAATAACGGAGGTCTTTGTTCAACTAATAGAGTTTGTAATAGTACAGAAGTTGGTGCAGGTGGACAAGGTGGTAGAGGTGGAAATGGTGGAAATGGTGGAAACGGTCAGCCTGGTGCAAATGGAATCAATGCACACATGATTACCGATGGTGTAATAACAAATCCAACAACCTCAATTCCAAATCCAACAACAATAACTCTTGATTATCCTATTAATGCAAAGGGTTGTAATAACTCTGAGGTTCATTTGAACAACACCAATCCGAGTACTTGGACATTAACAGGCTCCACGTTATTGGACGATTTGAATCAAAGTAATTCAAGCTATTCCTACAATTCTACTCCTCTAGTGGTTTATTATCCGAATGCTGGAACTTACGATATCGGTACGAATGGAGACGTTTATCGAGATTGGATAAATATCATTGATGGTACACGTCCAGCGCAAGCGAATTTCAATTTAGCTTCTTCTACTGTATGTGCAGGTTCAACAATTAACTTAAATGCTTCTCCTTGGGGAACTGAATTAGCTTGGGAATGGGTACTATTTGAACTTACTACCCTCTCCCCTATTTCTACACAAACGACACAAACAGCAACTTACACTTTTCCTAATGTCACAACACCAACAAACTATCAGATTCGTTATCGCGTTCGTGAATCTTGTTGTGGTTGGAGCAAACCATACTACACAACTATCACTGTGGTTCCAGTTGCAGAAGCCGTTATAGCTTCAACATCAAATATCATTTGTCCGGGTGAAACCGTAACTCTTTCAACTTCTGGCGGAGGAACATACCTATGGAGTAACAATGAAACTACTTCTTCTATAACTGTAAATACTCCAGGTACCTATTCTGTAACCGTCACTGATGCAAACGGATGTACTTCAACAGCCCAACCAGTAGTTTTAGACTTATCGCCAGCTTTCACACCGCTTGTTACTGCCGGCGCAACTTCAATTATTTGTCCTCCCGCTGGGGTAACTTTGACAGCGAGTGGTGGGGCTACTTATTTATGGAATAACGGGGAAACTACCACTTCCATAACCACCACAACTGCTGGGGTTTATGATGTGTTGGTTACGGATGTTAATGGCTGTGATGCTGGATCAGCACCATTTACAGTTTACGAAATCTCTGCGAATCTTGTGTCCGACGGTTCTGCCAATATTTGCCAAGGCGATGATTTAACCCTTACTGTTGCTAGTTCTTATATGGATCCGAATACTACCTATGTTTGGACTTTCAACGGTAACGTAATTGTAGGGCAAACAGGTAACAGTATATCAGTTAACCAAACTGGGGCTTATGCCGTTACTGTTTCCAATGGAACTTGTACACAAAACTCATCGGCAATTCAAGTAACTGTTTTTGAACCAACTATATCTTCAACAAACAATGATAACACTCTCTGTCCTGGCTCATCCTTAACACTCACTGCTTCATCTGGAACTACATTTCAATGGCAGTTAAATGGTGTCGATATTCCAGGAGCGACAAATGCAACTTATTCTGCAACTGTCGGAGGAACCTACACCGTTGTCGCGTCCGATGGGAACTGCTCTACGACTTCAGGAAATTTCGTGATTACTGAAATTGTTCCTACTGTTTCTGGTGAAAATGGAGCTTCCGAATTCTGTCCAGGCTCTTCCATTCTTCTGACATCCTCACTTGGGAGCAGTTATCAGTGGCAACTCAATGGAGTAAATATTGTTGGTGCTACAAATCAGACTTACTCTGCAACAGCACCAGGTAATTACACCGTGGTTGTAACAACGACAGATGGTTCATGTACCTCAACATCCGCAGTTTTTGTACTTACAGAAATTCTTCCAATTGTTACTTCTTCCACCGGAGGAAATGAATTATGTCCAGGTTCTTCAATAACACTAAGTTCATCAGCAGGATTAAATTATCAATGGCAATTGAATGGGGTTAATATTGCTGGCGCTACAAATCAAACTTTGGTAGTTACTGAAGGTGGTTCATACACCGTTATTAGCACAACTTTAGACGGAACTTGTACTTCTACCTCTGCCGCATTTGTTGTTTCTGAAATTGTTCCAGTAATTACAGGAGCAGGTGGTGGTTCCTCAATTTGTCCGGGGTCTTCATTATTGCTTACGGCTACTGCTGCTGATTCTTATCAATGGCAATTAAATGGCGTTAATATCGCAGGAGCTACCTCACAAACTTTCGATGCTACACAAGCTGGAACCTATACTGTAACCACTTCAATTACAGGGTGCGTTTCAACTTCCGACAATTTTGTTGTAACCGAAATTTCACCAACTATTTCAAGTACAAACAACGCTAACACTTTCTGCCCTGGTTCAACTTTTGTACTAACAGCAAGTAACGGTACATCCTACCAGTGGCAATTGAATGGTGTGAATATCGCAGGAGAAACAAACCAAACCTTGACGGTTACACAGAGTGGATCTTACACCGTTGTTGTTACTGATGGTTTATGTTCTGCAACTTCTAGTGCATTTGTAGTAACCGCAATTATCCCAACAGTTACCTCAAGTAACGGAACCAATAATCTTTGTCCGGGAGAGACGGTAACACTTACCTCATCAGTTGGAAGTTCTTACCAATGGCAATTGAACGGAAATAATATTGCAGGTGCTACGAATCAAACATTGTCAATTGCAGCTGGAGGAACTTATACAGTTGTAGTTACAACAACCGATGGATCTTGTACTTCAACATCCGCAGCATTTGTGATTACGGAAACTGTTCCAACCGTAACTTCTACGAATAATGCAACTACACTTTGCCCGGGTCAATCGTTAGTTTTAACAAGTTCAACTGCTGATTCCTACCAATGGCAATCGAATGGAACAAATATCGCTGGAGCAACTAACCAAACTTTAACCGTTTCTGCACCTGGGGATTATACAGTTACAACGGTAAATGGTTCTTGTACATCCACTTCAGTTATTTTTACAGTTACTAATTTGAACGCCACTGTAACAAGTGTTAATGGCTCAAATGTTATTTGTCCTGGAGACCAAGTGGTTCTAACTGTGGGATCTGGAGCAAATTATCAGTGGTTTTTGAATGGAAATCCAATTGCGGGAGCAACTTCACAAACTTACACGGCAACCCAATCTGGTTCTTACTCTGTTTCTGTCAACAACGGAAACTGTCAATTAACTTCTAATAATTTCACATTAAACACCAATCCAAATGGTTGTGGTTCAGATACAACGATCTATGATTTCACTGGAGACGATCAAACTTTTGTTGTGCCTGCTGACGTAACTTGCCTAGATCTCAGGATGTGGGCAGGTGGTGGTGGTTCTGCCGACAATTCAAATGGAGGTTATGGTGGTGGCGCAGCGTATGTCGGGGGAAGACTAAGCGTAACACCGGGGCAAGTTTTAACTATTCGTGTAGGTGGTGGTGGTGTAGCTGGTACAACTGGAAACAATACAGCTAATGGAACAAGTGTTTATCCGAATGGTGGGATAGGACGAAGACAAGCAAGAGGTGGTGGAAATGGTGGTGGATTTAGTGCAGTATTTTTAGCGAACACTCCTTTGGCAATTGCTGGAGCTGGTGGAGGCGGAGCGGGAAGTGGTTTAACATCAGGAAATGGCACAAACTACTGTGGAGGTGTGGGTGCTGAGGTTGGACAGAACGGAACCCGAGGAGGGGAAAGAAATGGCTGTGCTCAAGGTGCTGGAGGATGTGGAGGAAATGCAAATGGCACAAATAACAATTGTTTAAATAACATTTCTACGAACGCAAATGGTTACCAGGGTGGAAATGGAGAAAACGGCAATTTTACATACGGTGGTGCCGGAGGTGGTGGTGGATATGCTGGAGGGCAAGGAGGATTGAGCGGTGACAATAACAGTGGTGGTGCTGGAGGCGGTTCGTCATTTTTCTCTGGTACTCAACTAAGTTCGTTTTCAGGCAACACAACAACCGCTGGAAATGCTACAGATTTTTTCAATCAAGGACTATACGGTGGAGGAGGATTAAGAAGCTCTACAACAGCTGGAAATACTGGAAATGCTGGTCAGAATGGAAGGATAGTATTAATTGTAGCAAACCAAGTTACACCGACCTTTTCAAATTTACCTTCAACTATTTGTAGTCAATCTACGACACCAAGCCTTCCAGATGTTTCAAATGAAGGTATTGCCGGTACGTGGTCGCCTTCAACTCTAAGTAGTAGCCAGTCTGGTTCTTATACTTTTACCCCGAATCCAGGTTCGTGTGCAACTTCATTTTCTTTCAACACCAATGTTATTAATTGTGATACAGTAATCTATGATTACACTGGAGACGATCAAACTTTTGTTGTTCCTGCCGGTGTAACTTGTATTGATGTGCTACTTTGGGGAGCTGGTGGTGGATCGGGAGATAACTCTGACGGTGGAAATGGTGGTGGTGGAGCCTTTGTTCGTGGAAGATTAGGTGTTACACCTGGTCAAACGCTGACTGTTGTAGTTGGTGGTGGTGGAAGAAGAGGTATTGTTGATGCAAATGGAAATTTCTTAATGCCAGTAATTTACGGTGGTGGCGGAAGAGGAAGAAGTGAAAACCGCGGTGGCGGTGGCGGAGGTGGACGTAGTGCTATTCGTTTGGCGACAACCGAATGGGCGACTGCGGCTGGTGGTGGTGGCGGTGCTGGAAGTGGGTCAAACTCTGGCAACGGAACAAGATATTGTGGTGGGGCAGGCGCTGCCTTAAATGGAACCGGAACTCGCGGTGGAGACAGGGATGGTTGCGCTACAGGAGCTGGTGGTTGTGGTGGAACACCTACCGCTGGTCAAAACTGTACGGGAGGAGTAAATGGAGCTCAATTCTTAGGTGGTGATGGAGAAAATATTGGAAATCAAACCTATGGTGGTGCCGGTGGTGGTGGTGGATATTTTGGAGGTGAAGGTGGTGCTACTGGTGGAAACAATAGTGGCGGCGGCGGTGGAGGTTCATCGTTTATTTTGAACACAGCAATAAGTGTTGCTAGTAATGCTGGAACTAGCGGTGGTACAGGTGGAAATACCACCGTAGCTGCTGGAAACTGGACAGATTTCTTCAACCAAAATCTCTATGGTGGAGGTGGTGGAAGAGGGACTACTCAAACTGCAAACTCTGGAAATAATGGACAAAATGGACGTGTTGTATTCATTGTTTCTCCACCTACAACACCTACGTTCAACAACATTCCAACTACCTTGTGTCAGAATGCAACAGCACCAACTTTACCGACAACATCAATAGAAGGAATTGTTGGAATTTGGTCTCCAGCGACTGTTAATACAACACAAACAACAACTTACACTTTCACGCCAAATCCAAATTATTGTGCAAACACAACTCAAATAACCATTACAGTTCCGCAGGCAACAATCACTTCTGCAAATGGTCAAAACGTTATTTGCACAGGTCAAACGTTAGTTCTTACAGCTTCTGCAGGAACGAGCTATCAATGGCAAAATAACGGAACAAACATTTTTGGCGCTACAAATCAAACTTACACCGTAAATCAGGCTGGAAGCTATACAGTAACTGTTAATGACGGAACTTGTACAAGCACTAGTCAAGCATTTATCGTAACGCAATTCAGTCCAGAAGTAACCACCAATAATGACATCGCAACAATTTGTCCTGGAACTTCCTTAACGCTCAATGCAACTGCTGGACAATCCTATCAGTGGTCGTTTAATGGACAAGCAATTAATGGTGCGACCAATCAATCCTACACGGCTAGTCAAGCTGGTGTTTACACGGTTGCAATCAATAATGGTGTATGTACTTCAACTACTTTACCGTTTACAATCTCTGTCTTTAATCCGGTGGTGACAAGTACTAATGGTGTGACATCCGTTTGTCCAGGGGCTAGTGTAACTTTAACGGCTACACAAGGTGCAAGTTATCAGTGGTTCCTTGATGGAAATCCAATTGCTGGTGCAACAAATCAAACTTTTGATGCAACTCAAGCTGGAACCTACAGCGTATCTGTAAACAACGGAAATTGTGCTGTTACTTCAGGAAACTTCGTTTTAAGCACATTCAATCCAACGGTTAGTTCCACCTCAGGTTCAAATCTACTGTGTCCAGGTGGAAATATTGTGTTAAACGCAACCGCTGGAACATCCTATCAATGGCAGTTGAACGGTGTTAATTTACCAGGTGAGACCAACTCAAACCTAATTGCTAATCAAGCTGGAAATTACACAGTAGTTGTTAACAACGGAGTCTGTTCTTCAACTTCATCGGTATTCACTGTGAGTTTTTACACGCCTGTAATAACTGGAGCTGGTGGATCAAATCAAATCTGTCAAGGTGGAACACTTGTTTTAAACGCAAGTAATGGAGTAAGTTATCAATGGCAACTAAATGGCACTGATATTCCTGGTGCTACCAATGCGACATATACTGCAACTCAAGCAGGAACATATAATGTCATTGTAAACAACGGCTCATGTTCGGCATCATCTGCTAATTTCGTTCTAACGGAAATCATCAATCCAACTCCAAGTATTGATGTAACGGCTGCTGGTGGTTGTGCGCCTACCACTGGAACAATTTCCTCATCAGGAACATTTACTTCGATAACATGGTTTGTGAATAATACTCAAGTTTCAACTGACCCGTCTTTTAATTTTACGTTCAGTCAGCCGGGGTGCTACACTGTCACTGCTGTAGGTACTTTGAATAATGGTTGTAGTGTGAATGTTACAGATGCACAAGCAATTTGCTTGACTCCTTCGCCTAATGCTTTCTTCACCGTTTACCCTAGTTTCTTTAGTCAAGAAATTCAAAATATAACTTTCAATAATGCTTCAACTGATGCGGTTAGTTACGCTTGGGATTTTGGAGATGGCTCTGTAAGTAATGATTTTAATGCTCAACATACTTTTGCTAATACGCAAGCAGGATATACCGTTTCACTTACTGTGACATCTGAAAATGGATGCACGGATATTCATTATGTGACGATTCCTTATCGAGAGACTGGAGCAGTTTATTATGTGCCAAACACCTTCACACCTGACGGAGATGCCTTCAACCAAACGTTTAAGCCTGTATTTACATCAGGGTTTGACCCTTACGATTTCGAAATGACTATTTTCAACCGTTGGGGAGAAACGGTTTTTGTTTCCAAGGATTCACGTTATGGATGGGACGGAAGTTATGGTCAACGAGGTTTTGATGCTCCAGATGGTGTATATACTTGGAAAATTTCATTCAAATCTCAAGAAGTGGATAAGCGTGTGACTCTTGTTGGGCACGTGAATTTAATTCGATAGTTGTGGATTGTACTTATCGCGTAAGTATTAAGGGTTTGGCCAAAAACGAAAACGGGGAATATCTTTTAATCAAAGAAGATAACGGATTGTGGGAAATTCCTGGTGGTGGACTTGAGTATGGTGAAAATCCAAAAGACGCATTGAGACGAGAAATTTTTGAAGAAATGGGACTTACTCTTAATTCTATTTCCGAGCATCCAATTTTGATTTTGAATACGGTAAATCTTATAAGTGAACCCATATTGAATATTTGTTATTCCATCACATTTACGAATTTGAATTTCATTCAAAGTAAAGAATGTATGGAAATCAAATTCTTTAAGCCCAACGAAATGTTGGAATTGGATGCTTATCCTAACGTTAAGGAAATCGGTCGGATTTTGGGTTGAAAACTATTGATTTATTCAAAACTCATCAGACCGAAGTTTACTAACCTAAGTTCAAAAAATATTTGTTTAGTCACAACACTATTTTTTTGCACCACTTCAATGCGTTGCTTTATTCCTTTTTTGGTATCATACCGATTTCAATACGGCATTAAATGTCATCGTCGGTATAAGCCATAAAAAGATAAGATATTCAAAAACCAAACTTTTTTGTTAGATTAATCTAACATTAGTATTTTTACGATTAAAAAATTAATATCTAAAATGAACATGAAAATACTCAAAGCATTCACAATAGTCATTTTCGGATTTATTTTTCAAACGGTAATAGCGCAAACATCAGCTATAACTGGCAAGATATCTGAGGAAAAAAGCCCTTTGTCTGGAGTAAGTATATCAATTCTGAATCACAACAACGGAACAATAAGTGATAAAGACGGAAATTACACTTTAAAGGGCTTAAAGGAAGGAACTTACACTTTAAAAATTAATTTACTAGGATTTAGGACAATCGTTGAAACAGTTGAACTGAAAGAAGGACAAACTTTACTCAAAAATTATACAATGCAAGCGGATTTTCTAAACCTAGACGCAGTAGTGGTAACTGGAACTAGAAATCAAATTGAACGCTACAATTCTCCCGTGATAATTAACACTATTTCTAATCGCACCTTCGAAGCAACACAATCTTTATCTATTTCAGAGGGCTTGAATTTTTCTCCTGGATTGAGGGTTGAAAACAACTGTCAGAATTGTGGATTTACCCAGTTAAGAATGAATGGATTAGATGGAGCCTATTCACAAATACTTATTAATAGTCGACCGGTTTTCTCGGCTCTAGCAGGCGTTTATGGTTTGGAAATGTTACCCGCTTCTATGGTCGATAAAATTGAGGTTGTAAGAGGAGGCGGATCTGTTTTGTATGGAGGTAATGCCATTGCTGGAACAGTAAATATAATCACAAAAGACCCAGTTAAAAATTCTTTTGAAGCAGGGATTAATCAATCTTTTACAAATTTCGAAGAACCTGATAGGACAGTAACTATAAACGGTGCAATAGTAGGTGAAAATTTGGATAAAGGAATCACTTTTTTTGGATATAACAGAGAAAGATCTCCTTGGGATGCCAACGATGATGGCTTTTCTGAAATGGTTAAATTGAAAAGTAATACCTTCGGTTTTGATGCTTTCTGGAACACATCAGAAAGGGCAAAACTTAAATTCGGTTTATACAATATTAATGAATTCAGAAGAGGCGGAAATAAATTTAATCTAGTCCCACACCAAACGGATTTGACGGAACAATTACAACACAACATCATTAGTTCAAATCTTTCGTACGAACAATACAGCAAAAACTACAAGCATAAGATTTCAACTTATGGCTCTTTACAAAAAGTCAATAGAGACAGTTATTATGGCGGTGGGGGAAGAGTAATTGAGGAAGGAGATGAACTAACCGATTCCGATCTTCTCGCGATTAATGCCTATGGTACTTCAAAGGACATTTCCGTTGTTGGTGGGTTGCAATACAATTATGAATTCTCAAAAAAATTAATGCTTATTGCTGGCACAGAATATATCTATAATGACGTTACAGATGCCATGCCAGGATATGGAAGAACAATTGCTCAAAAAGTTGGAACATTAGGCTCGTATGCACAACTTGAAATTAAGCCAACCAACAAATTGACCTTGTTATTAGGTGGACGATTTGACAATATTGCTATAAATGGCGTTTACGATTTAATAGACGAACGATACGAAAACAAAAAATTGTTAAATGTTTTGGTTCCGAGATTATCTGCAATGTACAAAATAAAAAACGATTTAAAAGTTAGAGCCTCCTTTGCTCAAGGTTACAGAGGTCCACAAGCTTTCGATGAGGATTTGCACATTGAAACGGTTGGCGGAAGTGCAAGATTTATTTTACTTGATTCAAACTTAATTACTGAAAGGTCGAACAGTGCCCTAGTGTCTTTTAACTACGATAAAAGGTTTGGAACTACACAAATAAATTTTGTTGTTGAAGGATTTTATACACAATTGAACAACCCATTTATACTTTCTAACCAAATCGAATTGCCGAACGGTGTTGTGGTCATTACCAAAAGAAATGGTTCTGGTGCTAGCGTTCAAGGTATTAATTTAGAAGCAAACCTAGCATTTGGAAGTAAAGTCATATTGCAATCAGGATTTACACTTCAAACAGCTCGATACAATGAACAAGAAGAAATTTGGATGGATGAAGATGGTATTTTACCAGCAACCGTCACAAGCCGCATTTTAAGAACTCCAAACGCTTATGGTTATTTCACGTTGGTTTATAATCCGACAAAATCCGTTTCAGTTTCCTATTCTGGTGTTATTACAGGTTCGATGTCTGTACCACACGTAATTGACCCGGAAACAGAACGTACCGTAATTAAGAACACCCCAACTTTTTTTGAAAACAATGTTAAAGTTGCCTACACACTTCAAGGAAAAGATAATTTTAAAGTTCAATTTTTTAGTGGAGTTCAAAACATCTTCAATAGTTTCCAAAACGACTTTGACTTAGGATCTACAAGAGATGCAGGGTATGTTTACGGCCCAATAAGACCTAGAACCATATTTGTGGGGCTAAAATTTGGATTCAATTAATGGTTATGGTTCGATAGATTCGAGCATATACCAAATGTCAAGCATTATGTAATGACTATAATTTCCTCAGTCTAGTCAACATCAATTTCCAATAAGACAAAATGAATCATGATTGGTAAAAGTAGTTTATGGCATTGTAATTGCTAATTTCGCGCCCATGAAATGGATGTATTGTTTACCTTTTTTAACCTTGTTTTTAACGAGTTGCATAGAAATCATTGATGATCTGACTATTCACAATGATGGTTCAGGAACCTTAAAATACAACGTTAATTTGAGCTCCAGTAAAGTCAAAGTAAATTCAATTCTTGCACTTGATTCTTTAGACGGTAAAAAAATTCCATCCTTGGATGAAATAAAAAACAAAGTGCAACAATTTGTCAAGGTACTAGATAGTCAAAATGGCATTTCAAATGTTAAGGTTGAGGAAAATTATACAGACTACATCATAAAATTTCAGTGCGATTTCGCAAGCGTATCTCAGTTACAAGAAGGGATAAAAAACACTTTACTTCAAATAACTAAAGAAAAATCTTCACCAGAAATGGAGCATCAATGGTTAGTTTGGGACGGTAATAAATTGGCACGCTCAATTCCAAATTTCACACGTTTTAAGATGAAAGAAATGAAGGAAAGCGATGTGGAATTACTCAAAAAAGGGACATATACTTCTATTACTCGTTTCGACAGAGCCGTTGATAAATGTGAAAATCCAAATGCTACAATTGCGAAAAGTAAACTGGCTGTTATGGTGAAAACTGACACTTACAGTCTTAAGCAAAATCAAAATATACTGGAAAACACGGTTTTTTTGACACCAAAGTAGCTTTTAAGATTATCAATTAGGTCGGCAGATTGGAGATTATATTCGAAAAACCTGAGTCTCCGAAAAGTCCTTCCACCACGGCGAACCTCCTTTTCGGTGTGGACTCAAACATTAATCTTTTGTAATGAGTTCACCTCTCCCCTATTTCCTGTTGTTCAAATCCTCAATTTCTTTATATAAAAGCTAATACTCATTTCTATAATCCGTGGTAGTCATTTATTCTATGCCACCACGGATTCAAATTTTCAAGTTCCTATTTTTTTCACAAATTCACTTGCTTATCCTTTGGATGCTTCACGCGGTATTGGAAATTTATAGTTTTACTTTCCTTTGCTTTTATTACTTGTGACCATTCCACAAGTCCAGTGGTTTCGTTGTGTTTTCCTTTGCTGATTTCCAAAATATCGATGTTGATTTCACCGTTTTGAGTGATTGGTAATTGATCTTGAACCACCAACTCAATATTTGAACTTTTAAGGTTTTTGATTTCGATGATATAGGCAAAAGTGCGTTCTCTTTTTTCAGCCACAACCTTGTCTTTCAGCTCTTTTTTCAATAAAGTTCTTTTTACAATAATATTTGGATCTTTTCCGAGAGATAGATTCAACGTGTCGTCCATGTTTGTCGGGTCGATGTAGGTTTCTCCGATGTAGGTTCCGTCAAAGAAAATATTTGCTTTTGACGGCACTAATTGAAGTTCGTCAAGTTTAGTCATTTGTGCAACTAAATAAACTCCCGGGTCAACTTTTGGCACCGCATAATATTTGAATTTAGTATCTAATTCTTTTTGTTTTACGAAAACGATATGTTGTTCCCCATTTGATTTTATGGTGTAAGGAAGGTCGATTTTGAATTCAGCAGAAATCAATTGGTTGACCACTTTGGTGAAATCAGCCGCGGTTTTCGCACTTTCTTCACTGTAACTATCGGTCATTGCGTAGCCCATGTTGAAAGCTTGATTGGACAACACTCTTGGTGCGTTTGAAGATTCTTTTCGCACTTGTTGTTGGTAATTGTAATAATCAATGTACCAAGGCGATAGTTCTGGTTTAGTTTTATTGGCGTAAGGGTTATTGGTTGAAATACTCAATTTTACATCGTTCCAATCCAAACCTGTATTTTGATAAACTTGCGATTTGTAGGTCAAAGAGATTTTGCCTGTTTCAGAATCTGAACGTAGGTCATACAAGGGAGACCAGCCAGCATTACTCACCAAATAAGATAAGGTGATTTTTCCATTCACAGGTTCGTTACATTTCACAGTCACAATAACTCTTGGAATCGGCTTGTTTTTATTTGGATCAATAAATCCAGCTCCATTTTGATAGTTTCTCAAATCAGATAAACGCTCTTCCATTCTTCGTTTCTTTTCTTGTTTCTCACTTTTCTTACGGTTGAGGGACAATAATTTCTTGTTTATTTCCGTGATTTTCAATTGGTAGTAATCAACGGCACTTTTCAAGAAATTCAACGAATCACTAACTCTGCCTTGTCCTTTCATTTGTCCGTTATTGGAAATCATATTTTTTGACGCCATCAACACATCAATTTCATCTTGAATTTCTTGCATATCGTATCCAAGATTTTTCAATGAATCTTCCAATTGAGCAATTTCCTTTTTGATTTTTACCGGAATTCCATCTTCTGATACAGGTCCCGGTTGAGGATAGAAAAGGGAATATCTGCTATCGAGAATAGTAAGATTTCCGGTAGCTTTAACTTGAATACTTTTTGCATCGATTTGAGCACTTATTCCTTCAATGATGATTTCACTTACACCTGTTTTTACTGTAAAGTTGGAACGATGGGTCAATTGTGCACCTTGCGAGTAAACAATTACATCCGTTAAAGGTGCTTTAATAATTTCTTTTTCAGTCGCATTTACTGACCACGCAGCAAAGAAGAACAAAATTGGGAGCAATAACTTTTTCATTTGTTTTGAATTTAAGGTGGCTTACAACCACTGTTAATTTTCGTTCAAAACAAAAATCGATTTTTTACGAAACAGATTATTTTTCTTCTAATCTTTTTAGGAATATGTGGTAGTATAATATCAGCAAAATGCCGCCGCCAAAAGGTATTAAAGCGAGATGAACATACTTTAATGGTCCCCAGAAATAAAGTTCCTCGAATTCGTAAAATTCACTAATCATCCAATAACTGTTCGCCAAAATCCAAGCAATGACTGCTAAATTGTGATACCATTCCGAAGGAGTACGACGAAAATATTTAGCAACAATAATTGACACGATTAGCGTAGGAAAAATCATAACAACCCCCAATGTTTTCCACCCCATACTCCAACTCATATCCTTAATCAACCAGAAGAGAATGTGCATGTTTTCGTAGCGACGAATTTTGGAGAAGAGTTGTTCCATGACCTAGTAAGGCTATGATTATTTTGTGGAGGCGATCACTTTTTCATCACTTTCTCGAACTGTTTTCTCCATTTCTTCTGCGTAAGCGACCATTTTTTTTTGAATTTCTTTGTCGTTTGAACCTAGAATTCTAGCAGCTAATATTCCAGCATTTTTCGCTGCATTTAAGGCTACAGTTGCAACAGGAATACCGTTCGGCATTTGTAAAATACTCAATATAGAATCCCAACCATCGATAGAATTACTTGATTTTACAGGAACACCTATCACTGGTAACGGAGTAAGAGAGGCTGTCATTCCAGGTAAATGTGCCGCACCACCAGCACCGGCAATTATCACTTTTATTCCTCGGTCGGCAGCAGTTTTTGCATACTCAACCATCCATTCAGGTGTACGATGAGCGGATACAACTCTCACCTCGGAGCTGATTCCCATTTCATCTAAAAAGTCTTTTGCTGCTTGCATTACTGGAAGGTCTGAGGCACTTCCCATGATGATTCCTACTTGTATCATTCGGTGGTTTTATCGGAATTTGTGTTAATGTTTTCCGTTTTTGGTGGTTCCTCCACTTTGTTGTAATTGACATCAACAATTGGAGAAACAGGTTGCGGAATAGTGGTTGGTGGTACAACTGGCGTGGTTGGACGCATTTCTTCTAAATGTTCGGTGGCGTTTCTTGCGCCGTAGTGAACTGTGTTTTCAATGTCTGTAAAAACCTGATCCATCGGGCGAGTGATTTCCTCTGTTGTGTCTTTGAGAAGGTTGCCAATATTTAAATCCTTTTGAATATCAACTCCAGATTTTTTGATTTCATTTTGAATTTCAGAGGTCGCATTTCGGAACTCGTAAAGTGCTTTTCCTAAAGTTTTTGCGATACTCGGAATACTCTTCGAACCAAAAAAAAGCAGAACTACCATCAGAATTAGTAAAATCTCCGAACCGGAAACGTCATTCAGGAAAAGTGCAATTGACATGCGACAAAGTTACGAAATAACAATTTCATTAAACTCTGTAACAAGGTAAAGAGTTATGTTTCATCTAAAATACTGATATTTATCATGTTTTAGACTGAGCGATGTCATTTATTTAGCGAATGTTGTTGCCTTACTTTGCATTATAAAACTAATAGACATGGAAAAGGCTTTTATCTACGACCAACATCAAAAACACGAAGACTGGTTGAACCGCATTTCTTTTTACAAAGAAGAAATCACAATTTTACGTGAAAGATTGACTGAACTTACTTCTAAAAATAATGCACCTGATTTTTTAAAGTCTGTTGAGCATTTTGAGAATCAGTTTAAAATTCAACGCAATAACTTGGATGAATTAAATCATTCGATTAAGCAAAATGAGAATGCACTTGTTGCAGAAATAAACAGCAATCCTATAGCAGTTGATCACCGAAAAATTGAAGTGGACGGTGAGGACGAGGATTTTATGGCATATTTTGAGAAAAACTTCGCTGAATTAAGAGCAGAATTCAATACTTTCTCTGCAAAGTGGATGTAGTATTTGAATCTCTTCAAAATTTTAAAAAGCCTCGAATCTCGGGGCTTTTTCATTTTCTTTTCTTTCCTAACTAACAAACTGATATTTCTTTTGATATTTGTCTCAAGAAATGAAAAACACAAAACATTTTTTCTCCACTTTTTTTCTGCTCCTAATGATTTGGCAGTTGATTGGTTTTGTTGCGTTTTATGAGTTTAGTTATTTGAATATTAAACGGTCGATTAAGCAATTATTAAAGCAAAGTGTTCCAGATAATCAACGAATTAACTTCGAATTCTCATCAGAAGAAGCGGACAATTTGGTTTGGATAAAATCTCATGAATTCAAATTAAATGGGCGTTATTACGATGTTCTGGACAGAAAAATAGTAAAAGGAAAAGTACATTTTAAATGTATTGATGACCAACAAGAAACGATTTTATTTAAAAAATTGGACGAGTCAACAGCCTTGAATCTCTGGGGGGGAAACGAGAATAGCCCCATCAAAAGAATGTTTCAATTATTACAAACTCCAGCACTATTAGATTCACCGTTAGAACTTGAGATAAGTAAGGTATTTATTGAAATGAAAAAATCCCATTTTGATTTTAAGTCTTCATTAACTTATTCCGATAAGGATAGGATTTTGCGTCCGCCAGCTTGCGTAGTTTAGATTATTAAAAAACATTTCACAAGTCATTCAAATGCTTTTTAAAGCCATTTGAATCAGAATAATTTAACTACAAAATCATGAAAAATATTAGTTTTTTGTGCACTTTTATTTGCGTACACTTTGCGTTTTTTGCGCAACAAATCTTTGTTTTTGAAAAAGAAACAAACGAACCTTTAACAGATGTTCAAGTTTATTCTGAATCGCCTTATTTTAAGGGATATACAGATAAAAAGGGAACAGTTAAAATCCCTGAAAATGCCAAGTTTCCCACTTTAATTTTCTACAAATCAGGTTATAAAAAGCTTAATTTTTCCAGCGAGCAATTACAACAAATGAAGTTCAAAGTGGAATTACAGACCGCCTACATGGATTTATCTGAAATGGTGGTTTCTGCCACACGTTGGAATCAATCGAGTTGGGACATTCCGTCTAAAATCAACCTTATCAAAAAAGAGGATATTTATCTTCTTCAACCACAAACCGCAGCGGATTTACTGGCAAATTCAGGTGAAGTTTTCATTCAAAAAAGTCAACAAGGAGGTGGAAGCCCAATGATTAGAGGTTTTGCCACAAATCGCTTGCTTTACACAGTTGATGGAGTTAGAATGAATAACGCCATTTTTCGAGGAGGGAACATTCAAAATGTTATTTCTCTTGACCCACTAGCAATCGAAAGTGCAGAGGTTTTATTCGGAGCACATTCTGTTATTTACGGGAGCGATGCAATCGGGGGAGTGATGAGTTTTAGAACTTTGCGCCCACGTTTTTCAAACGATAAAACTTTGGTAAAAGGAAATGCTCTCTTTCGATATTCCTCTGCAAATCAAGAACGTTCGGCTCACGCTGATGTGAGTGTGGGTGGCAAAAAGTGGGCTTCTGTGACAAGTTTGAGTCACAACCATTTTGGAGATTTAAGAATGGGAAGCCGAGGAAGAGATGAATATTTGAGAACTTTTTACATTCAACGAATTGACGGAGAGGACAAAATCATTACAAATGATAATCCTTTAATCCAACGCCCTTCAGGTTATGACCAAGTAAATTTGATGCAAAAAGTGGCATTTAAAGCGACCGAAAATCTTCAATTGGACTACGGATTTCACTATTCGGAAACCTCTTCCTATTCTCGTTACGACCGTTTGATTGAAGTGAATTCAGCTGGAGTTCCTCGTTCTGCGGTTTGGAATTACGGTCCCCAAAAATGGATGATGAATAATTTGAATCTGACTTTCACCAAAAAGAATTTATTTTTCAATGAGTTAAGTGTAAAACTAGCACAACAGTTTTTTGAAGAAAGTAGAATTGACAGAAATTTTACTGGAGGCAATAAAAATCGTTTACGAACCCAAGAAGAACGTGTACTTGCTTATTCAGCCAATATTGATTTTGAAAAACTTTTGGGTAAACATCGTTTGTTTTACGGTTTAGAAGGTATTCTAAATGATGTGAAATCTGAGGGTTCAGCAATTAATATCGTAACCCAAGCTCCAATCGCTGTTGCAGATCGATATCCTCAAGCTTCTTGGTCGAGTTATGGTGCCTACCTTTCAAGTGAAATTCATTTACTTTCCAACTTAAAAATGAATGCAGGAGTACGGTATAATGCCTATCAAGTTAATGCAGATTTTACAAGAAATTTGGCGTTTTTTCCTTTTCCTTTCTCTACTGCTAATGTTTCAAATGGTGCCGCAACAGGATCTTTAGGACTGGTTTATCATCCAACCGAAAAGTGGAAAATAACGGTGAATGGTTCGACAGGTTTCCGTGCGCCAAACGTGGATGACATGGGAAAAATTTTCGACCTGGGTCCTCAGGAAATTGTCATACCAAATACAACTTTGAAGGCTGAATATGCTTACACAGGTGAAATAGGGATTTCTAAAATTTTTGGTGATTTTCTGAAAATTGATGCCAATGGATTTTACACTTTTCTAGATAATGCGTTGGTTCGTAGAACTTTTCAGTTGAATGGACAAGATTCCATTCTTTTTGACGATGAACTTAGTCAAGTTTTTGCGATTCAAAATGCTGCGTTTGCGAGGGTCTATGGTTTTCATCTTGGTGGAGAAATTAAGTTGCCTCACGGTTTTAAGTTGAGCGCTCACTATAATTATCAAAAAGGAATTGAAGAAATGGATAACGGGACAGAATCTCCTTCAAGACATGCAGCGCCCGCTTTTGGAATAGCACGCTTACATTATAAAATCAAAGATATTGAATTTCAGTTTTATACACAATTCAGTGCTGGATTTTCATATGATGAGTTGAATATTGAGGAACAACAAAAGCCAGCTATTTATGCGAAAGACGAGTTAGGAAGACCATTCTCACCGTCTTGGTACACACTCAATTTTAAAACGCAATACGCCATCAATTCTACACTTTTCTTGACCGCTGGAATCGAGAACTTATTGGATGTTAGATATAAAACCTACAGCTCAGGACTTGTTGCTCCTGGTAGAAATTTTGTGATTGCGTTGAGGGGAAGTTTTTAATAGTTTGAAAAATCACAAACACTCTTATTTGAAAATGAAATAGAAAAACGCATCACAGTTTTTGTGGTGCGTTTCTTCTATTTTTTTTTGATTTTTATTCAATTGAGAGTTTGCGAACGATTTATCCTAAGGTGATGTTACCTTTGCATTGTGAAAAATTTCGATAATCTCCGAGCTCATTTGGAACTTCAAGACTGGCCAAGTGTTTATATGTTTAAATTCATTGTTGAAAATGATAATCACAAAATGGCTCAAGTAAGTGCTTTGTTTGACGAAAACGCCGATATCAATTATCATCATTCCTCTAACGGGAAATATGTTAGTGTGAGCGTGAAAGAAGTCATGTTGTCACCAGACTCGGTAATTGAAATTTATGAAAAAGCGGCTCAAATCCCTGGAATAATCTCTTTATAAAATATGGAAATCACTATTAAAATAATGTTCGTTAACTTACTGGTTCTATTGGTAGCAATTGGGTATAAGTTACTGTTAAATAGAATGAGTAGAAATAGAGTAAGGCAGGAAGAATATTGTACGCTTTACAGCTTAGAACACCAGCCGTCTAAAGGGGAAGTTGAGTTTTACTTCATCACTCCAAACGAGCAAAGTGTTCAATTTTTGATTTTAAAAGGAAAAGAAATTGTGAAAATTATTGGAGAAGGAAGTTATCCTAAAGGAGGACACATTTTACGCTTTGATACAACCACAATTCCTAACGGTCATTATTTCTATGGAATAAAAACTGAAATGCAAGAAACTTTAAAAAGAATGAAAGTAGAAAATAGTTAATGTAATTGTTTGCAATTAAAGTTTCTTCGTCATTGTGACCACTATTTATTCAATTCATTTTTCAGATGCTTTCTGAAGATTTTATGTTGTGGTTGCCAACCTGAAGGAAGGAATTTAAAAGCTATCAATATTCATGGTATTTCGTGTAATTCAACTTTTGCGATTCCGTCACGAATAAAATTTAATTTTTTCGCTGCACAAACAGTGACATCAACAATCCTAGAGGATTTAGGAGAAAGTCTATCATTAATCCGCACAACAACCGTAGAATCATTTTTCAAATTGCGAATTCTAACCTTTGTTCCAAAAGGAAGATTCTTGTGTGCCGCTGTCAAACTATCGTTGTGTAAACGTTCGCCTGAGGATGTCCTTTTTCCTTGAAATTTCATGCTGTAATAACTCGCTGTACCTTTTTGGGTCTCAAAAACAATAAGGGAGGACAAGCCAAAAAACGACAATAAAAGCAACATTTTCTCCATTTTCATGAGCACAAATTAATGCGGTAATTTGAAACGACCAAACCGAAATACTCAAAAATGAAAATTTAGGAACTCAGGATTAAAACCGACAATGACATAAAATATCTCCAAGACGGGTCATTATATCTCCTTCGTGGCGGAACGAATTTTAAAAACGACATCGTCCGTGGCATTTGGTATAAAGCGTGACTCACAAATTTTCCTTGGAACTTTGGAAGATGTTAGCCTAAATCCCAGTTTTCTTGTTCAATAAATCCAGCCATTTCAGCTTGAACTTTTTGTGCTTCTAAACGTGCTTTTTCAGCGAAATCGAGTCCGTTACCAGCGTAGATAATGGCACGAGAAGAATTAACTAAAAGTCCGCAAGAGCGATTTGCACCATATTTCACTACCTCTTCCAAACTTCCGCCTTGGGCACCAACTCCAGGAACTAAAAAGAAATTTTCAGGAACTAATTTTCTAATTTTTACAATATCACTTGAACGAGTTGCTCCAACCACAAACATCAAATTTTCAGGTGAACCCCACTGACTTGATTTCAACAGTACTTCTTCAAAAAGTTGTCGTTCGCCGGTTTGAAGAACTTGAAAATCTTGCGAGCCGTCGTTACTTGTTAAAGCCAATAAAACAACCCACTTTCCATCGAATTGCAAAAACGGACTTACGCTGTCTTTCCCCATGTAAGGCGCTACTGTAACCGCATCACAAGGTAAAGTTTCAAAAAATGTTTTCGCGTAATAGGTTGAGGTATTACCAATATCTCCGCGTTTTGCATCAGCGATTATGAAGCAGTTTTTGGGAATGTAATTGATTGTTTTTTCCAGTGATTCCCAGCCTTTCACTCCGTAGCATTCGTAAAACGCTGTGTTCGGTTTATACGCCACACAATAATCAGAAGTGGCATCAATGATTGCTTTGTTGAATGCGAAAATTGGATCTTCTTCCTCAAGCAAATGCTTTGGGATTTTATTTAAATCAGGATCTAAACCAACACACAAAAACGACGATTTCGTTCGGATTTGATTAATTAATTCTTGTTTTGTCATAGTGTTTCGCCTTTCAATTTTTCCGCATTTTCCGCCATTTTCAAGGCATCAATCATTTCTTGAATGTCGCCGTTCATAAAAACGTTCAAGTTGTACATCGTCTTGTTGATTCGGTGGTCGGTAATTCTACCTTGCGGATAATTGTAAGTTCTGATTTTCGCACTTCTGTCACCCGTAGAAACCAAGGTTTTTCTTTGTGCTGCACGTTCACTGTGAATTCTATCCAATTCGAGTTGATACAATCGTGAACGAAGCACCGAAATTGCTTTTTCCAAGTTTTTGTGTTGAGAGCGTCCGTCTTGACATTCCACCACTAAGCCCGAAGGAATGTGGGTTAAACGTATCGCCGACTCAGTTTTGTTTATGTGCTGACCACCCGCACCAGACGCGCGAAATGTATCTTTTCTAACGTCGTTCATATCAAGGTTGAAATCAACTTCCTCAGCTTCTGGTAAAACCGCAACTGTAATCGCTGAGGTATGCACGCGACCTTGAGATTCCGTTTCTGGCACACGTTGAACGCGATGAACACCCGACTCAAATTTCAACATTCCATAAATTCCATCACCAGTAATTTCCATTGAAATTTCTTTGTAACCTTTCACTGTTCCTTCGCTTGAATTAAGAATTTCGTATTGCCAACCCATTGATTTAAAGTACATCGTGTACATACGAAAAACGTCCTCTACGAAAATACAAGCCTCATCACCACCAGTTCCAGCACGAAGTTCCAAAATGGCGTTTTTGTCGTCTTCGGGGTCTTTCGGAATCAACATTAACTTGATTTCCTCTTCCATCACCGGCCGACGTTGTTCCATTTCGTCAATCTCCTCTTTGGCCATTTCACGCATTTCAGGATCGGATTCCAAATCGAGTAATTCTTTGGCATTTTTGAGGTTGCTCAACAAATTGTGATATTCTTTGTAAACAATATCCAATTGTTCAAGCTCGCGGTATTCCTTGTTGAGCTTGACATAGCGCTCCATGTTTGAAATAATATCAGGGTCGGTAATCATTTTACCAACCTCAACAAAGCGGTAATGAATAGCCTCTAATTTTTGTAATAAATCCGTCATAAGGGAAAGTGCAAAATTGGGGCGCAAAGGTAAAGCAATATTCGAAAATGAGGAATTTTAGAGGATGGGATTTTAGACAATAGCAACCTTGACTTTCTTTGTCTTTGAACCAACTAATCAGAAAATTCATGTGTATTAATTAAAATCAATTCATCGTTTCTCCCCCCCTTACTCTTGAATTTAGTCTAAAACTTAAATTTAAGTTAGTCCGGGACAATCCTAATGATTTCGGGATAATGAATAACATTTTCAACGGTAATCTTGTTATTGAAATACAACAACATAAAACTGTTGATGCTAAATAGTTGAAAAGTTATTTCGTTTCACCTTTTGGGAATCATAAAGTCGCCTTAACTTCGCATTCTGATAAAAATATGGGAAAAGTTATAACTATTGCGAATCAAAAAGGTGGAGTTGGGAAGTCCACAACTTCGATAAATCTCGGTGGATGTTTAGGCGTTCTTGAATACAAAACCTTAATCATTGATGCCGATCCACAAGCGAATTCTACGTCTGGTCTCGGACACGAACCAAACAGTGAAGCAAGTTTGTACGACTGCCTTATTGAAAACGTAGAACCAAACGATTTGATTCTCGAAACTTCCAACCCGAACTTATACATTCTTCCCTCACACATGGACTTGGTTGGTGCGGAATTTAAAATGATCAATCTGCCTGAACGTGAGTTTATTATGCGGAAAGTCATCGATAAAGTACGCAATGACTTTGATTTCATCATAATTGATACTTCACCTTCTTTAGGTTTGTTGACTATCAACGCTTTAGTGGCTGCGGACTCAGTAATTATTCCAATTCAATGTGAATATTTTGCGCTTGAAGGTTTGAGTAAATTGTTGAATACGGTAAAAATTGTGCAAAATAGACTTCATCCTGAATTACAAATCGAAGGAATGTTGCTGACAATGTACGACACACGTTTACGTCATGCAAACAATGTTGTGGAGGAAGTAAAAACCCATTTCCAAGATTTGGTTTTTGACACAATGATTCATAGAAATGTAACCTTAAGTGAATCAGTAAGTCATGGACAAACTATCGTAATGTACGACGCAGCTTCAAAAGGTTCTGTCAATTACCTTAACTTTGCACGTGAATTGTTGCAAAAAAACGACCTAACGAAAATCGGAAACAGCGACAAGAAAATCGAACTTGATAATGAGCTCTAATTCTGGACAACCTAAAAAAAACGCACTCGGTAGAGGCTTGGGTGCACTTTTACAAAATAGCGATACCGACATCACTTCATCAAGAAGTTCAACTTCGAATGGTGTTAGTTTACTTCCAATTGCTAACATCGAAGCGAATCCTTTTAACCCGCGAACACACTTCGAAAAAACTGCTTTGGAAGACCTCGCGGAATCCATCAGAGTTCACGGAATTATCCAACCTTTAACCGTTCGCAAGCAAGGAAACGACCGTTATCAATTGATTTCAGGTGAAAGACGTTTTCGTGCATCCCAACTTGCTGGACTAACGGAAGTTCCTGCTTATGTGAGGATTGCAAACGACCAAAGTATGCTTGAAATGGCTTTGGTGGAAAACATCCAACGTGAAGATTTGAATGCAATTGAGGTCGCTCTTTCCTACCAACGTCTTATTGATGAATGTAGTTTGACACAAGAAGAACTAAGTGCAAAAGTTGCCAAATCACGTTCGAATATTGCCAATTATCTCCGACTTTTGAAATTGCCTGATGCCATTCAAGCTGGAGTTCGCGATAACAAAATCTCAATGGGTCACGCACGAACTTTGTTGTCTTTCAGCGATTTGAATCAACAGCTTGAAATGTATGATCGTATCATCAACGAAAATCTTTCTGTTCGGGACATTGAAAGTTTGAGCAAACCAAAAAGTTCTACAAAAACAACTGTTTCCAGTTCAAAACCAACACTTTCTGTTAATGAAAAGCAATGGGCTGAAAAGTTAGGTGAACGCTTCTCAACCAAAGTAAAAATTGAAAAATCCGAGAAAGGAAATGGCAAACTGGTTTTGCTTTTCGATTCCACCTCAGATTTGAATCGCTTGTTGAGTTTGTTGGAAAAATAATGAAAATCGGTGCCCTACTGTTGTTGTGTGCTTTTCCATTTTTGGGACGTTCACAAGACACCACCTCCACCAAAGATTCTGTTGTTCATCCGTTTAAGAAAGCGATGTTGTATTCGGCTATCGTTCCCGGAATGGGGCAAATTTACAACACCTTGAATACCGTCAATGGAAGAAAAAAAGCGTATTGGAAAGTTCCCTTGATTTACACCGCTCTTGGTGCGGGAGGTTATCTACTTATAAGTAATCAATTGACGCAGAAAAGCTTAAAAACAGAATACACCAACCGTTTAGAAGGCAACGACTTAAATCCCCGATGGTCGGACTACGATAACTTTGGTGTTTTGCAACTGTACAGACAATATTTAGATTGGCGTGATTTATCCATACTTGGTTTGTTTGCTATTTATGGATTTCAAATTTTAGATGCTGGAGTGGAAGCACATTTCCTCCAATTCGACGTGTCGGACAATCTTTCCATGCGCGTAACTCCGTCGTTTTACAACCGAAATACTTTAGGTGCAAAAGTAACTTTGAGGTTTTAAAGCCACAATAGAGCGTAATTCAAATAATCGAAATTTAAACAAAATAAAAAGGCAACCAACTAATGTCGATTGCCCTTTCGTTTGATAAGAGAAATAAAATTCTCGCGTTTTTAAACGAACTTTCCTCTTCTAAAGTTGCTTTAGATAATTCATCCAACACCCTTGAATTTTTAATTTCGTTGTCATGCTCATTGCCTACCATCCAATATATGTTCATCCTTTACCACAAAACCATCGTTTTCCTATGGAAAAATACGATTTATTGAGAAGACAATTACTCCATGAAGGTCTGGTTTCTTTAGACGACTTTTTTGAACCGCATTTACTTGATGAAGAAGTAATTACAAAAAATCATGACGCAAATTATTGGCGAAAACTCAAAGGTTTAAAATTAACAGATAGAGAGCAACGCGTGAGCGGATTTGTTCATTCTCAGCAATTGATTAATCGTGAGCGAACAATAATGGAAGGAACTCGACAAGTGGCTGAAAATGCAATAAAAAATGGAATTGGATTCAATATTGCGGGAGGAACTCATCACGCGTTCACCAATCGTGGAGAAGGTTTTTGTCTTTTGAACGACCAAGTTATTGCCGCGAAATCGCTTTTAGAAAACGGATTGGTGAACCGTGTTTTGATTGTAGATTTAGATGTTCATCAAGGAAATGGCACTGCTGAAATGTGCAAAGAGGACGAACGAATTTTCACATTTAGTATGCATGGATCGAGTAATTATCCTTTACAAAAAGAAGTTTCAACTCTCGATATCGCGTTAAAGGATGGAACTAAAGACCAAGAATTTCTTTACTTGCTAGAATCTAATTTGGATAAAATTTTGTCGGAATTCACTCCCGATTTCATTTTTTACCAATGCGGAGTTGATGTGCTTGAAAGCGATAAACTTGGTAAGTTGAGTTTAAGTAAAATGGGGTGTCAGACTCGTGATAGAGTTGTTTTTAATACTGCCTCACAACTTCAAGTACCAGTAGTGTGTACGATGGGCGGCGGCTACAGTCCGAAAATCTCAGATATAGTTGATGCCCACACGAACACCTTTCGCGAAGGACTATTTGTTTTGACATAAAAAAGGCGAACCACGAAAAACACTTAAAAGCTCGAAACAATCCCTCCTCTTTCGTGTCATTCGTGCCTTACGTGGTAAAAAAACACTAATCAAACGAAAAACACTAAAATCACCAAATATCCCCCCTTTCGTGTCATTCGTGCCTTTCGTGGTAAAAGAACACTAATCAAACGAAAAACACTAAAATCACCAAAT
>Ga0169931_10002024_pt1 | contig 33277 bp, 29 predicted proteins | sample Kivu_15m_20L_FD_129675 | JGI IMG/M metagenome (GOLD analysis project Ga0169931, IMG submission 129675) | Freshwater microbial communities from Lake Kivu, Western Province, Rwanda to study Microbial Dark Matter (Phase II) - Kivu_15m_20L... | ecosystem: Environmental > Aquatic > Freshwater > Lake...
GTTGTTTCACGATGTTGCAGCTAACTTTCCTTTCGGCGCGACGAATTCTTGCGATTCTGGGAGGTGTGATCCAGTCTGGGGACCTGCGTTGCAGCGATTGATGCATGCTTTGTTTCCGACTTCGCCCGGCGACCTGTGCCGACGTTTCGAGCGACTCCCTATCATGAAGGCTCCATCGTGCCTGAGTCATCGCTCGGAGCACCGCATGGCAGCTGTCCGGCCTGCGGTGCAACGAGTCGCCGAACACGGGTAGGGGTGCTGCAGCGCGAGCCGATGGTGGAGCTACTGCAGTGCCCGGCGTGTGGAGCTTCGGCGGCGTCTCGATTTCCCAGCGACGAGTGGCTGATGGCCTGGTACGCGCTTTACTACGGGGAGCGCCAATCCGGTGTGACCTTCACGGGCTTCGAGCGATTCGCTGCTCACATTGAGCCCCACGTACAGGTACCGTTGAGCGCTCCACTCCGGATTCTGGATTTTGGTTCTGGCGATGGCGCGCTGGCGATCGCCATCGCGAAGCGATGGCTGGATCGTGTCGGTGGAAGCGCGGAGATCGTGCTGGTTGACTACCATCCAGCGACGCATTGCGAAGACCCGCGTATTCAGGTTACGTCGCGTCGAAGCCTGGATGATGTTCACGTTCTTTCATCGCTCGTGTTGGCGAGTGCGATTCTGGAACACGTGCCTGATCCTGAGGGGACGCTGAAGAGACTCACGGCGTGCCTGGCTCCTGAGGGGCTTTTTTACGCGCGAACGCCGTGGGTAGCGTCATTTGTGCGGTGGATTCCCGGTTTTGATGCGGGATATCCAGGTCATTTGTATGATTTAGGGCCAAGATGGTGGAATTCGGTTGGGGCGCGTCTTCAATTGTCGGTGACGCCGGAACGTTCACAGCCGTCCATTGTGGAGACGGGTCTAGGTCAGGCACCAGCGCGTACATTAGCTGCCTGGATTCTGAAGGCTCCGGGTCATATAGAAGCACGATTTCGCGCTGAGTCTCACGGGAACCGTGTTTGGGGGTGGGTAGGGGGCTGGGAAGTGTTCTGGCGCAAACGCGACCTCTGACGTTGCAGAGGCGAGTGACCTGCGAATCTGAAACGGATGGCGGTGGTTACCGATTGCTGAACTTAGTCGGGTGTGCAGCCGTCGCCGCCACAGGTATCGATGATCTCTCCATTTCGAAGGAAGTGGATCAACTGTTGGTCGTGCCATGGCTGACGCCGGGGTAATTCATGTGGGTCGCCGACCTCGTCGTTGGGGGGTAGATTTACATTTTCGGTGGGCCATGGATTACCAAAGTCGTACAGGACGACCCCTGAACCGGTATGTGGATAGGGGGTTTCTTCGACGCCCCACACCTGACGTTCGCGATCATAGTTTTGCATGATGGCGATTCCGATATCGCTTCGAGCCGCGACCTCGTTGGTATTGACGGAGACCTGCCAATCACCCTTGGCGGGCGCGAGCAGAATCGAATGGGGTTCGTTACCAGGGAATGGTTCAGCGGAGATATGTCGCAGGTAGCTTACGGGGTCGGCTTTGTCCCAGAGCAGCTGAACGGTGGCAAGAATGAGCGCCTGATCGATGGAGTCCGTATAGGCAGCGGACATTTGTTCAAAGAATGGCGTAAAGTCGACGGATCGAAACAGCAATGTATTGTAGTGATTCCCGGGGACACCCAGATGTCCATGCTGCATATCGGTGGTGAGTGCCATGAGGGTGGCACCAAAAATGCCGCCCTGAGAAATCCCGGAATAGAAGAGTTCGTCTTCATTGATGTTGACGTTCTCGGCGACAATTTCGGGCAGGGACTCAAAGCGCTGCCGCATCGTGCGTGCGAGTGCGAGGTGTTCAAACAATCCTTGGTGCAGACGGTCAGCGAGCCAATGGAAGTGACTCATTTCTTTGACCATGACGAGTACGTTTGTGTAGTCCTCGTCGGCCATACCGATCATTTCACAGCCAAATACGATGAGATTGAAGGTGTTGGCGAGGCGGCGATTAAATCCTGAAAATACCTGTTCCCCTTCGCCGAGCAGTCCGTGACCGTATTGCATCAGGCTGTGAGGAACATCGGGCTGGTTTATGGCGGAGTGGGGGACCATGGCCCACCATTTCATGTCTCGGGTACCGGCGGGTTCGGGCAGCCCATCCTCGCCGACGTTTAGTGCCCATCCCGTAATGATCGGATTGATGGGCTCAGGCACGACGTAATGGGGTACTTGCAGGGTACCCTGAAGTCGCATGGCGATGTGCTCATCCTCTTCGGTGGTGAAACGTTCGATGCTCGTGATGGTGAGTTCTGGATTACTCTCCCCCATGATGGCGAGCCCTTCATCGCGTATGTGGAGCATGTCACCATGGAGTGCGTCACTGCTGGCCGTTACGAAGTCCCATGCGAGGGTCAGCTCGGTGGGGTCAATGCCGGTCGTGCGGATGCGGTCAAAGACGTCGTCGAAGCGTTCCTGCCGTGGCGCGAGCGCGGGGTCTGCAGCGGTTTCGCGCGTTACCAGCGCAGCGAAGGCAGGGCTCTGCGGAATGGGGGCACCATCGGTCGTTCTCAGGTTGCGAAACGCGACAATGTAGCGGGTGGCTTCTTCCAGAATGACCGCAGGGCGAACAAAGGTAAGCTGCCGGGCTGGTTCGTTGGCGTGGGAGTCTGTTTCAACCCAGTGCGCTACTCGCTCCAGCGAGCCATCGTCGAGTACACGCCAGAGTAAAACCGGGCTATCGTCTTCGAGCGAAGGTCCAGGGTTCCATTCCGTTGCCATGCCCGTGATGTCGAGGCCTGGAAAGTGGACCATGACAGGTCCGCCGACGCTATATCCGTCGAGTCGTCGGTAGTCTTCGGGCGAGATGTGAGCACCGCGGTTGTTTGCCGGTAGCGTGGTGGCTCCGAACTGCAGCGTGTAACCGGTAGCGCGGCTGGCATCTTCCTGCAGATATAGACTGGAAGGCCATGGCAGGGCACAGACCGATTCCTGAAGGGGATCGCAGTCGGTCAGGCCCGGTTCAGTTACCTCAGCGTCTCCCCGTACGTCGCCGGAAGTGTCACCTGCGTCGGGCACGTCGGATGAGTCGGGCGCTATATCCGGATTTACATCCGGTTCGGACGTGATGTCGGTGTTGACATCGGGCGACGTCGTGTCCGCATCGGTGTTCGCGGAAGCGTCGAGAGAATTTTGCGAGTCATCGTCGCCGCATGCACTCAACAGCGATGCGACGAGAAGCAGGGTCCAGGACAGGTGGGTGGATGTGCGCGCCATAAACTTCACAGGGTGAGGAGACCTACGACAGGGTAGCTGTCGATAGCGTTATCTCGGCGCGCCTGCGGTGACAAGGTTCACAACAGAAAAGCCCCATCCCTTCAGTATGTTACGACGCGATGCGTTATTGTTCTGTCGCGTGGAGTCGCCGGCGACCTGGAAGGACATGCATTTCCCCCTGCGGTGGCCTGGAGGGCAACCAGTGGGGGCTGTTGCATGGCAAAAACGAAAAAACGCGGTCCGGTAAAGGAACGCGTTTTGAGATACCTTAGGGATGGGCTGACTGATTACCAGCCGCCGTCGCGCCCGCCGCGTCCGCCACGTCCGCCACGGTCGGAGTCACGGTCGCCACGCCCGCCGCGATCAAAGTCGCGCCCACCACGATCGGAGTCGCGTCCACCGCCACCGCCACCGCCGTAGCCGCCGCCGCCGCCGCCGCCGTAGCCGCCGCCGCCGCCGCCGTAGCCGCCACCAGAGGAACGTCCACCACCGCCGTAGCCGCCGCCGCCGCCGCCGCCGCGGCTAAAGCCGCCGCCGCCCGGGCGTCCACCGCCACCACCGGCGTTTTCCTGAGCTTCATCGACGCGAATCGTGCGACCATCCAGCTGGTTGCCGTCCATCTGAGCGCGTGCAGCCTTGGCTTCCGCTTCTTCGGAGAAGGTCACGAAGCCAAAGCCACGCGACCGGCCTGTTTCACGGTCTGTGATCACTTTGCTGTCGGTGACCGTCCCAAACTGTGCGAAAGCCTCACGGAGGCTGTCATCATTCGTATTCCAGCTCAAACCACCGACAAACAGCTTCTTCGACATACGTTCTCTTCTGACACGTGACGACCGTCCGGCTGGTCGTCGGCACGTTGGGTGGGGAAACCCCAGAGCCTCTCGCGAAAACGCCCCAACGTCGGGACATCCGACGTGGTGCACAACCGGTTAGCGTGCGGCATAAACGATTTCCGGCGGCCATGCGAGAAAAAAACCCTGCGTCATCGTCGCCCCTTCGGCATTTGGCGATCTTTTTTGAACTACCGGTCCACTCGTGGCGGTAGCTTCCACACTCCAAATCATTCACGCGATCTTCGGTCGCTGTCCTGAACGAATAACATCCCTTCGATGGTATCCGCCAATCCAGCCGTCGATCCGAGACGGCGCGCGGCTGTATTCAGAATCGAGGGGTCGTCCTTCCTGCGCTTTTCAGGTTGCAAGCTCTTGTCCATGGCGGGCTTTTCGACCGTCCACCACTTTTCAGCGTCGCTTCTTGTCCACTCTCCGGCGTCGCCGCTGGCGATGATCGCGTCGAGCTCGTGGACGACGTCGACGACACTGGCGGGTCGCTGCGAGGGGCGTTTGGCCAGACATCTCTCGATCAAGCGTTCGAGTGAGGCCGGTACTGGAGTCGCCGTGCACTCGCTCACCCGAGGGGGCATGACGTGCAGATGCGCAGCCATGATGTCGGAGGCGTTATCAGCATCGAACACCAGATTTCCGGTCAGCAGCCAGAAGGCGACGCATCCGACACCGTAGATGTCAGCGCGCGCGTCAATGATCGGCTGCTGCGCCACCACCTCGGGCGCAATGAAGGCCGGCGTACCGGTGATCAGGACCTCTCCGGTGGCCGAAAGTTCGACGACCTCACGATCGGACGCGGCTGAAACCAGACCGAAATCGAGCACCTTGATAAAGTCGAACTCGGTTCCGTAGATGCAAGCCTGCAGATTCGCGGGCTTGATGTCCCGGTGAATCAGGCCGCGCTGGTGCGCTTCTTCGAGTGACAGACACAGCTGGCGCAGCATGTGAATGGCCCGATCCACGGGAAGCGGGCCGTAGAGCCCGACCAGCTCGTCCAGACTGAGACCTTCCAGATACTCCATGACGTAGTACAGGGTGCCATCGTCCGCGATACCGAAGTCATACAACTGAACGGTGTTGGGTGAGCGGAGTCCGGCGATCACTCGTGCCTCGCGCTCAAATCGCTCGGCCAGACGACTGCGCCCGGTTGGTGAGATGGCACCGAGTGTCTCGGGTTTGACGAATTTTACCGCTGCCGGTCTTGAAATTTTGTCGTGCCGAGCCTGCCAGACCTCGCCCATGCCGCCTTTTCCGAGAGGCGTCTGCAGGGTGTAGGACCCCAGCCGCGAGGCGATCTGCCGATAGGCAAGATTATGAACGGCGTTGGAGGGAAACGCGGCCAGCAGGACAGCAATCGCCAGACTGCCGAAGATGATTACCAACGCTCCGCTGTCGGGCAGGTTACCGCCGTTGAAACGGATTCCGACGTACATGGCCAGCGGCGTCATCAGGGCTGCAGCTAACGCTGCGAGCAGCTGCCGACCTGCCGTTGACGGCACGACCAGCGGGAAAACCATGATGATGATCGTCGATATGGGTGTGCTCCGGGGTAGCTCACCGGGCATCCACGGAGACCAGTTCTCGAACAGCGCAACACCGAAACACACGGCAACCTCATAGAGCCCGTGCAGATTGATGAGCGCTTCGCGAGAGAGTCGGCCGCTGCGTGCAATGCCGAACGTGATCAGTCCCAGTAGTACGACAAGAAAAGCGGCAGTATCTGGAACCGGAAGCCACGGCTCGGGGTGTAGCGGCATGTTCCAGATAAACGCCTGACTTCCGGAAAGCGCGCTGACCATATAGAAGGCCAGAAAACCCAGCGTGAACTGCAGGGTCGAATTCGGAACGCGCTCCGCAGCCTGTTCGATCAGGCTGCGCGGATCGCCGATTCGCTTCATTTGCGTAGCGACGGTAAACGTCGGGAGCCGTTGGGCGTCATGTGTGGCAGTGAATGAAGCCACTCGCTTTCGCAGCTTGCCCAGCATCCTAGTCGACCTCCAGAAACAGGCATTTCAGGTATTCAGCCTGTTCGAAACCGACGGGATGATCGGCAGGATGTCCGGTTCTTTCGCTGTGACGTACGCGTCTGCCTGTGGACTGGACCGCGTCGCACATGACGTCTTCAAACTGTGAGGGGGTGACTCGGCTTGAGCAGGAAGCGAGCACCAGCGTGCCTCCCGCCCTGACCAGTGCGGCTCCCAGACGCGCGAGCTTCTGATAGGCCGCCAGGGCTCGGTCGATATGCGCTGCCTCTTTGGCAAACGACGGCGGATCGATGACGACGATGTCCCATGAAGACCGCTGTCGTGCAAGCTCCGCCAACAGCACAAAGGCGTCGCCGACGAGGATCTGATGGTCACACTGCCGTACCTGCATGTCGTGCTGATTGGCCAGGAAGTTGCGCTCGGCTTCCATCAGCGCCGGCCGACTCAGGTCGAGTGACGTGACCTGTCGCGCGCCACCGCGAGCGGCGTGCAACGAGAACCCTCCGTTGTAGGCAAAGACGTTCAGCACGGTTTTGCCTGCTGCCAACTGACCCACGCGGGTTCTGTTTTCGCGCTGGTCCAGAAAAAAACCGGTCTTCTGTCCTTTGCAGGGGTCACAATACAGAAGCAGTCCACGCTCCAGAAACTGCACCTGGCCGCTCGGATCCAGCGCTCCGCGAACGACCGAGCCGTCTCGAATCCAGCGGTCTGAGCCAGCGACTGCGGCGACGGAGCGGGCGCACCGCGCCACGACCGCTGTGACCCCCTGGAGCGCAAGGCACCAGTCGTAGATGTCCTGTGCGAAGCGCGCCCACGCCCCGGTATAGAACTTGACCACGGCCACGGATGCGTAGCGGTCAATCACCAGGCCGGGCATCCCGTCAGACTCGCCATACACCAGGCGCCAACCGTTGGTCTGTGGTTCCGACAGGGCCGCTCGCGCTGCCAGCGACGCGTTCAGTCGGGCTGTGAGCCACGCCCTGTCAATGGTTGTCTGCTGACCGAATTCCAGAAGTCGCACCCGAATGGGCGAGTCGGCGTCGTACATGCCGACGGCGACAAAGCGGCGCTTTTCGTCGTATACAATGGCCGTCGCTCCGGTCGCGGCAGCGTGGCTGATTCGTTGCACGTGACCACCAAACAGCCATGGCCGACGTCGTCGGACCGTCTTCTCGCCCTCCTGCGTCAGCCATACACGCACGATGGCAGAAGAGGAGTGGTCGGGTTCCTGCATGGGTGCATGCTGCATAGCGAAGACTTACCCGTTCACGGACAAGGTGCATCAAATGCCACGTTTCGAAGCCGGTCGACAGGCCTGACGGGTTCCCAATGAGATCGAGTCACGGAAAGGCAGACTACCGATACACAGGCCCGCAGGACCTGTCTATTGTGTCTCTTGCGCCTTTGGATCTGAAGCCTGTGCAGCGCGTTTCAGATTCCGCGGGCCTCCGCGACATTGCGTGGTCAGCCAACGCGTGCGACGCATTCGGACCTGCTGGTCCGTTACGCGCAGCCTTCAGGCTTTTGTCAACGCGAGGCATGCCGTATGACGTCGCCATGTCTGCATTGACGCCTCAGCCTCGGGTTCTATTTCGGCAGCTTGCGCTGATGTCCACCGTGCTGTCGGCGCTCAGTGTGCTGGGGCACACGCTTCTGGGCGTTCTGGTCGCGGGGCTCACCGACGCAATCCCGCTTCTGGCTGCCTGTTGTTTGTTCCTCGCTGTTGCCCTCTTGGCTGCAGGTCTGATGCGTCGCTCGGAGCTGATTCTGGTGCCTGGATTTGTCTTCGCTAATCTGGGGGCATTGGCGTTGCTGCCCGAGCTACCTCGCGCGCTATTTGTTCACGGCGCCCGCACCGGAACCCTGATTTTGTCGCTTTTGGTCTATGTGGTTGCCTGCACGCGATGGTGCGATCGAGATACTCCCCAGACGCTCGATTACGAGGAGCGATTCTCGCCTTCTGCGGTGCGTGTGGCGCGACTTGTGGAGTGGCGGGCTTTGACGGGTACGGCGTTACTGGCAATACCGCTGGCGATCATCGCGATGGTGGGAGAGACCGAGGTGGGGATGCGGGGTCAAGGAGTTACCGTATTCTCCTCACTTCTGGTGATTTTCCTGTGGAGCGTGGGCGTGTATCTGTTTTTGATCGCGCCTTCGATCGCCCCGATTGCAGACGCTCGCGATACTTATGGACCCTGGCTGCAGCGCCCTGTTCCCCGCCGTCTGCTCTGGCGGGTTGCGCTTGTTGGACCACTGGCGTTGCTGGCCGCCGCAGCCCTTTGGTGGCTGGCGCTCCGAGCGGCCTGACCGATAGTCGCGTGCGCCCGGCACTCGGCGATGCCTTCTCATGTTGTGCTGGGCGCGCCACTGGGTGCTTCGAGGGCTTGCATGACGTCCTGTCACGTGTTTCAGTATCGGTGGCCTGTTGCGCGTTCGCTGGAGGTTTGTGTGAGTCGGCTCGTTGTTCTTGAAGTGCTGATGGTGGTTTCACTGCTGGCTGCCATCGGCAGTTTTGCGTGGGGTGCCGCGCGGATGATGGATGGCCAACTGCTGAGTTTTCTGCTGGCGACTGCGGTCACGGCGCTCTTTCTGCGGTCCTCCACCGAGTTTTCACGCGGCATTTTACTTCTGGAGCGTCCATGAAAGCCGACGTTCGCAGAGCATGGCACCTGTCCCGTTCTGGCATAGTGTCGTCCTGCGTGTGGGCGCTACTGGCGTGCGGGTGCAGCGACCGTGACCGTTCCGTCGGTGTGGCTGTTGACGATGGAGCGCTCGTGGAGCAGCGGGTGCAGCAACTTTTCGGAGACGGCGTGCTACCCGGAGATATCGTGGCGACAGTCGGGGACGACAGCATCTCCACCGGGGACGTTGCGACCTGGCTCATCCTCTTTCCGACGCTGTCCACACAGCAGGCGATCGAGGACCTGATTGACGTGCGGTTGGGGAGTCAGTCCTCTGACGGGGCGCCGGAAGCGGAGGGGATGGTAGAAGATGCAGCGCGGCAGGCGCGCGTGTTGCACTGGCTCATGCGGGATGTATGGACGGTGCCCGATGCGTCGCCATCGGAGCAGGCCGTGCGCGATATCGTCGATGAGCCGGCCAACCGGGTGTTGTTTGGGCTGCCCGAGCTGCGTCGAGTAAGTCATCTGTTGCTGCGATTTGAAGAAGAAGCGACAGATGCCGACAAAGCGTGGGCGCGCCAGACGCTTCAGGCGCTGCGAGAAGAGCTGGTTCCGGGTCCATCGGCGGTCTACGCTGAAGATTTGGCGGCTGTCGCCGAGCGACTCCGCGAGCAGGCGACGCCCCGCCACATGACGGTCGTAGTGGATCAGCGATTCGCGCTGCCCCGGGACTACAGCGGGACGTCACGCTGGCAGGGTATTGAGCAGGCCGATCCTGCGTTCGCCGCAGCTACCTTCGACCCGGCGCTGCAGGTCGGCGAGCTGACCGAGGTGGTGGAGTCGCAGTTTGGAGCGCACCTGATCCTGCTGGAAGAGGTGATGGGCTCTACGCTTCCCGATCGGGCCACGCAGGAGGAGCTCGCTCGCAGGATGCTCCGTGCCGGGGCCATCAACGCGCAGCTGAACGCGGTATTGCCTGCGCTCGCTCAGCGCGCCGAGTTGAATGTGGACCCGGAAGTGTTGGATTTGCTTACGCAATCCGTGGAGCAGCGGATTCAGATGACGCAGGAAATCCGAACGAATTCGCTCAGCGGTGGCCGATAGTCCGCGAGCCGCAAACCCGCGCGAACCCTGTCTTGCTTCGCCAACCGGCTGCCCGTTCCACGTTCGAACGCATGTCCTGTGCGCTCCGAGAATCGTGCCGGCTCAAGGGGCAGAGGGAGCGCCGTGTCCGGGTCCCAGGATGCGAGCCATGTACGTGGCATAATCGAAACGAGGTGAGTGCTCCTCGTTGTGGCATGCGGCACAGGTCGATTCGGGAACCTCGGTGTGAACACCTGTCGGAACGTTGTTCAAGAGCGGGTTTTGTATATGCATGCTTCCGGGCCCGTGGCACTGCTCGCACTGCACATTTTCGAGGGCTTCTGTGTGCCCGAGGGCTGAGCCACCGGGTTGCTCCCAGCCGGTGACGTGGCAACCCACGCAGTTCCGGTCAAACGCCTTGTTGCGTACCTCGAGCGTCTCGATGGCGTGCGCGTGGCTGGTGGTGAGCCAGAACGCCTGCTCTTCGACATGACAGCGCGAACATTCTGCGTTGCCGACGTAGTGGGGCTGCCCTGTAGCGGCGGGGAGGGGTGCGGTGACCGAGGCCATGTTGATGGACTGTAAAGCGTCGTTGTACTGAACCATCTCCGTTGTAAGCGTATCGTTGACCGGCGTCCCAGGTTCCATGTCGACGGGAGTAAAGTAGAAGGAACGTCCGGATTCGCCGAACGCGATCGTCGAGCCCTGCATCTCGGCTTTTTGCGCCTGAAGACCGGCCAGCCGTTCACGTTGACGGGTCACGATCTCGGGTTCCTGGCCGCTGGCGTCGGTTGGGATCTGTGCGATGCGTTCTTCGATACTGATGATAAGACGGTCGATGCGCGCGAGCTCTTCGTTGCTCCCTGCGCGCGCGTTCGACCATTCCGATGTCGTGTCGTGCGACACGAGCTTCAGGCGTCCCACGGTGCGACCCTGATCGTAGGCTTCCAGCACAAACGCTGAGCCGATGCGTGTGACCTCATCGGTGCGCCGAGGTTCATGGCCGACGAGAATGAAGTCGAGTCCTTCCACGTTCGCGAGCTGTGCACGGGCTGCGGTAAGGTCGCCCTGCCAGAGCAGGATGGTGGTTGTGGCGCCCGCGGCCTCGAGTTCGGTGAGCGAAGCCTCAATGGTGGGCGCAGCCGGCAGGGCGACGACCTGTGGCAGGCCGTCGAAGATCGCGGGGTCCACAGCACCGATGATACCGATGGTTTCGGAGCCGAGTGGCCGCATCAGGTGCGGTTGTCCGATGGGCAGGCCGCCCTGCCGCTGCAGATTGGCGACGGTAATCTGCATGCCAGACGTCGGGATGGTCTGGAGGTAGAAGTCGAGTCCGTTTGCCAGATCCATGGGTCCGGGGACGGTCGCGAAGGTTCCCATTTCGCGATGGGCTACCATGAGCACCTGCGTTTTTCGGACCTCCTGAGCGAGCGCCTGAGGGGGAATCGAGGCACGCTCGAACAGGACATTGCCCACATCGAGCACGAGGCTGTCGGTTGCAAGTGCCCGCGCTGTCTGAACAAAGCCGGTGACGCGGTCAATCCCGCCGAGAACGAGGTCGATGGTGCAGCCGCATGGTTCGGTATAGCCAAGGAGTCCGGCGGTAAAGAAGATGGTGGGGGAGGCTGGAGCCAGATCGGAGACCTCAATGAGCTCCCCCGAGCCGGCGCCGGGTCCTGCCTGCCCGAGCGTTTCAATGCGCGCTGTCGCAGGCGCGGTGCTCGCCTCGCTGCCGTGTTCTGTGCCACTCAGCGACTGTGACGAGCCATCGGTCGTAGTTGGAGTGGGGCGTTGGCAGCCCGGCAGCACCACCAGGAAAACGGCGATCGTGAGCGTGACTAAAACGTTCATTCGGCGAAGGAATTTTGGGCCAGCCATGTAAAATTCTTTCTGATCCACTGATTAGCCCGGTCAAGGTCCGGATATCGACGTTCGAGTTCCAGAAATTCCGCATGGTGGATGCTTCTGCGTCGACCCTGTTCCTTCGGCGGGCAAACCCAGTGGCACAACTCGTGCCATACGACCATATCGACGACGTAGAGCGGCACACCGGGTTCGTCCAGCACGGGATGAATGAGCATGGTGCGGGTGCGGACATTCATGGTCCCCAGGCGTATGGTGGAGGGGGGACGGTTTCCGGAACCTCGCCGGCTCCAGCCCACCTGCACCTCCTTGTATCGTGCGGGGTCGTCGAGGAAATTCGATACGACGGCAAGACGTTCACCCAGGTGGATTCGGTTGCCTTGCGTCACCAGATCGGTGCGCCGCTTTGCCGCTCCGGGAAAATCGGCAGCGCGCTCGCCGATCCACCGGTCAAAGTTGGATGGCAGTTTCTCTGCCTGCAACGTCTGAAACGACATGCGTCCTACGAAAGACGGCCATTGTAACAGCCACCAGTGCAAGCGAATCGTGACGCACGGAGGTCCGAAGTCCATGTAGTACCAGCGCGAGCGAGCACCATTCACCTGTATGCGAAGGTCAATGGGCCCGGTGGATAGCGCCTGAAAGGCGTTCCTTAGCAGCTGGGCCCTGCGTTCTATCTCGACTCGGGGTGGCGCGTCTGCTGACCAGCGTCCCCATTGCAGGAATTCGACCGTTGCGGGTTGGCTGGCCGGAGGCTCGTGCTCCGTGTGCGACGGGAGTCGAATGAACCTGATGTCGGTCTCAAAGGGGCTCGACCGGGGGAGCGGCCGTGCCGCGTTCCCGGCGGGGCGTCTGGAGAGCTGGGTCACACCGGCGAAAAGTTGGAGCTGAGACAAGCGGACCCCTGGGTTCAGGACTCTGTCGGCGGCTGAACATAGGATCAGCGCTGATCGGATGCAAGTCGTAAGCATTCAGTCGGCTGAATGCGTTTTCAGAGCATCGGGGAGGCTGGCAGCGTGCCGTGCGCTCCGCCTGTGGAATGGCCGATGGGAGCGTAACGCTGCGGAATAAAGCGGGGAGTTGGGAGCCGCTCAGACAAAGCATCAGGCGGCGCGATGCGTGCCAGGAATGCGGTAGCTGCCCGTCGCCATGCCATAGATGTGAGGGGAGCCCGGTGAACGGATCGTGGCTTCGCCGCAACCCAGGTTGCCATTCAGGCACGTGACCCGCGCTTCGATGATAAGATCGCCTGCCGGTAGGCTCTCGAGCATGCGCATTCGTACCGAGGTGGACTGGGTGCGAATACTGGCCCCGCGTGATCCGACCAGCGCAAGCAGGAGCGCGGCATCGATGAGTCGCAGGAGCGAGGATTCGTCCAGGGGCACACCCTGTACGGAGCAACAGGCCCCCGCATCAAACCGGAGTGTGGCGCCAGACTCATGCACCGCTTCTACCTGCAACGCCCGCTTCCGCTCGCAGGCGAACAGGCTGGGAATAAACTCGGCCAGATTGAAGGCGGTCAGTGCTGGCATGCAACTTACGGGTCAGGGGACGTCGAAATGGCCGGCCCATCGACGTCGGGAACGAATCTTGGCCAGCGCTCGTTGCAGCACCAGCTCCGCCAGCGTATCCGGCAGCCGGGCGGGATCAACGGAGCCAAAGGCGTCACGTACTTTTCTTTCATCCACGTCAAAGCGGTACAACGCCTGTTGCAGCTGAACGCGCGAACCGCGCAGCAGCTCGTCCATGCGGACACGCAACAGCGAACGAACGCCCTGCAAAATATCTTCGCCGGTAGCCAGTGACATGGCCGGGCCTAGCGTACCCGTCGACCACTCCTGCAGGTCGAGGAGCTCGTCGCCAGAGGCCGCTTCGCTGGTTTGTTCAGGGTGAGTGGCTGACATCGCGCTGTAAACTGACGACTCCGCCGTGTGTTGTAAACATACAGACCTCGCTTTTTCGCCCCGGGATCGTGCTTTTTGACATTAAGGCCTTGTCAGTTTGCCGCCGGACAGGGCAAGGACGCGGGTAAAGCTGAGGGGAGCCTGACGATTGACTGAACTCGTGAGGCGTCCCCTGAGATGTGCGACCCCCGCCATACTGGCGGTCGTGTGTGTTTGTGGTTTCCCGACAGTGGAGAGAGCATGCAGCATCAGATTACGCATGGCCCCTCGTTTTCCATGCTTCGCGTGGACCTGAATCCCGGCGAGACGCTCGTCGCCGAGGCCGGGTCGATGGTGGCAAGGTCCGAGTCGTTGCAGATGGCGGTCAAGTTGAATGCCGGTGGTTCGAGCGGCTTCCTGTCGAAGGTGGGCTCGCTGCTGATCGCGATCGTCCGCAAGTTCATTGGCGGTGAGTCGTTGATCGTGAACCATTTCTCGGGGCCGTCAGCCGGCTCGATCTGGATCGCGCCTGCGATGAGTGGTTCAATCCTGCACCGACGCCTGCAGGGCGAAAAGCTGGTACTCTCATCGGGCGCCTACGTGGCGTCGGTAGGCAATGTGGACGTCAACATGAAGTTTGGCGGGTTGTCGTCGATTCTTGCGAAGGAAGGCGCCTTCATGCTCGAAGTGGGTGGGCAGGGCGACCTGTGGTTCAACAGCTACGGTGGCATTGAGACCGTCGATCTGAACGGCGGCACCTACATCGTCGATAATGGGCACCTCGTGGGTTACGAGGGCAACCTGCAGATGACGATGACCACCGCAGGCAAAGGACTGATGAGTTTTGCCGCGTCAGGTGAAGGCGTGGTCTGCAAGTTCAGCGGCTCAGGGCGTATTTACATCCAGAGTCGCAACGTGGAATCACTGATCGGGTACGTTACCCGACTGCTCGTCTGAGGAAGCCATGAATATCAATGTGCTTTATCGGCCGGGAATGGCCATGGCGAAAGTGGAGCTGCAGCACGGCGAGGCGATTCGCGCTGAAGCCGGTGCGATGATCGGCATGTCGACCAGCCTGAACATGCAAACCGGTATGACCGGTGGACTTGGTGGAGGGCTGAAGCGGATGTTTGGCGGCGAGTCCTTCTTCCAGAATACCTACACCGCGCACAACGGTCCCGGTGAGGTGCTGCTGGCTCACTCGTTGCCGGGCGATATCGAGGTGATGGAGATCCCGCAATCCGGTCTCTTCATTCAGTCGACCAGCTATATTGCCTCGCACCCTGCCGTGAACGTCGCGACTGAAGTGGGCGGCTTCAAGAACTGGTTTGGAGGAGAAGGCCTGTTTGTGTTGCGTGCTACCGCGTCGGGACCGGGTCAGAGCGTCGTCTTTGGCGCATTTGGTGGCATTCAGATGCTGCCCTGCGATGGCTCGCTGTTGATCGACAATGGTCACCTTGTCGCCTGGGATACGACGCTGACGCATTCACTCGTGAAGTCAGGTTCGGGGTTCATCTCGTCGTTTCTGTCCGGTGAAGGACTGGCCTTCCGTTTTCAGGGCCGGGGACGTATCTGGATTCAAACGCGCAACCCGAAGGAGTTCGGACAGTCGATCGCCAGCCGCCTTCCTCCGGTCTAACCGGTTGAAGCAGAAACGCTTTTCGATGAATTCAGGACCTTGCACCAAGGGTGTTGCTCATGCAGTTTGAAATCCGGCAAAAGCCAGACTTTGCGCTGGCACGCATTCAGTTTGACGCCCCGGGCGAGCAGCTGCTTGTGGAGGCGTCCGCGATGGTTGCCCACGACGGCGGTCTCGCCATGGAGACACAGATGCAGGGCGGCCTTCTTGGCGCCGCCAAACGCAAGCTTCTGGGTGGCGAGAGCGTCTTCCAGAACACCTTCACGGCCACTGCTCCCGGTCAGTCTCTCTGGGTTGCCCCGGGCGCCGACGGCGATATGGAGCAGGTCATTCTGAACGGCGGCTACGATGTCATGTTGCAGTCGGGGGCCTTCATCGCCAGCGTTCCATCGGTGTCACTCGACACCCAATGGGCAGGCGCAAAGGGATTTTTCAGCGGCAATGGCCTGTTCCTGCTTCGCGCTTCGGGTCACGGTCCTCTGTTCTTCGGCACGTACGGCGGTATTCATGCCGTCGACGTCGGCCCCAACGGGTACATCTGTGATACCGGTCACATCATTGGTTTCACCAGTGGCCTGCAATACAACGTGCGTAAGCTCGGGGGCCTGAAGAATCTGTTCCTCTCGGGAGAAGGACTCGTGGCTGAATTCCGCGGACAGGGGCGTCTGTGGATCTCTACCCGCAACGCGACGGGTCTGGCTGCGTTCCTGCAGCCTTTCCGCCCGAGGAAGAGCAACTAGGTCCCACCCTAGACGCCGCGGACCATGACGCTCACAACGGCCAGACCCATGAGCGCAACCCCCAGCACGACGATCACGAACCCTGCTCCACCTGCATAAAACCAGGGCAGGAAGCGATTCTGTCGATGCCACGGCACCTGATCATGGAACCGAATCGGATTCCAGATCATCCCTCTGGTGGGCGCTCCTGCGAGGGTCAGCTCCTGCCACAGGCGCACATGATACACCACGGCGGGGGGCACACCCAGCAGGAAGCCCAGCGCGGCGGTGACTTCGCCGCTGTACAGCAACACATCCCAGCTCAGCTGCGCCACCAGGCCAACGGCCAGCAGCAGCAACACCACGCCGGAAGCCAGAGCGGTCTCTATCATCGGGCTTCCTCGTCCGTGCGTCCCATCCGTTCAAGGGTGGGCAGAAGATAGCCCAGCCCGACGAGCGCCGCACCCAGACCCATAAACAGGAGCACGCGCCACACGGCAGCCAGCCCGGCAAGGTCAAATAACAACAGTTTCACCACCAACAGGCCCAGCGTGACCAGTCCCATCGCTCGCGCGGCCCGTACCTTCAGCCGCAGGCCCAGGACGAGGGCAATCGTTGCGATGACCGCCCACAGCACCGACGTCAGCGCGTTTCCGCCCGGTAACGCAGACGCATGAACGTGGGTCAGCCACAGCAATCCTGCATGTGCGGGCACGCCGTACACGCCTCGCATGACCCGATCACGCTGCACCAGCGCGACGGAAGCCGCCATCAGCAACGCCCAGACATCGGCGCCCAGCGAGGGCGGGTCGGTCGCATCGCTGGCCTGCCACCACGCGTCGATGTTCCAGATTCCCATCGCCAGCAGGAGCACGCAGGTCAGGTGGCCCATCGACGTCAGCACATCCAGGCCCCATCTTCGTGCGCCAGCGTGTACGATGGCCGCCGCCGTCAACAGCCATGCGCTCTGAGACCCATCCGCGGCCAGTACGAGTGCTCCCATCACGACCAAAGCGCCCGCGCCGCCGCCGAAACCTGCGTTCGCCCCACCGTCCCGGTCGCGCAGCAGCTCGGTGCACGCGGCGAAAATCAGCGCCGGCGCCAGAAAGAAAAGTGCCGCTCCGGGGTCACGCAGGGTCCATCCCGCCACCTCGAGCATCAGCGACATGGCCAGCGCAGGCACCGTCATCGCTGACCACACCGCGTCGGAACGCACGGCTTCCAGCTCTTGTTTAGGCGTGGCTTCGGGTCGACGCGCATCGTCGACATCGAGCACCGGCAGCGGCCCTCTCGATAGCCGCAATGAGGGCAGAAATCCGGCTACCAGAATCAGTATGAACAGTAAAAACTGCAAAGCGAAGCGTTCCGGATCTGCAATCAGGGTGTCATAGCCATGAATCAACCAGATTGCGATCGCTCCCAGACCGCCGCCCAGCGCAGCACCAACAAGCACCCAGCGATGCCCGCGAATCCAGATGGACGGCGCGGCCGCTGCGGTCACGCCAGCCAGATACCATGCCATCGCGTTCGTTGAAGCAGGCTCGACCATCAACGCAAAAGGTGCTCCGTAAGCCCCCGCGAGTCCCATCAGGGTCAGCGCCGCACTTCGACCCCACCAGCCCAGACCCATCGCCAGCAGGTTCACCAGCGTTGCCGTCACAAAGGCTGCACCGGCGCCGAGCATGTGAAAGTAGTGGTGCGCCGCATAGACGCTCAGGTGCAGCGCGCCCAGGCCGCCGCCCATGATCAGTCGACTGAAAACGACGCGCTCCGTTCGCGTTCTCCAGCCCAGTCCGAGCAACGTCACGCCCAGCGACAGACCCAGGAGCGTTCGTGTCGTCTGGTTCAGCCAACCCTGATCGACCGAGTACTTGAAAAGAAACGCCACGCCAAAGAGCAGCAGACCCGTTCCGATTCGGGTGACCCATGTCTCGGCGCTGACGTCATTGGCGAACTTCGAAGGCGCATTGTCAGCCGTTGCGTCTGGCCATCCACCCGGCTGTGGGACCCTTATCGCCGCGGGGGTTGGCAGGGCGGCGGTTCCGTTGGGCACAGGCGTGCTGCGCGTGGTGATCCCTTCGCTTGCCGGTGTGGCGGCCGGCGCTGTCGATTGCTCTGACGCATTCGTTGACCCGGTCGGTGCCGTTGGTTGTGCCTCCCCGACAATGGATTTGTTCAGGGAAACGATGGGTGGGGTACCCGATGCCGGTGCTGCAACGCCCTGAGAGAGCGCTTCTGATACCGCGGCAAGCTGGGCTTCCATACGGTTCAGCTGCTCGCGTGATGGGAGCGACTTCACGGCGGCTTCTAGTCTTGCGAGGCGCTCGCCGGCGTCCAGCGCTGCAAGCACTCGCTCTACCGCTGCAAGTCGTTCAGCCATAACGAGGTCGTCGGAATTCGCCATTGGGAAAGCCCTCGTGGGTCAACGGAACACCGCGGCGGTGTCAGGAACCATCGGCCATCGCCTTCCCACTTTTTCGGGTACGGGGAAAGAAAAAGCTTGCGACAGGTTCCGCGCATGGGCTACGCAGCCGCTCCCACGCCGATGTAGCTCAGTTGGTAGAGCAGCTCATTCGTAATGAGCAGGTCGCCGGTTCGAGTCCGGCCATCGGCTCTCGGTTCCCCTCCGAGAGCTATGAGACTCGTACTTTGTGGGACAAATACTGGCGTCGGTAAGTCGTTTATCGGCGCTCGACTTGTTTTTGCTCTGCGGCGTGCCGGTTTGGCTCCAGCCGTGGCCAAACCACTCGAATCTGGTGTGCGGGATACCGGTTTTCCTGTTGACGCGATGTCGCTGCGACAGGCCGCTGGCAATCGGGTGCCACTCGAGACGGTTTGTCCCTGGCCGTTGCAGCCGCCCGTCTCGCCGGCAGCCGCGCTGGAAGCAGAGGGTCGCGAGGTGTCCACGGAGGCGCTTCGATCGGCCATCGACCGCGCCCTTGGCGACGCGCCGGTGGGCATTGTCGAGACAGCCGGGGGGGTGCTGAGCCCGCTGACCGCCGAGCTGCGGTCGGTCGATGTCGCGACGCTGCTGAACGCGCCGGTGCTGCTGGTTGCGCCCGCCGCTCTGGGGGTTGTCACACAGGTTTCGATGGCGCTGGAATGCCTGGCTGCGCGCCGCGTTGCATGTCTGGCGGTTGTACTGAACCATGTGGGAGCGGAGCGCACCGAGGACGCCGCAAGCAACGCGCGCTGGATTGAGCGCGCGTACCCCGGCGTGACCATCGTGGAGACCGATGGTGACGATGAGGGGCTGGCGAAGCTGGTGGCTCTCGTTCGGGCGCGGGCAGGGCGCTGAAGCAATACGCGCGGCTGAGCCCGGTGTTGAGGGTCCTGAGGCCTGTTGGCGCAACATCACGCGTGCTGCAAGGTGACCGGCCATGCGGATTCGAGCTCGCCTCACGCGTGTTCAGGGCGGTGCTGCGACCACTGAACGCATCAGATTTCGTCGGGTGGCGTTGTGCGAGCTGGGCGGGACGGCCGGGTCGGTGCCGTGTCGGCGGCGGGGCGCGAAGGGGTCGTGTCGGCCGCAGGTCTCGCAGGCTGGGTATTGGCCGGGGGGCGCTCTGGTGCCGGTTCCACGGTCGGACGGGTTGGCGCTGGTTGCGTGGGCGCTGGTTGCGTGGGCGCTGGTTGCGTGGGCGCTGGTTGTGTGGGCGCATTGGTTCCCGCATCCTGGCCCAGCACCACGGCGGGTCGTGCCGCCGGTGCCGCCGGTGTGGTGCCTGCATCGGATGCGGGCCGTGCCGGGCCCGCGTCAGCGGGCGTTCCGGCGGTAGCCCCCGCATCGACGCTGTCGTTAGCCGTCGTGGCATCCGAGGTGTCTGTGCTGGCATCCGTTTCTGCTACCGCGCCCGAGCCGGCGCTCGCCTCGGACGTCGCTTCGCCGCTGGCCTCTTCGCCGCTGGCTTCCTGCGTTTCGAACAACGACGCGAACGGCATCTCGATTTCGCCGCCAGACTCAGCGACGGTGACCATTTTCCACGCGAAGGCCGCGACTCCGAAGATAACGGCCAGACCGAGGACGCTGGCGAAGATCAGGAGGCCGGGGCTTCGGCTCATTCGAGGCGGAGCGTGATAGGGGTTGTCCTCGTCGAATGCGCCACCAAACGCTTTCTCGTCTTCCTGTTCGCGGTCCGGTAGCACGTGCTGCCCGGACGTGTGCGCGATGACGGCATCAAGGCGAAATGCATCGGTGGTGGTCGGGGCTTTGCTCCGTTTGTTCTTTGTTTTTTCGTCCTTTGAGGCAGAGCTGAGGTTTACGGGGCCCGAGCGCTCGGCCTTCTGTGCTCCCGAGTCGGCGACTGGCTGCTGGGTAGAAGCACGTTCGCCCGGGCTGGTAGCGCGCGGCGCGTTCTTCGCGCGCGACCGGGAGCCTTTATCGACGCCAATATCAAACTTGTCGTCGTCATTTCCGCCGAGCGAGAACCCATCATCCAGCTGTGGGCTGTCGCCCATCGTGAAGTTGTCGCCGTCGAGGGCGAGTCCCAGTTGGGGTTCGGCCAGGGGGCCACGCGAGCCGCGCGATTTGCCCTGCGGCTGGTCGTCGCGCACCGATGCCCGACTGCCCGACGTCCGGGGAGCGGCGCTGGACCCGGTGGTTTGAGGCCCGCGCTGAGCGGAGCTGCCGCCCTGCGAGGTCACGTTTCCGGCCAGCGCACGTCCCTGAATACCGTGCATGATATCGTCGAGCTCGCTCAGGAACGCCTCCATGGACGGGGGGCGATCGGCGGGGTTCTTGGACAGCGCGCGATGAACGATGCCAGCGAGTGAGTCAGGGACGCTATGCTTGCTACGTTGTTGAATTGGAGCGGGTTTTTCGGTGATGTGCCGCTGCAGAAGGCCTAGTTTGTTGCTGCCCGTGAACGGAGGGTCACCGGCCAGCATCGCGTACATGACAAGCCCGGTCGCGTAGATGTCGGTACGAATGTCGACGCGGGCGCCGCTGGCCTGCTCAGGCGACATGTACTCCGGCGTGCCGAATGCGGTGCCGGCCTGCGTCATGCTGCGCGACTGGTCGTCATCGAGCATTTTGGCGATGCCGAAGTCGAGCACCTTGATGGACATGCGTCCGCCTGCCCCTTCGAAGATCATAATGTTATCGGGCTTCACATCCCGGTGAATCACCTGCTCGGCATGCGCGCTGGCCAGCACTTCGCAGAGCTGCATGGCGATACGTATGGCGGGCACCGGCTCAAGCGGCCCGTTCCGAAGGATGAACTCGGAGAGCGTGAGGCCGTTGACGTACTCCATGGTCAGAAACAGCGACCCATCGCCCAGGCGTCCGAAGTCGTAGATCGACACGGCCATCGGGTGCCGCACTTTGCAGGCGGAGCGCGCTTCGTTCAGAAAGCGCTGAGCGACAATGTCGTCCTCGGCAAAGCGGCGGTGCAGGATCTTGACCGCGACGGCCTGGTTCATCTCCAGATGGCGGGCCTTGTAGACCTCCCCCATTCCACCCTTGGCGATGCGACTCTCAATGCGATAGCGCTGGCTGACGATATGACCGATGTACGGGTCTGCCACGTCATTGGGAACCGCTTTCCCGCAGTGCGGACAGTACCGTGCACCGGGTTCCAGGCGGCCTTTGCAGTGGAGGCACTCTGACATGGGTTCGTCAATCGAAAGGTTACGGTAAGCTACCGCTACAGGCTGCGTTGTAGCGGATCAGATCTTCATGGCAAGAAATCTGGTCTGGCCGTTCTTTACTCTCGTTGCGGCCCGGCATACGAACCGACGAACGTTTTTCAGGCAGGCACGATGAGCTTACGAATCGCAGAACTGGAAGCCAACACGACCGTCACGTCGTTCTTCGCGCTCGCGAGTCTTCGCGAGGCGCGCACCCGCACCGGGTCGTCGTTTTATAACCTGCTGCTGCAGGACCGAACGGGCACTGCGTCGGGGAAGGTCTGGTCGCCGGCCGAGGTGTGGCGTGATGATGTGGCCGTGCCGGGTGTGGTGAAGGTGCGCGCGCGGGTCGAGACATACCGCGATGAAATCCAGCTCAACATCGAATCGATTGAACCGTATCGTCCCAGCGCCGAAGAATATGAAGCGCTCATGCCCTGTTCCCGATGGACGCCGGAGCTGTTGCTGCACGAGGTGCGACTGCATGTTCAGACAGCGGTGCGCAGCGACGTGCTGCGTAGGCTGTTGCTGGCGGTGATGGATCACGCCGAGGTCGTCCCCCGGCTGTCCACGACGCCCGCGGCGACTGGCAATCATCATGCGTACCGCGCTGGACTCATTGAGCACACGCTGTCGATGATGCGCATCGCTTCGCTGCTCGCCGGCCATTACGCGAACTACTACCCCGGCATGGTCGATGGTGATCTGCTGATTGCAGGCGTACTGTTACACGATCTGGGCAAGGTCTGGGAGATCGAGGGCGAGCTGGTCACGACCTACTCGACCGTGGGCAATCTGGTGGGCCACATTCCCATGGGGGCAGCGTTCATTGAGCGGGTGGCGCGGGAAATCGGTGGTGTGCCGCGCGAGCTCGTGTGGGAACTTCAGCACCTCATTCTGTCGCATCATGGTCAGTACGAGTACGGTTCTCCCAAACTACCCGTGACACCAGAAGCTCAAATCCTCCATTATATCGACAATCTGGACGCCAAGACGAACACGTTCTGGGCCAACATGCCCGAGGAGGGGTGGGCGCACACCCATCGAGTGCCAGCGAAGATGGTACTCAACGCGACCAACCTGCGCCGTGGCTGGGCCGATCCCGTGTTGCTGGAGCTGGGTACACGCGGGCCGGGGGTACCCATCGACGCCGCCCCGCGTCAGACACATTCGACCGAAGTGGCAAGCAGGCGCGCGGTTTCGCAGGGCGGCGGTACGCCCTCGCCAGAGCGTCTGGACACTACGTCGGCGCCCGCGGACTCCGACCCCGAGCCTGAAGTGAGCAGCCCGGTTCGAGGTGCAGCGCCAGACACGCGGTCGGCGCCGCTCGACCTCGCTGCCGACACAAGTGAGACGCGCGCGGGTACCCCCGACTCGCAGAATGTGTCGCGTCCGCTTACGCTGAGCCTGTTTAACGGACTGGAGTAGCCAACTTAGTCTAAAATCCAGGCTGCGCCCCTCTTGCGCGCTGATCCTGGCGCGACTAGGCGGGTCGATATTCGGGCGCCAACGTCGAAGCGAGCGCGACCCGTCCCCGGTTTTTTCGCTGCACCCGCGCCGGTGCGCGACGTCACAACGCCTGGCGGTTCGCCGGGCACGCACTGGAGTTCGCGATGCGGCTATTCGAGGTCCTTGAGGCTCACCGGTACGGATCTGTTCACCTGTGCACCGACGAGCGCACCGGCCTGCGGGCGGTTATCGCGCTGCACAATACGAAGCTCGGCCCAGCCATCGGGGGTACACGTGCGCTGCGCTACCGTGAAGAAGAGGCCGCGATTGTGGATGCCGTTCGTCTGGCGCGTGGCATGGCCTACAAGGCGGCCATCAGCGGCCTTCCCCATGGCGGTGGCAAGGCGGTCATCATGCTGCCCGAGCGCGAATTCGATCGCACCGCCCTGTTCGAGCGCTTTGGTGAGTTCGTTGACTCGCTGGGTGGCCGCTACGTGACCTGCGAAGACTCGGGCACCTCCACGGGCGATATGGACGTGATCGCGACCCGCACCCGGCAGGTTCTGGGCACGTCGAAAGGCAGCGCCGATCCGTCTCCCTTTACGGCGCTCGGTGTTCGCCGAGCCATGGAAGCCATCGTGCGCTACAAGCTGGGACGTGAATCGCTCGAGGGGCTACACGTGGCGGTGCAGGGTGTCGGACATGTCGGGTATCACCTGGTGAAGGAAGTGACCCGGCTCGGCGCACGCGTGACCGTCGCCGACACCAGCGCGCAAGCCACCGAACGCGCCCGCTCCGAGTTTAACGCCGAGGTGGTTTCGACCGACGAGATCCTTTTTACGCAGTGCGATATTCTGGCACCGTGCGCGTTGGGGGCTGTGTTTAACGATGTGACGATCCCCAAGCTGCGGACGGGAATGATCGTGGGCGCATCGAACAACGTGCTCGCCGAGTCTCGTCACGGTGATGCGCTGCGCGCGCGCGGCATTCTTTATGCGCCTGATTACGTCGCCAACGCCGGCGGCCTGATCAACGTAGCCACCGAGCACTCGCCGGGCGGCTACAACCGCGAAGACGCCACCGCGAAAGTCATGGGCATCTATGAGACGGTGCTCAACATTCTGCAGCGCGCCGAACGGGAAGACGTTTCGACGCATGTCGTTGCCGATCGCATCGTCGATGAGATGATCTTCTGATTGATTCAGGTCGTATTATCTTGGAATAATGAGTCATTGAACCATTCGGGGCTGGATACGGCGAGCATGTGTTCTGGCAACGGTGCATGTATACTGAACAGTTGATTCGCGCTTGCGAAAGACACTTGCCAGGCGTGCAGGCAATGCCATCGCGTGGTGAGTTCCGCCACCAGCGCGGGGTGCCCCGGTCGTTCCAGCCAGTCCAGAAACCAGTCGTCGCCCATCCCATACAGCTTGTCGCCGACGATGGGCGTGCCGGCGAGCCCCAGGTGAGCGCGAATCTGATGCTGTCGTCCCTGCTCGATCTGAATGTGCAGGGCGGCGGTGTCATCCCGGCGCCCTGCGCATACCGCGGTGGTGGTACACGCGGCGTCACCGGGTCCGACGCGCAACTTCACCTTCGACGCGGTGTCGAAGCCGAGCGGTGTATCGAACACCTGCCGCTGTCCCGGATGCCAGAATCGATGCGGGTCATGCACGAGCGCGGCGTATGTCTTTTGCACCTGCGTTCGCTCGAAGCGCTCGCGCATGCGTCGGATCTCGTCGAGCCCTCGCGCGCACACGAGACAGCCGGAGGTCTCGCGATCCAGTCGGTGCACGGGCTCCGCGATACCGCCTCTCCGTGGCACAGAGTCGAGTGCGACCTCCGCCCTGCCTTGCAACGGGGCCTGCCTGACCTGCTGTTCGAGCCAGGCGTCAATCGTGCGCGACACTTCGCCGGCGTTGCGGTGCACCAGCATGCCGGGAGGTTTGTTGAGCACCAGAATCGGCGTCTCATCGAGCAGAATCTGAACGGACGTCAGCGGCGGCGTAGCCGGGTCGATGCGTTCGGTGCGGCGAATGCGAACCACCTCGCCGGGGCGAAGGCGGCTGGCTGGCCGGGCCGGCCGATGGTCGATGGTGGCGCCGGTGACCTGCAGAATCCGTGCGACCTGACTGCGTGACGCGCGATGTAGCTTCTGGGTGAGAAACTGATCCAGACGCCAGCCCGCATAGTTGGGTTCAACGTCGAAGACCTCGTCAAAGGTCAGGCGCAGCAGATGGTCGCGGTCATCGGTCATGAAAAAGCTCGGCAGGGCGGCGGGGAGATTGCCGCGACGCCCCGGAATGTGCAACACGCTCGAACCCAGTCCCTGTATCGCTCCCGCAACCCCTGTCTTTGCGACATGAACGTCGAGATTCTGGCATCGCGCGTCACCGACAACTTCTTTTATCTGCTCCACGAGCAGGGCGAAGGTGTGTTGGTTGACCCGATTGACTCGGCCCTCGCGATTGAGCGGGTGCAGTCGCTTGGGTTACGTAGCGTTCGCATCCTTGTGACGCATGGACATGGCGACCACGTGGGTGGCAACGACGCGGTGGTCGCCGCAACCGGCGCGAAGGTGTTGGCGCCGGCGCAAGCCGGGCGATTTCCGTGTCGCCACGACGTGGGTCTGAGTGACGGCGACCGGGTTCGCGTAGGTCAGACGGAGCTGCAGATTCGGTGCGCGCCGGGCCACACGGACGACCACATCATCGCGTTTACCGGTGGGCATCTGTTCTGCGGTGACGTGTTGTTCTTCGCGGGGGTAGGTAACTGTCGGTTCGGCGGCGATGTCGACACGCTGTATCGATCGGTGATGGCGCTGCGAGACTTACCCGACCACTATCGGGTTTATCCGGGGCATGACTACGCAGGGCGGAATCTGGACTTTGCGTTCTCGATCATGCCGGAGGATCATGAGTGCCACCTGATGGCCGATCTGGTGGAGCAGACGCCTGAGCGGGTGCTCTTCGAGAGTACGCTCGGGCAGGAGCGCCGCGCCAACCTGTTTCTGCGCGTTCATGAAAAGGGGGTTCAGCAGGCGCTTCGTGACCGACCTGAATGGGCTGTGCATGCCTGCGACGATACTTCCCTGACCGCATTTCGAGTGCTTCGGGCACTGCGCGATCGATTCTGAGGCAGAATGGCCTGGCCAACGTTCCGTATCTTCCTGATGACGATGTCTCTGCTGGCGCTTGTGGCTGCGACCACCGCCGTTGTGGATCTGCCGTATGACCGCACGTTCATTCAGCAGGCGAATTCGCAGCGGGCTCAGGTGGTGGACGAGCCATCGCGGGATTTTGCGCTGTCGGATCTGAATGGAAATCGAGTGACGCTGGCCTCGTTGCGAGGTCGTGTGGTGTTTGTGAACTTCTGGGCGACCTGGTGTGCCCCGTGCCGCGAAGAGATCCCGGCGATGATCGAGCTGGCGTCGCGCATGTCGGATCGCCCGTTCACCATGCTGGCGATTTCGCAGGACGAGGACGTTGATGCCCTGCGTGCATTTGTGCAGGAATTTGAGCTGGACGCCTCCCGTGTGGTCGTCCTGAGTGATCCGGATGGTGAGGTAGCCACTGCCTGGGGAACGGTGCTGCTGCCTGAGACGTATCTGGTTGACCCGGCCGGCCAGGTCGCGCTTCGTTTTCAGAACGCCCGCGACTGGACCGCTCCGGAGTTTGCGGGGATGATGGAACGCATGATGGTCAGACGCTGGCGGCAGGAGTCGGGTCTGCAGTCGCTATTGGGGGACATGTCCCGCCGAGGAGGCCCTTGATATGGCAGCACGACAGGCCGGTGGTGTTTCGCAGGTGGTCGCGACGGTGAGAGGGCTGTCCGGGTTCGTCATGAACTCACAGCGCTTTATTGAGATTGGCCGTGTAATGGGCCGGCACGGTTTCGCCGATGTTGTGGAACGCCTTTATCCGCGTCGCGACGACGGCAAACCTCTACTGGGTGAGGAGTCCGTGCCGCTGCCGCCGCATGTACAGTCACAATCGACGGCGGAAAGAATTCGGAAGGTCATCGAAGAGCTGGGTGCGACATTTATCAAGCTCGGTCAGATATTGAGTACGCGCACCGATATTGTGAACCCTGATATCTGCGCGGAATTGCAGAAGCTGCAGGACAAGGTGCCAGAAATGGAGCGCAGCGAGGTGCGCACCATCGTGGAGCGCGAGCTGGGCGGTAAACTCGAGGATTTATTCGCGTACTTCGAAGAAGCGCCGCTCGCATGTGCGTCGATCGCGCAGGTCCATGTGGCCAGAATGCTTCCTGTCGTGCTGCCCGATGGCACGCAGGAAGAAGGTCCCGATGTGGTGGTGAAGATTCAGCGACCGAACCTTCATGGCAGGATTGAGCACGACCTTCAGATTCTGGAGTTTCTGGCTCGTCGTGCACAGATATTCCTGCCTGAAATTGCGCTCATGGATCCGTACGGGATTGTGCAGGAGTTTTCACGAGCGTTGCGCAAGGAGCTGGATTTCACGAATGAGCGCACCAATATGGTGCGTTTTGCGGCCAATTTTGCCTCGTACCCGTTTGTTCATATTCCGAGGGTGTATAACTCGCACAGCACCGCGCGAGTGCTCACCATGCAGCGTCTGTTCGGCGTGAAAATTACGCTCGCGCCAGAACAATTTGGTGTCGACCCGTATCTGGTCGCCCCCCGAATGTTGGAAGTTCTGTTTAAAATGGTCTTCGAGGACGGGTATTTTCACGGTGACCTGCATCCCGGAAATATTCTGATTGATGCCGAAGGGAATATCGGGCTGATTGATTTCGGTCTGGTGGGCCGACTGACAGATCCGCAACGCGACCATATTCTGGATGTTCTGATTGGGCTGTCCCGTCAGGATTATCGCATGGTTTCCAGGGAATTCTTTGATCTTGGCATCAAACTCCCCGGCGTTTCCTACAATTATGACGCCTTCGAAGCCGATGTGATTGAGGTCATGGAGCGTCATGTCGAAAATAAGACGCTCAACGAAATCGATGTTGGGCTGCTGTTCCGCGACCTCGTCTCTGGCGCGATCCGGCACCAGATTAAAATGCCACCCACGTACACAATGGTGTTCAAGGCCCTGATGACGGTCGAGGGAATCGGCAAGTCACTCGCGCCAGAGATCAATTTCATTGAGCACGCCCAGCCCTTCGTAAAGCGCGTTTTGCTGGAGCGTTACAGTCCGAATCGCCTGTTACAGGAAGGCATTGAAATCGGCACGGGGCTGAGTCGCATACTGCGTCTGCTGCCCGGCGTGGCGACACAACTGCTGACAGACGCCGGCGCCGGCCGTCTGACGGTGCGTGTGCATCACGAAGATTTGTCGGACGCCCTGCACACTCATACCCTCTCGCAGTGGCGACTGGCGCGCGCCATGGGTTTTGGCGCGTGCGTGATCGGTTCGGCTGTGTGCGTGAAGGCCGACATGCCCATGGTGCTTGGCATGAGCTGGCTCTCTGCCGTGATGGCCGTGGGTGCGCTCTGGTTAGGTTTGCCCATCTTCTTTCGTGCGCCTCGATGATCGCCCAGTTCCAGACCGTTCTGCGCGGACGGTCGTTCATTGCGATGTTGGCGCGTTGACCATCGGTCCCGCCTTCGGTACACATGATCTGTCTGATCCCTTTGCCCTCGCCCGGAGTACGCCATGAGCACCAACGCCCCCAAGAAGACGCAGGCGATCAGCCTGCTTGAAGGAATCCTTCTGGAGACGCAGGGAGAGGCCGATGCCGAGATGAAACGGCTCTCCGAGGACCTCAAGCGCAAAGAAGACGAAGCGCGAGCGGCCGCCGAGGCCACCGAACGGGCCCGACGCGAAGAGGCCGAGCGTCGTCTCGCCGAGGAAGAGGCGCGTCAGATGGCCGCCGCAGGGCGTCGTGCGCAGGAGCTTGAGCGCATGCGCATCGAGGAGCTCAAGGCCAAGGGACTCTGGAAAGAGCCCGAGCAGCCCAAAGTGGAAGAGGTCGCCCCGGTTGCGCCCGCTCCCGTTTCGACTCGCCCCACGATGTCCACCGTTGATGCGATTGCCATCCAGAAGGCACAGGCCCGAAAGTCGCGAACCATGTTTCTTGTGGCTGCGCTTGCGGTGCTTGGAATCGGCGGCGGTGCCGGCGGTTACGTGTACGTGAACTCGCTGGAGTACGTGGACGCCACCACCACGTACGCCAAAGCTGACCTCTCCGTCGTCGAGGTGGCCGATGCCATGGCGTCTCTGACCATCCAGGCCATTCCTGAGCCGATTGTCATTGCTGCGCCTACGGCGGACGAGCCGGCATCCCGAACGGGTCGCCCCCGAAACAACCGGCCTGGGGGCACGACTCCGCCCGAAACCGGTCGTATTCGGCTCGACACCAGCCGCTCCGTGTTCTGAAGCCTGCGAAAGCCGGACTCGGCGCTCTGGCTGCCGGGTAGCTACAGAGACGACGAGAGCGTCCGTCCACCGCGTTTCCCCAACCAAGTCGCCTGCGCGCTGCCTCTCAGCCGAGAGATGGCGTTTGAGTGAGCACGTCGATGGCTTCGGCCGCAGCCATCAGGCCAAAAGTCCCTGTCACAAAGCTCGCGGTACCAAAGCCGGATGCGCAGTCGAGTTTCAGGTTCATAGACGGATCAGGGCGGTCACAGATCTCGCCGTCCGTGCCGGGAAATACGGCTTTCTCTACCGAGAAGACGGTGCGAATTCCCCACGGTCCCTTCTCGGGGAACGACCATGTGTGGCGCAACGTCCGCCGCACGTCTCGCAGCAGTCCGTCGCCCCCTGACCGAGACAGGTCGTCCACGCGGATCAGCGCAGGATTACAGCGGCCGCCTGCGCCACCAACGGAGATGACGGGGAGTCCGCGCTGCCGACACAGCGCGAGAAGGCGGCACTTGTTCGCGACGTCGTCGATCGCGTCCACCACGACATCGAGCGAAGGCGCGAGCAGGGACTCGCAGGTGGATGCGGTGAAAAAATCGTGGACCCGTACGACGTTGCAGTCAGGGTGGATGGCCTCGGCGCGGTCGGCCATCACGTCTACCTTGGAACGTCCGATGGTGCTCGAGAGCGCGTGAATCTGACGGTTGGTGTTCGTGACGCAGATGTCGTCGAGGTCAATGAGCGTCAACGTCCCGACGCCTGTTCGAGCGAGCGCCTCAACGGTCCATGAACCGACGCCTCCGATCCCCACGACACAGACGTGTCCGTGGCGAATGCGCTCTGCGCCTGCGACGCCATAAAGGCGGATGATTCCGCCGAAACGTTCCTGGAAAGTGTCCATGCAGGGCAACTCGAATCGGGGTTGTCGGAGGTCAACAAGCGAGGTGATGCTGCACGCGGCACAGGGGGGCTCATCGGTACAGCGAAAGCTGAGCAGGTGGGGACGATCCGCCCAGATGCCATGCTTATATTGCGAGCGGTATTGTCACCAGCGATAGCCGGGGCGAACCACCAGCTACCATCGCATCCGTCACGGCACTCGGCCAACTCCGTTGGCGACTACGTTCCCCCGGTCCGTGTCAAACTCTTTCTTCAGTGGCTTTCACGCGTTACGAGCCACCTCGGGCTGTTACGTTCAAAGTGGCCGTAGTTGTCGCCGTCCTTGCACCGTCCCGCCTCACTCGCCTATCCTGTCGCCATACATTCATGTTGTGGTTGAGGAGACCGGATGTCACAGGAAGAACTTGAACCGACAGTCATTGAGGCTGAGCTCGAAGAGCTGGGTCGGCGCCTGGACCGGTTGCGCGTGCTTTATGAGCAGTACTTTCAGGGTGTAGAGCGCGTTCCGCCCTACAATCTGCAGAAAGACATCGTGCGCATTATTCACCGGCTCTCGCAGGTGCGTATGCGTGCGACCACACACAAGTTCCGGTTTCAGTCGCTGATTCAACGCTTCAACGCGCACAAGTCGTATTGGGCGCGCACCACGAGAGACATCGAAGAAGGACGCCTGCAGCGAGGCATGGTGCGTGGAGAAAGGCGCCAGCAGCGCCGTCCGGAAGCTGTTGTGGACAACGCAGCGTCCGATGCTGAGTCGCGTGCGGCAGCCGATTTTCTGGCGCAGATGGGTATTGTGGCCGCGCCGGCTGATACCGAGTCAGCGTCTGCTACCCCCGACGCCATCCGAGGCATCTCTGCAGATGAGCTCGCGCGGCGCGCCGAGAAGCTTCGGATGTTGAGGGCAAAGATAGGGGGCACCGAAGCTGCCTCGGCTCCCCAGCCTGCGCCCGCACCTTCGCGGCCGGTCGTCGATCCCGAAGAAGCACGTAACCGGGCAGTTTTCGACCGGCTGGTGGAGACCAAGCGGCGCCTGAATGAATCCACCGACTCGCTCTCGTTCGACAGCCTGCGCCAGAGCCTTCAACGACAGACCGAAAAAATGCGCGAGAAGCATGGGTGTCGCGATGTGGACTTCGATGTCGTCGTCAAGGATGGGAAGGCGTTCCTGAAGCCGATTCCCCGCTAGCCGACCATGCCGGCGAAAAGCCTTTGAATTGTCTCAAACCCGCATGCATGGGCGGGCGTAGCGGGCCCCGTCGTCCCGCTTGCGGCGCATTCTCGCGAGCAGCGCCATTACTCTCCCGGGCCTCCACTGAAGTATGTCGCGTCCACCCTTGCCATTTCTCGATCGCGTATGGCGTGTCGCTCCGGATATCCGACCGCTGCAGCGACAGGTCGAAGATGGTACTTCGTTCGCGCGACGTCAGTTCTGGTGCGATCACCAAGCCCCTCTGTACGCGGCTGAAAAGCTGAACACGCTGCGCCTTGGCCGCGAACATTGCGTGAATCGCGCCGCCGACGCGGATCATGACGCCATTGAGTCTGCGTTCGTACGCGTGTTTTCGGTCGCTGCGCGGGAGTATCCGGAGCACTACCGTGTGAACGGCTCGCAGCTGCATCATGTCGACTCTGGTCTTTGCTTTGACGTTACGTCGCGCCATCTGACGCTGGTTGAACCACACAACCCATCCTGGACAAGTCTCGCCGAATCCATCGCCGCCGCCGTCACGCGTTCGCCCGAAAACGAGCAACTGTCTGAATTTGTTGCACTCGTAGTACAGGAAGACCTCGTTGTGCTGCGTCATGAACCCACACCGGCGATCATGGAGGCCATGCACGTGCTGTTTCCCAGCGCATGGAATCCAGCAAAGAAGGTGGGGCGGTCTTTCGCTGAGGTTCATGCCCCCGTCGTGCACAGCGAGAAGCTGGTGGCAGCGGGCGAGGAGCTCATGCGAACCGTCGTACAACGAGGTCCGTTTATCCGTTGGGCCTGGGGGCTGCATCGCGACGGCGACCTCTGTCATCACCCCGTACTGCACACCCAACCCGACGAACCGGTGGCGCCGACGCCGGAACAGGCCGCCGCAGCAACCTGGCTTCGCATCGAGCGTCAGACATTTATCCCGATGCCAGATATTGGCCGAGCGGTCTTCACCATCCGGACCTTCGTCGAACCCTTATCCGACCTGGCCAATGATCCACAGGGGTGCGGCGCGCTCGCGGATGCCATCGGCGGCATGTCCGATGAAGCCCTCGTCTACAAAGGGCTGGTGCAGCGGCGCGACCCGCTGGTGACATGGCTGCAGGGCAGGGCGGCGGTACACCCCGGCTGAGCCGTAACCGTCAACGCTCGCCCATGCGGACGGGGTTACGGTGTCACGTCCGGGGCGATCACGGTGCCCGAGAGCGTCAGTAGCACCCACTCAGGCTGAAGTCCCGACGCCCATGGCTGGTCCGACGTCGCCACCCACACACCGTCACCCAGCTGGTGCGCCAACACCAGCCCCCAGCCAAACGAAACAGCAGACATGACCTCTGCGTTGCGCGCCATCAGCACCGTAGGCTCGCTCGGAGCCGGCGCGCCGCGGTCAACTTTCACTGCGACATAAAGACGTTCGTCGTCGCCTCGGTTTATGGTGCATACGGTGAGACCGGCCCGCGAGAACCTCGCCAGTGGCGTCGAGCAGTCGACTGAGGCTGGCGCGCGCAGCGACTCCCGCACGCGCGTATCCATGATCACGCCTTGTCGACGCGACAGAAGGTCGGCGACTCCTGGCTGCTGGGCGGCCAGCACGAACCCATGGCGGGTTACCAGAAAGCGCGCACGCGACTGATGGCGCGCCGATAACAGAACCCATTGAATAGATTGTGGAATCGATTGTGTCTGGTTCAATGTTCGTAAAAGTGTCTCATCGCTCCAGACGTTTGCGCGGTCGGCTTGTGCGGCGGCCAGCATATAGGGTGCAGCGATACCGTCCATCGGCGGTATCTGCGAGAGCAGCTCGCGGCTGCTGCCTACGGCGCTCTGCTCGCGCACCGACGACGACCA
>Ga0169931_10002025_pt1 | contig 33268 bp, 23 predicted proteins | sample Kivu_15m_20L_FD_129675 | JGI IMG/M metagenome (GOLD analysis project Ga0169931, IMG submission 129675) | Freshwater microbial communities from Lake Kivu, Western Province, Rwanda to study Microbial Dark Matter (Phase II) - Kivu_15m_20L... | ecosystem: Environmental > Aquatic > Freshwater > Lake...
GGAGCTGTGGCTGAGGAGCTGCCGTACGGTGATCTCCGACTTCGCAGGTTCCGCGGTCCATGTCGTGTCGGTGGCGTGGAACCGCTCGATGACGGTGGGCTTGGCGAAGGCGGGGATGTATTTAGAGATGGGGTCGTCGAGCGCGAATTTGCCTTCTTCCAGCAGCATCAGCACCGCTGTGCTCACGATGGGCTTCGTCATCGAGGCGATGCGGAAGAGGTTGTCGCGCGTCATGGGTGTGCCCTTCTCCAGGTCGCTCTTTCCGAAGGCGCGGTGGTAGACGATCCTTCCCTTTCTGACGATGATCATGGTGCCGCCGTTGAGCTGGCCGTCGTCGACATGCTGCTGCATGTACGCATCGATGCGCTTCAGCCGTTCGGATGAGACGCCCACCGCCTCGGGGGCGATGGGGCTGAGCCGGTCGACGGGTTGGGCCTGCAGGCCGAGGGCCGAGAGGCCCAGTAAAAGGAAAAGGATGGAGCGTGGCATGGACGGTTTGGTTGGATAGGGGAAGATAGGCAATTCCCCGTCAAGGAGAAAAGGCGGGACCTTCCTACCCGGGCATCATCCGCCGGAAGAAGAGGACCTTGAGCAGGTCGGCCGAGAGGGTGTAGGCGGCGAGGATGGCCGCCAGGCCCAGCCAGAGCCTTGCCGCGGGACGGGCGAAGCCCAGCGGCGGCCCGAGGGGGCTCAAGGGTAGCAGGATGGTGAGGACTACGGCGATTGCGGCCGCCAGCAGCAGCCACTGGCCCGGACGGCTGCGCCAGACGGCGCCGCGCGTGCGGATCACGAAGAGGATGATGACTTCCGTGAGGGTCGACTCGATGAACCAGCCTGTACGGAAGGCTGCCGCATCGAGCCGCCAGTGAGCGTACAGCAGTCCGAAAGTGGCCAGGTCGAACAGCGAGCTGTGGATGCCGAAGACGACCATGAAGCGTCGGATCAGCCGGAGATCCCAGCGTCGGGGCCGCCGCAGCTGCTGTTCCTCCACCCGGTCGGCGGCGATGGCGAGGAAGGGCAGGTCGCTCACAAGGTTGTTGAGGAGGATCTGCTTGGGAAGCATGGGCAGGAAGGGCAGGACGACGGCGGCGCCGGCGACGCTGAACATGTTGCCGAAGGTCGCGCCCGTGGTGATGTACACGTATTTCATGGCGTTGGCGAAGGAGCGGCGTCCCTCGCGGATCCCCTCGGCCAGCACCGAGAGGCCCTTGTCGAGCAGTACGAAGTCGGCGGCGTCCCGCGCTACGTCGACGGCGTTGTCCGTCGAGATGCCCACGTCCGCCGCATGGATGGCGGCGACGTCGTTGATGCCGTCGCCCATGTAGGCCACGCAGTGCCCGGAGGCCTGCAGGGCCTTGACGATGCGTTCCTTCTGGTGGGGGGCGATCTCGGCGAAGATGTCGGTCTCCCGGACCCTGACGACGAGCGCCTCCGGACTCAACCGGTCGATGTCGGCACCGGTGAGGATGCCCGGCTCCATGAGCCGCAGCTGTCCCGCCACGTGCCCGGCCGCATGCCGGTTGTCGCCCGTGACGATCTTCACGGCCACGCCCATCCGCTCCAGGGCCTCCAGCGAGTGGTGGACGTCCTCCTTCAGCGGATCCTCTATGAGGATGAGGCCCGCGAGGGTCATGTCGCTCTCGTCCTCGCGCCGGATGCGGCCCTCCGCCATCTGCTTCACGGCGAGCCCCAGCACGCGGCAGCCCTCCCTTCCGTAGGCGGCATAGCGTTCCAGCACGGCCGCCCGCCCCGCCTCGTCGAGGATGACCTCCTCCGTCGGGGACACCCTCGACCGGCTACAGGCCTCCATCACCTGCGGCAGGGCACCCTTGGTGACCATGACCGTCGCATGGCCGTCACTCACGGCTACGCTTAAACGTTTTCGGATGAAGTCGTAGGGCACTTCGTTGACCTTCCGCCATCCGTCCGCGTCCATCGCCCGGGCGCGGATGGCCTCGTCGACGGGGTTGGCGAAGCCTTCCTGCAGGCTGGCATTGAGCCAGGCGAGCCTGGCCAGACCGGCATCGGGACGGCCTTCGAGGTCGGTCACCGCCCGGAGCCGCGCCGCTCCCTGGGTGATGGTGCCCGTCTTGTCGGTGCAGAGGATGTCGACCTCGCCGAAGCCGAAGATGGCAGAGAGCCGTTTCACGACGACCTTGCGCCGCATCATCCGCTTCGCGCCGGCCGTCATGCCGATGCTCAGGATGGCGGGCAGCAGTTCGGGGGCCATGCCCACCGCCAAGGCCAGGGAGAAGAGGACGGCGTCGAGGAGGGGCTTCCGGACGGTCAGGTTCGTGACGAGGATGAAGGCGCAGAGCACCAGCGTGATGCGCAGGAGGAAGAGGCCGAAGTTCCGCATCCCCTTCTCGTAAGCCGTCTCGACCACCGAGCCCAGACGCTGCGAGATGCCCCCGAAGACGGTGTCGCCCCCCACGGCCGTCACCTGTACCGAGGCCGTTCCGCTCACCACACTCGTGCCCTGCCAGACCCTGTCGCTCCGTCTGGCCAGGGGCAGGCGCTCATCCACGGGCAAGGGCGACTTCTCCACGGGGTAGCTCTCGCCCGTGAGCGAGCTCTCGTTCACATGCAGCTCGTTGCTCTCTAGGATGCGGGCGTCGGCGGGCACGAGGTCGCCGGCGTCCAACAGCACGAGGTCGCCCGGCCGCACCTCTTCCGTGGTCAACAGCATCCGCTGCCCGTCGCGCACCACCTCGTGCCGGGTGGCGATCATCCGTCGAAGGCGCTCCATCGCCCGCCCGGCACGGAACTCCTGCCAGAAGCCCGTCATGCCGGTCAGAATCAGAATGACCAGCACGATCACGCTGTCGGTCGTCTCCCCAAGCAACGCCGAAAGCAGCACGGCCACCACCAGCAGCAACACCAGCGGGTTCGAGAACTGCCGCAACAGCAGGCGCCAACTGTCCCTCGAGGTCATACCGCGCCGTCGGGTTCGGTGGAGGCAACCTCGCCGGCAGGGTCATCGGACCGCGGCTCCGACACTGCCGAGAGCATCGCCGCCACCTCTTCGTCCGCCACCTGCCGGAAGTCGTCATAGAAGCCACCCACCCCGCTGAAGCTTTCCGGGGTCAGGACGCAGACGACCTCGTCGGCCTCCGCCCTCAGCTGTGCCACCGCCTCGGGCGGGGCCACCGGCACGGCGACGACGAGCCGGGCGGGCCGCATGCGCCGGAGCATCGGCAACGTGCACGCCAGGGTGCTGCCCGTCGCCACACCGTCGTCCACCACGATGGCCACCTGTCCCGCGGGTGACCTGGGCTGCCGGCCCCCGCCGAGCCGTCTCGCCTGGTCGGCGATCGCCGACCGGAGACGCTCCGTCTCCCGCCGCACATAGGCCTCCGGCACGTCGCCGGCATCCCGCAAGACCCTGTCATCCAGACTGACGGCACCAATGGCATACTCCGGGTTCATCGGATGGCCGATCTTCTTGCTCCAGATCACCTCCAACGGCATGCCCAGATGGCGGGCGACCTCCACGGCCACCGGCACGCCACCCCGCGGGATGGCATAGACGATCCCCCGACACCCCCGGTAACCTTCCAACAGCCGCGCCAGCCTCCGGCCGGCATCGCTACGGTCGATGAACATGTTCAATGGCTTCCCACCGGTTCCAGATGCGTCATGAACCAATCACCCGCCAGCCGGCCCACCTCCTCGAGGGCGCCCGGCTCCTCGAAGAGATGCCCCGCGCCGGATACGATCCGCAGGCGGCAGGGCGACGGCATCCGGGACAGCGCCTCCCGGTTCAGCCGGATCACCTCCGTGTCGCGGCCGCCCACGAGGAGCAAAACCGGACAACTGATGCGATGCAGATCCTCCATCGCCAGGTCCGGCCGCCCACCCCGACTCACGACAGCCGCCACCTCGGGCAGCCGCGCCGCCGCCCGCAAGGCCGCGGCCGCCCCCGTGCTCGCCCCGAAATACCCCAGGCGCAGGACCGACACCCGCGCATCGCCCTGCAGCCATCGGGTGACCGACACCAGCCTGTCCGTCAACAACCCAATGTCGAACCGCTTCGACAGGTCCCTGTCCTCCAAGGCCGTCAAAAGGTCGAACAACAGCGTCCCCAAACCCAACCGCCCCAGATGCCTCGCCACCATCGTGTTGCGCACACTGAACCGGCTGCTGCCGCTGCCATGGGCAAACACGACAAGCGAATGTGCACCCGCCGGAAGGTCCAACCACCCCTCCAACCCGACACGGCCCACCGGTATCCGCACCTCCACCCCCTGTGTCCCCTCCATATGCCGGTGTTTTCGGTAAATCTACCCCCATACACCCCGCCCGACCCGTGACGACCGTCAGCCCCTCCGTGATCTTCGTCAGCCCCTCCTTGATCTTCATCAGCCCCATACCCCGATCCCCCACCCCCCATGCCCCCACCCCCGACCGAGATATATGCCAAATAAGGCACATATGCTATAAATCGAAGCCGGTTGTTGGGCGGACGGCGTTGGAAGTTGGTTTTTTACCGATTGCATGACCAATCGGTGCGAGTGGCATGCGAATTGGACCTAGTTTTAATGCAGTCGGCCCACAACCCCCAATTGAAATCAAGCCGTTGCTAATCCGTGAGTGGGGGGATGGGGCGTCGAGAACGCATGAGAGGGTGGTCCTTGGACTGCCCTTTTGTGTGTCGGGGAGGGAAAAAGGGCGGGCGGGTTCCTTCCCCATGGTAGGGATGCCTATGTGGAGGATCTGTCTCATCCTGTGGTTGTCGGGCGTGTCCGGGGCGTCGTTGGCGCTGACGGGTCCCGAAGCGCGTGCCCTCGCGTGGCGCGCGGCCCGTTCGCTCGACCATGCCCGTTCGGCAGCGGCCCGCGGGCTGCTGGACCAGATCGAGCGGTCTTCGGAAGACCCCGGCGCGCGGATGCATGCCAGCATCCTCCGTGCGCGGATCCGCTTCGAGGCGGGGGCCTGGGTCAGGTCCATGCACCTCCTCCGACGGGTGATCGACAGCGCCTCGCTGCGCTGCGACCACCCCGACCTACTGGCCGAGGCCTACCTGCAGTACGCCGAGGTCTGTCGCTCCTTCCTCTGGCTGGAGCGCTATCACCGGGTGACCGACACGGTGGGGATGCTCGTCCGGTCACGAGGCCTTCCCGACAGTTACCGGGCCCGTTATTTCACCAATAAGGTCCTGTATTTCTCCATCCAGGTGATGAACGACAAGGCGGTTCCCTTCGTCGACACCCTCCAGGGCCTGCTGGACCGGGCCGACCCTCGGGAACGGTATCGCTATCGTCCGGTCATGGCGACCGTAGCGATGATCAGCTTCCTCCGAAACAAACGCCATGATCTTGCGGCCGACATAGGTATCCGCGCCCGCCGCGATTCCGACACGGCAGACCACCTCTTCGACCGCATCGCCCTCTGGCGGGCCATGGGCAATCATGCGCTCGACTCCGCCCGCGAAGGCAGGACCACGCGCAAGACCCGTGAAGCGCTTGAATGTTTCGCCCATGCACGGGGCTTGATCGATCGGCACTATCCGGGGAACGACATGGAGCGGTTGGCACTGTACAACCTTTCGGGTCTTACGCTTCAGTTCGCCGGTGACTACAAGAGGGCCGCGGCCTTCTTCGAGCAGAGCGATGCCATCCTCCGGCAGGCCCGTTACCCTCTAGAGAACTATGTATGGGCGCATACCCACACCAGTCTGTGGAAACTGCCCATCATCGACTCAGTATATTCGGGCCGTCGGCTCGAGCAAGAACAGATGATGCAACTGGCCCGTTTCCAACGGCTGGCAAGGGTGTGGGACCAATGGCGCGACATCAACCGCATCGACTCCCTGGGCTTCTACCGGAACCCCTATTCGACGGAGCCGCTGCAGGTGGTGGTCCGCCTCTGCCACGGACTGTACCGCGACTCCCGCCATCCGCGCTGGATCGATACGGCCTTCCAGGCACAGGAACGGTCCAAGTATCCGGAACTCTGCCAGCGGCTGATGGGCAGGGCGGGACTGACGCATCGGCCCATGCCGCCAACCTTGTCCGAACTTCGCAGCCGCCTCCGGAGCGATGAGGCGCTCCTGTCCTTCAGCGAATCCTTCTCCGCCCTGCATATCCTCTTCGCGGTCGTGCTGACCCGCGACACGGCGGCATTCCTCCGCTTCGACACCTCGGCCCTGGCTTCCATATTGGAGGCCGCAGACCGCTATCCCGACCATTCCCCGACCGACATCGAATGGTTCAAACGGACATATCATCGGGCGTATCAACACGTGTTCCACAGGATAGAGGGATGCATGGGGGCTTCGGTAAAGGTCCTCCAGGTGCTTCCCTCCTCCATGATCGCTTCCTTCCAGATGGAGATGATGCTGCCCGACACGGCTGGGGTGGACGTCTTCCGAAAGCTTCGCTTTTTCGGTGACAGGTATGCCATCCGGTACGATCACTCCTGGACGGTCGCGGAACTCCGACGTCGCCTCCCGCCTCCCGATGTCGCCCGCCAGGACATGGTGTTCGTCCCCCTATACGCCCCTACGCCCGAGTTCAGTCTGCCCTTCTTCGAATCGCAGGCCCGGACCTTGGCCCGTGATTACGGCTTCAGGATCTTCGAGCGGGAAGATTGCTCATTGGCCAACTTTGCCCGTTCCGCGGACAGGGCCCGGATCCTGCAGGTATCCGCACACGGCCATCCCAGCAAAATATACGCGGGCGATCAGTACATTGCCCTGGATGGGCACCCGGATGCCGCAGGGGCCCACCTCTACCCGACCCATCTCCTCGCCCGGCGGTTGGACGCCGACCTGGCCGTGCTCGCCATCTGCGAGGGCGGCATCAGCGAGTTCCGCATCGATATCGTACATAATTTCATGTACTGGTTCACCTACGCCGGCGCCCGCAGCTGCCTCTATTCCCAAAGGAAGTTGGATGACCGTTCAACCGCCTACATCCTGGATCGTTTCTATGACCATCTTACGGAGGGCATGGGCAGATCCGATGCCTTGCGCCTCGCCAAGGCCGACTACCGGGCCGCCGTCCGCAGCGATGAAGAAATGGATCCCGTCTACTGGGCCGGCCTCACGCTGATCGGCGACGATGCGCCGCTGCCCCTGGCCCCGCGGGCCCTTCGCCTGCACGCATTGGCGCTGGCGGCCGCTGTAGGCCTCGGCCTCGGTCTGTTTTGGCGGTACCGTCGCCGGCTCACCAGAGCCGCCCGTCGGCCAGCAGCGTAGCGGCCTCCCGGCGGTAGGGGTGGACGCTGTCGGCAGCGATGGATCGCAGCAGGTTCCTTGCGCTGTCGGATCGGCGGCCGAGGCAGAAGGCCGCCCCCGCCATCAGCTCCGCCTTCAGGCGGTAGGGCGAGTCCGGCCGGCCGGCCGCCCGCTGGAAGCGCAGGGCCGCCGAGTCGTAGTCGTCCCGCATATAGTGGAACCACCCGCCGAAATACGCCAGCAGGGCCGTATCGCCCGAGCCCGTGGCCTCCAGGGCACGCAGCTGTCGCAGCCCTTCGGCGGGGTCGCCCAGCCGGTAGGCCGATATCATCTCATGAAGGGCCTTTTCGCCTTCCCCCCCGGCGAAGACGGGCGGTCCCGGCTCGTGGAAGACGGCGGCCGCCACCAGCTCCTGCCGGGTGGGGAGGCTCAGCCACCCGATGACCCCGACGACGGCCGCGGCGGCCGCCAGCACGGCGGCGGCATAGGCCCGGCGCTGGCGGCGGATGGGTGCCATCCGGAGGGGTTCGGGCAGTCCGGGGACCGTGAGGAAGTCCTGCAGCGCGCGCCAGTCGTAGCCGTTGTCGTCCAGGAAGGCCTTGGCGCCGGCCATGGCCTCGTCGGCCGGCACCGTGCTGCGGAGCCTGTCGAGGAGCCGTGCACGCAGGGCTTCGGGCGTGCCAGGCGCCAGGGCCGACATCAGTTCGTCGAGGGTGGGTGGCGTTTCACCCGGGGGCAGTTCGGTCATGTCAGTCCATGAACACCCGCCAATGACGCTTCAGTCGCTGCCGGGCCTCGTAGATATTGTTCTTCACGGTGTTATAGGTCAGGTGCAGCATCACGGCGATCTCCTCGTTGCGGTAGCCCATGACGTGCAGCGCCATCACCTCGCGCTGCCGGCATTGCAGACGGCCCATGAGCGAACCGAGGCCGTCGCGGCTCAGGGCATCCTCCACGGCGTTCTCCGTGCTGGCCGGCATACGGGAACGATTGTCATCGTTCTTTTTCTCCCGGGCGGCGCTGACCTTGAGGATGTCGTTGACGCGGTGGCGCACCGCCACCCGCAGCCAGGCCTCGAAGTTGCTCTGTTCGTGCCCGAAGTATTGGCGACGCTTCTCCGGCGACAGCCGGCAGAGTTTCTCGAAGACGTCCTGTACCGCGTCACAGGCCACCTCGCGGTGGCGGCAGATGCCGTAGGCGACCAGCAGGAGCGGCTGCAGGTGCTCGGTATAGAGGCTCTCCAGGGCCTCCGGGTCCCCCGCCACGTATCGTTCGATGTTGTTCATGGGGCTGTGAAGTGTATAGGGAAGGTAGTTATAAAACCGGATGCCGGCAAGTCTCGACGAACGGGCCGATGACCTGTGGCAGGCTTGCATCTTTGACAGACTGACGATACTTTTACCCTGACCAGCGCCGGTCCGCCCGCATCGGACACCATCCGTCCCGTACGCTGACGTCAGAACCCCGGCAACGAAACCCATATGAACCAGAATCTGGAGCTCTCCATCGTGATGCCCTGCCTCAATGAGGCGGAAACCCTGGGGCGTTGCATCGAAAAAGCCAACGCCTATCTCGAGCGGAGCGGCATCCTGGGCGAGGTCGTCGTGGCCGACAACGGCAGCACCGACGGCTCCATCGGGATCGCCGAATCGCTCGGCGCCCGTGTCGTGCATGTCAGCGAGAAGGGCTATGGCAACGCCCTCAAGGCCGGCATCGGCGGCGCCCGCGGGCGCTTCTGCATCATGGGCGACTCGGACGACAGTTACGACTTCTCCGAACTGGACCCCTTCGTGTCCAAACTGAGGGAAGGGTACGACATCGTCGTGGGCAACCGCTTCCGGGGCGGCATCAAGCCCGGCGCCATGCCCTTCCTCCACAAGTACCTCGGCAACCCCGTGCTCTCCTTCCTGGGCAAGTTCCTGTTCCGCGCCCGCATCAACGACTTCCACTGCGGCCTCCGCGGCTTCCGGCAGGACATCGTCGAACGCCTCAACCTCCGCAGCCCCGGCATGGAGTTCGCCTCCGAGATGATCGTCAAGTCCAGCATCTACCGGCTCAAGATGTGCGAGGTGCCCACCGTCCTCAGCAAGGACGGCCGCTCGCGCCCGCCCCATCTGCGCACCTGGCGCGACGGCTGGCGGCACTTCCGGTTCCTGCTGATCTACAGTCCCAAGTGGCTCTTCCTCTACCCCGGACTCGCCCTCTTCTTCGCCGGTATGCTCCTGGGCGGCATCATCCTGAAGATGCCCCTCCGCATCAACAACGTCCTATTCGATACCAACACCCTCCTCTATGCCATGGGCGCCTCGGTGGTGGGCTTCCAGCTCTTCATCTTCTGGCTCTTCACCCGCAAGTACGCCACGCAGGTCGGCCTCCTGCCGGAGAGCTATTCCATCTCCCGCTGGGGTCAATTCTTCTCGCTCGAGAACCTGCTGCGGCTGGGGGTGCTATGCCTGATCGCCGGGCTCTGGGGCACCTACAACGCCCTGGCCTCCTGGCAGGCCGTCAACTTCGGAAAGCTCGACTACCCGACTTCACTCAAACAGGTCATCCCCTCCGTGTTCCTCATCATCCAAGGCGTACAGCTCTGCTTCTCCAGCTTCTTCATGGGGGTACTTGACATCATCCGGAAATGACGTACCTCCCGGTCCGCATCCCTCCGGACAGGAAGACCCTTCGGCAAATCCCGAACCCATGCACCAGACGAGCCAACCCCACGCGGGCAGCCCCACCTCTCGATACCTCCGCTGGCTCGTGCCCGTCATGCTCTACACCGCCATCCGGTCCGCATGGCAATGGACCTCCTATGCGTTGAACCCCGACGTGGCCATCCAGATGCAGGTGGCTCTCAACATCCTCCAGGGGCTCGGGGTGACGTTCTGCATGGGGCCTGCGGGCGCGACCGTCTGTACCGACTATTTCGGCCATCCCCCGGGCGGGTCCCTCTGGATGCTGCTCTTCCAGCCGCTGACGGGGAACATCATCATCTCGGACCTGGCAGGCAGATGCGTCATGTCTGCGATCGAAGGCGCCCTCGTGCTCGGCATCCTGCGACGCCTCGGCCTCGGCCGCCTCGGACTGCCTGTCGTCATGGCCGTCACCGCCGCCTACGTGGGACACCTCGACCGGGGCGGCGCCACCGACACCCTCAGCGGCATCCTCTCGTTCTGGGTGATGGCCATCGTCTACGAGCGCCTCATGACGCCGGACGACCGGGGCAGGCTGCCCGTGGTCCTGCTATTGGTGCTCATCCTGGTCCTGCCCGCCATCAAGTACAGCGCCGTCACCGTATCGCTCACCCCGCTGGCCCTGTTCCTCGCCACCACCGCCTTCGTCCGCCCCCGCCTCCTCTCGCGCCGCGAGATGGCCGGCCTCTCCCTGGCCACCGGCGGCGCCCTCGCCCTCTTCCTCTGGATGGTCAAGTCGAAGGTCGTCAGCCACCCGGTTCTCGCCGGACTGGGCTACAGCTCCGGCGGGGTCAAGTCGACCTTCGCCTATCATCCTACCGCCTGGGCCGATCTGCCCCGTATCGATTATTTCTGGCTGCATTTCGGCCGCGAGGTCGACCGTTATGTCAAATACATGGCTGGCCGCCTCCACCCGGGGGCCGACGGGCCCATGTTCCTGCACCACGCCACGCAGGCCGCCACCCTGGCGGTCGTCGCCCTGCTGCTTTGGGCCATCCGGCGCAAGACCCGGCTGCAGCCCACCCTCCTGCTGACGGTGGGCGCCTTCACCCTCTCGCAGGCGGCCCTGCTGGCCCTGATGACCCTCACCCACGAGCCCGAGATCGCGAAATACGGCATCGACGGCCTGAAATGGGTATATATCGAAGAGGCACGTTACTACAGCTACATCACCTTCGCCGTGATGCTGTCGCTGCTGGTGGCGGCATGGCGACACCTGCGACCCGTCTTCTGGGGCCTCGCGCTGCTGCTCGGACTGAACACGGCCCTGTCCTTCAAGGTCAGGCAGCCTGCCGTACCCCGACTCATCGACACCCTTGGCCGACTGGAACGCGGAGAGCCCCAGCCCCCGTTCGAGGACCCCAGGGGCGAACGAGACGCCCATTTCCTCCGTACCCTGCTCCTCGGCCGGCAGGACGGCCAACCCTGAGGGCGTTCGCACGACCGCAGGCCGGACCGACAGCCGCATAGCCGCCCGCCTTCGGGATTTCTCCCTATCTTGGCAGTCAAACACGCCCGCCATGATGACTGCCGCCCCTCGGCCCCTCCGGATCCTGGCCCTCGCCCTGCCGATGACCCTCGCCGCCCTGGCATCCTGCGCCCAGAAACCCGCAAAGGTCGTCAAGACGGAAGCCGTCGACATCGCCGTCGACACCGTCGCCTCCGACATCACCATCCCCTTCGGCATGGCCTTCCTGCCCAATGGCGACCTGCTGGTCACCGACCGCAACGAAGGCAAGATATGGCGCGTCGACCCCAGGCGCAGGACCAAGACGGCCCTCTCCAACGTGCCCCGCGCCTTCACCGAAGGCCAGGCGGGCATGCTCGACATCGCCCTGCACCCCGACCACCGCAGCAACGGATGGATCTATCTGTCCTACACCGCCATCCGCGACAGCCTCAACGGCACCGTCGTCGACCGGTTCCGACTCAAGGACGGCGCCCTGACCGACGTGCAGCGCATCTTCACCTGCGATCCCTTCTTCAAAAACAGCCTGCACTTCGGCGACCGCCTCGTGTTCCACGACGGACACCTCTTCCTGACGGTAGGCGAACGCTCCGCCCTGCGCGACTCCGCCCAGTCGCTCTCCAACCACTTCGGCAAGGTCATCCGCATCCGCGACGACGGCTCCATCCCCTCCGACAACCCCTTCTACAACACCCCCGGCGCAAAAAAGGAGATCTGGACCTACGGCCACCGCAACCCGCAGGGACTCTTCCGCGACCCCGCCACCGGAACCCTCTACGAGAGCGAGCACGGCCCCAAGGGCGGCGATGAACTCAACATCATCCGCCCCGGCCGCAACTACGGCTGGCCCGTCATCACCTACGGCACCGAATATTCCGGTAAGCTCATCAACAACGGCCTCGCCGAGAAGGAAGGACTCGAACAGCCCCTCAAATACTACAAACCGTCCATCGGCCCCAGCGGCCTCGTCGTCTACACGGGCGACCGCTTCCCGATGTGGAAGGGCGATGTCTTCACCGGTGCCATGGCCCTCCAGCACCTCAACCGCCTGGTCATCCGCGACGGGCAGGTGGTCAGGGAGGAACGCATCTTCGAAGGTAACCGCTGGCGCGTCCGCAATGTCGTGCAAGGCCCCGACGGCAACCTGTACATCGGCGTCGACGGCGGCATGGTCCTCCGCATCCGACCCGCCAAATAAGTCGCAGGCCCGCCCATGCAACCGCCCGCCATCGACGGCCACCGGCGCTTCTTCTTCATCGGCGTCGCCGGCGCCGGCATGAGCGCGCTGGCGCAGTTCCTGCGCGGCCTCGGCCTCGAGGTGGCGGGCTCCGACAGAGGCTTCCGCGACGGCGTCGCCGACGACACCCGCGACCGGCTCGAACAGGCCGGCATCCACTGCCGCCCGCAGGACGACGCCGACATCCCGGCAGGTACCGACTGCGTCGTCGCCTCCACCGCCGTCGAAGAGACCGTCGCCCAGTACCGCCAGGCCCTACGCGACGGCATCCCCGTGCTCAGGCGGAGCGAACTGCTCGCCCGGATCACCGAACGCTACCGCACCATCGCCATCGGCGGCACCTCCGGCAAAAGCACCACCACCGCCATGGTGTTCGAGATCCTGCGGCATGCGGGACTTTCCCCCTCGATCATCAGCGGCGCGGGTCTCACCAGCCTCATCCGGGAAGGACGCATCGGCAACGCCCACGTCGGCGAAGGCGAGTGGCTCGTCGTGGAGGCCGACGAGAGCGACGGCTCCATCGTCAGGTACCACCCAGAGATGGGCGTGCTGCTGAACATCGACAAGGACCACAAGGAGGTCGACGAGCTGCTGCAGGTATTCTCCACCTTCCGCGCCCATAGCCGGCACTTCCTGGTGAACCGCAGTCAAACCCTCTCGGCCTCCCTTTCATCGGGACAGGGCATCGACTTCGGCCTCTCGGAAGGGGAGGGGGTGCGCTATCGGGCGACCGACTTCCACCAGGAGGGGTTCTCCATCACCTTCCGGGTCAACGGCACACCCTTCCGTCTGCAGGCCATCGGAAGTCACAACATGGAGAACGCCCTGGCGGCCGCCGCCGCCGCCCATGTGGCGGGCGTGCCCCTTGCGACCGCCGCCGCGGCCCTGGCATCCTACGAGGGCATCCACCGCCGGCACCAGGTGCTGGGGCGCAAGGGCGGCACCTGGGTCGTCGACGACTACGCCCACAACCCCGTCAAATGCGCGCGATCCATAGCGGCCTGTCAGCCCCTGGCCGACAGGGTCGTCGCCTGGCTGCAACCCCACGGCTACGGCCCCACGCGGTTCCTGCGGGCCGACTTCGTCCGCGAGATCGCCGCCGTCCTGCGCCCGCAGGACGAGATCTGGATGTCCGAGATCTACTATGCCGGAGGCACTGCGGTGAAGGACATCTCCGCGGCCGACCTCGTGGCCGACCTCAGGGCCGCGGGCGCCAAGGCCTATTTCCTGGCCGACCGGGCCGGCCTCGCCGAGGCCGTCAGGCCCCGATTGCTGGGTGACTGCGTGCTTTTGCTGATGGGGGCGCGCGACCCTTCTCTCGAGGAGTTCGCCCGAAGCCTCTACGAGGCGCTCTGACCCGCCACAGGCAGGCCTAGACATACATCACAACTGGGGTTCCAGCAGTCGGGGAAGGACAAGGTCCACATCGAACTGCCGCACGGCCTCATGGCAGGCCCCGCTCAGGCGTGCCCATTCGCCGCGGTCGTCCATGACCGAGGCCATCGCAGCAGCCAGGGCGGCCGTATCTCCCGCCGGGATGACCCTGCCCGTCACACCGTCCTGCACCACTTCCCTATTCATGTTCCAGTCGCTGGCGATGACGGGCAAGCCGCAGGTGTAGGCATCGATGATCACCCCCGGGAATCCCTCCCCGATCCACGTCGTGGGGAAAAGCATGGCATGATAGCCCGAGAAGATGGCATAGGCCCCTGCCGGGTCACGGGTGATGTCCAGGTATCCCTTGTAGGCGCAGTTGCCATGTCTTGAGAGGGCCTGCCGAAAGGCCGTTTCGTGCGCCTCCTCGATTTTGCCGAAGTAGTCGACCTGCAGTTCGCCGGCACGGTCGCGCAGCAGCGGATCTCCTAGGGCCTCCATCACGGCCATTGTCCCTTTCGGTTCCGCGATGCGGCCGACGAAGAGGAATCGTGTGGCGCCTTTCCGGGTATAGCGTTCCGTGTCTCCATGGACCCCTCGGATGGGCTTGACGTTGGGGATGACGTGCAGGGGGGCGGCCACCCCCAGTTCCTGCAGCTGTCGGCGCATGCTTCCGCCTTCCACGATGATGCCCTTGAGGCCTGCATAGCTGGAAGCGCGGTACCTGCCTGTGCGAATGCCCGTGGGCAGGTATCCGCCGATCACCAGGTAGAGGGTCTTCGCCATGGTCCTCCGAAAGGGACGCATGGCCTGGAACAGCGTATGCACAGAGGCGCTGGAGGCCGAGACAAGGATGGTGTCGTGACGCCCCAGCCACATCTCCAGCAGCAGCTTCGCGATCACCCAGGGCCTGCGCTTCCAGTTGTCGGTGTCGACGAGCGTCAGCCGGTGCCGGCCCTCCAGCCAGATGGCCACGATCTGGTTCTTGACCTGTTCGCCGTTCAGGGGCGGTTTCCCGATGCGGATGTCGCCCACCATCAGGATGCGGCGGCCTGTATTGCCGCTACCCATGGCCGAGCGTTGAGGGTTCTTCTCGGAGGACCTCACCCCTCAGCCTTCGGAGATATCTCTCCATGGTGAAGAGGGAAGCCATCCGGTTGGCCTTGAGGGCCATCCTGGAGAGCGCTGACTCGGGTCGGCGGAGGGCCTCGTGGATGACGGAGCCGAAAGGCTGCTCCGAAGCGGTCTTCCACACGAAACCGTTCTCTCCGTCGCGCACATAGTGGGGTATGCTGCTCACGTCCGAAACGATGGGTATGCAACCGTGGCAGCCTGCCTCCGCCACCACTTTGGGGAAACCCTCGGATGCCGTGGTGGGCAGGAGGAAGAAATGGGAGGTCGCCAGCACTTCGTGCACGAAGGCGCCCTCCCGGAAGCCGTGGAAAAGGACGCGGTCGCCGTGACGGGCTGCGGAGGCCTCTAGGCGGGCAGCGTCGGGACCGTCGCCGATGAAATCCACACGTTCCACCCACTCGGGCCCGATGCCATCGAGCGCCTCGAGGATGCGGCTGACACCCTTGTCATCCTCCAACCTTCCCGTGAAGGCCAGCCGGTAGGGGGGACGGAACGATTTGCCCGCAGCCGTCGCCGCGCCTGTCTGCACGTCGGTATCGAAGAGGCAGGGATTCTCGAAGGAGAGACAGTGCGACGGTTGTCCGGGCCAGGACCCGTTGATCGTCACCGGACACCCGAGGAAGTTGCGTGCCAGGAACCAGCGTTGGATGGCATACCCCCTGGGGGCGTCCCGCTGGGCCCAGTTGTTGGCATACTTCACCCACAGGCGGTAAGGACGCCGCTTGCGGAATGCCAGCCAGGGCAGGAGGAAAAGGCCGATCCCCATCGGCACCCGCACTTGCACCTCCGACGCGCCGCGCAAGGCCTTGAGAACGGTGCGCAGGATGCCGGGGGCTTTCGTCAGGATGCCCAGCTTGTCGCGCAGGGTCTTGCCCCCGAAGACGGGGATGGGTTCGAGACGTATGTTGGGCCGCGTGTAGGGGAGGGAGCTCTTCTGTGACGGGCCCTTCTCGAGGCAGCCCACATGCACCACTTCCTCCCAGGCGTCGGCGAGGTAGTCAAGTTCACGCACGGTGGGGCCCCAGCCGACGGGTCTCCCGTCCACCCCGCGCTGGTGGGGGGTGTGCGAGATCACGACAAGCTTGCGCATCCCTTCCGCCGACCGATGTTCGCCGGTCGCTGTCATGGCCGTATGGTTATGGCTTCTCATGACCGACCCCCTTGGAGATGGGGCAGGAACCGTTTGACGATCAACGACCAGTCGTGCGACAGGGCCCATGCCCGGGCCCCCTGCCGCGTCACGGGGTGTTGCAGCAGGAAGGCGACGCCGTCGGCGATCTCGTCGGCGTCGTCGCCGTCCACCAGGCAGCCCGAGGTGCCATGCGAGACGGCATCCTCGACGCCGCAGTCCTTCGCCCCGATGACGGGTGTGCCGAAGAAGTTGGCCTCGAGCGCCACGATGCCGAAGCCCTCCACATCGCCGTTGGGCTGGTTCTCACTCAGGAGCATGAACACATCCGCCGAGGTATAGTAAAGCCCGAGATTCTCATGAGGGAAGACGGGGAGATGGAAACGCACCATGTCGAGAACGCCCAACTCGCCGGCCAGTTCCATGAGGCCCCGGTTGTTGACATTCCGGCCAACGATGTGGTAACAGGCCTCGGGGAACCTCTTCCGAAGCGTCGGAAGGGCCCTGATCACCCGGTGCTGTCCCTTCCGGGGCGAGGTATGGCCCACGGTCAGCAATACCGGAGACCCTTCCAACCTCCCGTGGACATCGTCCGTCGGATACCCGGACAAGGCCCGTTCGTCGATTCCGTTGGGGATCACATGCACGGGTCGTCTCTGCAGTATCCGTGCCGGCACCTTGCCCGCTGAGAAATGCGAGACCGGGTAGAGGATGTTGCAGAAGCGAAGGGTGAAGGATGTGAGTCCCCTCGCAGGGCCCGAGCCCAGGATCGTCTCATGCCCGTGGATGATCACATGCCGTACCGGCCTGACGCTGTTCAGCAGCATCAGCGGCATCATCCATATCGGGAACCTGCCGGTGACGATCACATGCTTCGGACGGATGTCGGAGATGGCTCGCCAAAGGTCAATGCAACGCAATAGCATCGTGAGGCCCTTCCTCCTTCGGAACCGGCGAATGGGGTAGGGCTCTTGCAGGTCGAACCTCCTAACCTGGGCGGGATCCGCATAGTCCGCATTGCACAGCACGACGATGGGACAACCCTCCCTGTGCAGGGCCACGGTGAGGGAATAGGCGTGGTATCCTATGCCACCTGGCCCCGGCGGGTATTCACTGCTGACAACCAGGATCTTTTCCTTTTCCATGTTCTTCGCCATTGTCCGTTTCCTTGCCGATCCCCGACTGTCTGGTCTGCCGCCCCCATCATTTTGAAGAAAGCAGCCGCGGGCCCGGGAACCCCTAAAAATAGTGCACAGGATCTGTTAATGGAATAGCCACGCCCCATCTATCCAAGAGGGCGCCTTCGACATCAAAATGTATGACCCATGAATGAAGAGATGTTTTTCTTTGAGAGAACGGTCTTTGAATGCTGACTTCCCTTGCGCCGCATGGAAGATCGGGCACCTGATTTTTTTTTCTCTTTGAGTCGTTTTTGTATCCCCGGGCGGCGTTTCCACGCCACCCTCTTTTTTTTCTTTGGCATGATTTCATGCTGACGCCGATCTGACCTTGGCGAGACCCGAATTCCGTAATTTCAGCCCAAGCATGCATCCGCCCGGCGCAATCCCCCGTCCAGACGCCCTTTCCGGTCTTCCAAACTCCATCCGGGACGACTGGCAGACATCGCTTTCCCTTCTCTCCGAAGTCTTCGCCACCCTTCGGTCCGCGGTCTCTTCGGGGAGCGATCCGGGGCGTCCATTAGAGGTGCTCCTAGAACGGATGGATGCCGATCCCGGCTTCGCAGAAGATGTCTCCCAAGCTGTCACCACGCTCCTCCGGGAGGCCGATCTGGTGCCCATGCTCACCGAGAGCGGCATGGCGCCCTCCCGCAGCCTCGGCAAGGAGCTCTTCGGCAGGATCCGCCACAAGTTGCTGCCCCCCTTGCGCGAGGACCGCGACTTCCGCAACGTCATCGATGTGCTCTTCCCGCGTTCCGACGACCACCGCTGGGTGGCCGCCATCGGAAGGGCTTCATGGGGGCGCTTCTTCTCGCGCATCCGGACGGGTGAGGGCGTCACTCGCCGGTCGGCGGCCCGGCAGGTGCTGCAGGCCTTGGGCATCCTCTCGGTCCGGCTGGCCCACCTGGGCTGCGAGCCCGAAGTCGCCAGCTTCCTGCCCGGCCGCCCCGCAGCCCTCGAGAGTCCCTTCGCCACGCAGCAGCAACGGCTCGCAGCCTTCCTGTTGACCTTGCGTTCCGGACAGGGCGGTGATGTGGGCCCTCCCGCAGAGGCCTTCCGGTTCGACCTCGACCGCTGCACCGACGCACTGGCCTTCATACGCGCTGCCATCCCGGAGCGTGGCGCCGGATTGGGGCAGACCTTCCTCCTCTACCAGGCGGAGCAACTGATCGGTCGCATGATGCTGCTCCTCGATACCGTCGATGGCGACGGTCATGTGGAAACGCAACGGGTGGCGGAGCACTTCATGCAGGTCGTCCGTTTCGAGAAAACCCGCTACAGTCTACGCGAGTTCCTGTCCCGGGCGACGGGGCAGCTCGCCTACCAGATCGCCGAGCACAAGGGGCGGAAGGGTGACAGCTACATCACAACGACCCGTCGCGAATACCTCGCGATGATCGGACGCGCCATGAAGGGAGGCCTCGTGATCAGCTTCGTGGCGCTCATCAAGAACCTGCTGGGCCGAATGGCGCTGGCACCCTTCTGGCAGGGCTTCGCCTACAGCCTGAACTACGGCGTCGGCTTCGTCCTCATCGACCGGACGGGCTCCGTCCTCGCCACCAAGCAGCCTGCCTATACGGCCAACACGGTGGCCGGCTCCATCGACCATCGCCGTTCGGCCGACCCCGACCCGACGGAACGGCTCGTCGCCAACCTGGTGAAGGTCTCCCGCAGCCAGACGGCCTCCTTCGCCGGCAACCTGCTGGTCGTATTCCCCGGCACCTGGCTGCTCGCGGCGGCCTGGCATCGGGTCGTCGGCCATCCGCTGGCCGCCGGCGACCGGGCGCAGGCACTGCTGGCCGACCAGCACCCCCTCCAGAGCCCCGCCCTCCTCTTCGCCTGCAATACCGGGGTCTTCCTCTTCCTCAGCGGACTCATCGCCGGGTATGTGCAGAACCGCATGCGCTACGGCCGCATCCCCGAACGCATCACCGGCCACCCGGGCCTGCCGGCCATCCTCGGCCCCGCCGCCCGTAGCCGCCTCGCCCGCTTTGCGGACGACCAGGCGGGCGCCTTCGCCGGGAGCGTGGCCCTCGGTTTCATGCTCGGCATGGCCGGCCTCGTCGGCCGCTTCTTTGGCATCCCCTTCGACATCCGCCACATCACCATCTCCGCCGGCAACGTCTCCATCGGCCTCCACGGCCTCGGCCTCGACGCCGTATCGCCGGGCTACCTGGCAGCCGTGCTCCTCGGCGTCATCGGCATCGGCTTCCTCAACTTCCTCGTCAGCTTCTCCCTCGCCTTCTACGTGGCCATGCGCTCCCGCGGACTCCACCTCGACGACGCACCCAGGCTGCTCCGACGGCTGGCCCGGGCCTTCCTCGACAGGCCACTCGACTTCTTCCGCCCGCCCGCCGCCACAGCCGGAGGCCATACGCCCGATTCCGGGTGAACCCTCCACAACGGATGTCCTTTCCACGCTTTTTGCCTATCTTGACGACGCATTCCACCAACCCCTCAAATCCGATCGAGCATGCCCGACTTCTCGGTAAAGAAGCAGCCGAAAACGTACGACGCCATCATCGTGGGATCCGGCGCCGGCGGCGGCATGGCCGCCTACGTCCTCGCCAACGCCGGCCTCAAGGTCTGCCTCCTGGAGGCAGGCCCCATGTACGACCCCGCCAAGAACGTCACACAACTCAAGAACCCGTGGGACTCGCCCCGCCGCGGCGCCAGCACACGCTTCCGGCCCTTCGGCGACTTCGACGCCAGCTACTGGGGCTGGCAGATCGACGGCGAACCCTACACCACCAAGGGCGGCACCAAGTGGGACTGGTGGCGCGCACGCATGCTCGGCGGACGCACCAACCACTGGGGACGCATCTCCCTCCGCTTCGGTCCCAAGGACTTCAAGCGCCGCAGCATCGACGGCCTCGGCGACGACTGGCCCATCGGCTACGACGACATCAAGCCCTACTACGACCGCATCGACCGGCTCATCGGCGTCTTCGGCTCCAACGAAGGTCTCGAGAACGACCCCGACGGCATCTTCCTGCCGCCCCCCAAGCCGCGCCTCCACGAACTGATGATCCGCGACGCCGGCCGCAAGACGGGCGTCCCCGTCATCCCCTCGCGACTCTCCATCCTCACCAAGGCCATCAACGACGAGCGCGGACAGTGCTTCTATTGCGCCCAGTGCAACCGCGGCTGCACCGTGTACGGCGACTTCTCCGCCTCCTCCGTCCTCGTCAAGCCAGCCCTCAAGACCGGCAACGTCGACGTCGTACCCCACGCCATGGCCCGCGAAGTGCTGACCGACAAGGAAGGCCTCGCCACCGGCGTCTCCTACGTCAGCAAGCTCGACATGGCCGAATACCAGGTCTTCGGCCGCACCGTGGTGCTGGCCGCCAGCGCCTGCGAGTCGGCACGACTCATGCTCAACTCCAAATCGCCACGCCACCCCAACGGACTCGCCAACGGCAGCAACGTCGTCGGCAAATACCTGCACGACTCCACCGGCGCCGCCATGGGCGGCATCCTGCCGCAACTCTTCGGACGCAAACGCTACAACGAGGACGGCGTCGGCGGCATGCACGTCTACTCCCCCTGGTGGGGCGACAACAAGAAGCTCGACTTCCCCCGCGGCTATCACATCGAATACTGGGGCGGCATGAGCCAGCCCGCCTACGGCTTCGGCTGGGGCATGGAAGGCCTCAACGGCAGCCACCCCGTCAACGGGAAGAAGAAGGAGGCCGGCGGCTACGGCGCCTCCCTCAAGGAGGACTACCGCTATTTCTTCGGCGCCGGTGTCGGCATGGCCGGAAGGGGTGAGGCCCTCGCGCTGGAGTCGAACTACTGCGAGATAGACCCCGACGTCGTCGACAAGTACGGCATCCCCGTCCTCCGCTTCCATGTCAAGCCCACCGACTACGAGATCAAGCAGGCCCGACACATGAAGGAGACCTTCCGCGAGATGATGCACGCCATGGGCGCCGTCATCACCTGGGGCGACGATGGCGAGGACAGCAACTACGGCCTCGAGACCCCCGGCAAGATCATCCACGAGGCGGGCACCGTCCGCATGGGCGACGACCCCCGGCGCTCAGCCCTCAACAAGTGGAACCAGGCGCACGACTGCAAGAACCTCTTCGTCGTCGACGGCGGCCCCTTCGTCTCGCAGGCCGACAAGAACATCACCTGGACGATCCTGGCCCTCTCGATGCGCGCCTCCGAGCATCTCGTCGACGAGATGAAACGCAAGAACCTCTGACCCCACCCACCCGAGAACCATCCAAAGCCATACACCATGGACAGGAGAGAGACCCTCAAGACACTCGCCATCGGCTCGATAGGGGCGGCCGCCCTGCTCGACGCCTGCAAGCCCGGCGAAAAGCCCGCCGGCAAGGAAGGCGCACCCGCCACCGCCGACGCCAACGGCGGCGCCACCCCCGGCGTCGACCGCCAGCCGGAAGAGGTCGCACACTACCGGAAAGTCACCGCCGAAAAGTTCTTCGACGCCCACGAGATGGCCACCATCGCCATCCTCGCCGACATCATCATCCCCAAGGACGAGGTCAGCGGCAGCGCCACCGAGGCCGGCGTGCCCGACTTCATCGAGTTCATCGTCAAGGACATCCCCGACCACCAGACACCCATGCGCGGCGGCCTCCGCTGGCTCGACCTCCACAGCCACCGCCGCCACGGCAAACCCTTCACCGACCTCTCGGCCGACCAGCGCATCTCCATCGTCGACGAGATCGCCTACCCGAAGAAGGCCAGCCCCGAGGTCTCCCAGGGCGTCGCCTTCTTCAGCCTCATGCGCAACCTCACCGCCTCGGGCTTCTACTCGACGCAGATGGGCAACCGCGACATCGGCTACGTCGGCAACGCCCCCAACCAGTGGAACGGCGTGCCCAAGGAGGTCCTCGCACAGTACGGCCTCGCCTACACCGAGAAGGACGAACGCGAATGCGTCCGCTACGACTGACCCCTCAGACACTAACGCCCATCCATAACCGAACAACGACCCAAGCCATGTCGAAGAAGAGGAACTACCCCCGCCGCAACTTCATCCGCGACGCCTCCGTGGGCCTCGCCGCCTTCAGCATCGTGCCCCGCCACGTCCTCGGCAAAGGGCATGTGGCCCCCAGCGACAAGCTCAACATCGCCGGCATCGGCGCCGGCGGCAAGGGCACCAGCGACCTCGCCGAGTTCGCCAAGAGCCCCAGGGCCAACATCGTCGCCTTCGCCGACGTCGACCACCGCCAGATAGCGACCTCCGTCAAGAACTTCCCCAAGGCCGCCATCTACAAGGACTTCCGCGAGATGCTCGCCAAGCACCGCGACACCATCGACGCCGTCTCCGTCTCGACGCCCGACAACACCCATGCCGTGGCCGCCCTCGCCGCCATGCAGCTCGGCAAGCACGTCTACCTCCAGAAGCCCATGACCCACGACATCTACGAGGCCCGCATCCTCACGCAGGCCGCCAAGAAGTACAAGGTCGTCACCCAGATGGGCAACCAGGGCGGCTCCGGCGACGGCGTCCGCCGCACCCAGGAACTCATCGGCCTCATCGGCGAGGTCACCGCCGTGCAATGCTGGACCAACAGGCCCGTATGGCCCCAAGGCCTCCCCACCCCCTCCGGAAAACACGACACCCCCTCCCAACTCGACTGGGACCTCTGGATCGGTCCGGCCAAGATGATCGACTTCAACCCCGCCTACCTGCCCTTCAACTGGCGCGGCTGGTGGGACTTCGGCACCGGCTCCCTCGGCGACATGGCCTGCCATATCATGGACCCCGTCTTCCGCTGCCTGCCGATCGACTACCCCACCGAAGTCGAAGCCAGCGTCGCCACCGTCTGGCGCGAGATGTGGAACGACACCCAGAACCCCGACAGCTGCCCGCCCTCCTCCATCATCCACCTCACCTACCCCCGCAAGGACAACGGCAAGAACATCCGCGTCTCCTGGTATGATGGCGGACTCCTGCCCATGCGCCCCGCCGAACTCCTCCCCGAAGAGGCCTTCGGCAACTGGGACGGCGGCGTCCTCTTCGAAGGTACCAAGGGCAAGCTGCTGGCCGACTGCTACGGCGCCAACCCCCGCCTCCTGCCGACCAAGCTCATGGCCACCACCAACCTGCCCAAGGAATCCCTCGCCCGCGTGCCCGAAGGCCACTACGTCCAATGGGTCAACGCCTGCATCGACGGCTATGGCAAGGGAAAGACCAGCTCGCCCTTCGAATTCGCCGGCCCCTTCACCGAGAGCATCCTCATCGGCAACCTGGCCCTGCGCAGCTATTTCATCAAAAACCCGAAACTCAAGGGCTGGGACGACAAGTACCTCGGCCGCAAGAAACTCCTCTGGGATGCCGCCAACATGCGCATCACCAACTTCGACGACGCCAACCAGTACGTCAGAAGGGAATACCGCGAAGGATGGAGCCTGACCCTCTGAGCACCGAGAGGTACAGGAATGAAGAAGCGGAGGCCCGCAGACCGGATGTCGACCATCCGGGCTGCGAAGCCTCCGCTCCCTGTTTTCCGGCACTCCCGGTCAGTCCTTGCGCTCCAACAGCCAGAGGCCGAAGAACCCGAAGAACAGCAACAGCCCCGTCAGACCGAAGAGCATGGCCGTCAGGAACTGCTGCACGGGGGCGAAGAAGAGCATGCCCACGGCCGTCAGGAAATAGATGGCGAAGATGAAGATGAGGGTGTGGATCCTCTTGTCCATGTCAGCAGGATTTTATGCGGCGAATATCGGTAAAATCCCGGAGAACCGCACCCCCCTTCCGGCACCGGTCACCGGCCGGGGGACGACCCGGGAAACCCTTACCTTTGCGCGTTCCCGGAATTGCTAAATTCCTTAGTTTCGCAGGCCGGCGGGCGACCGCAGGCAAACCCGACAGCACAGATGGCCAAGGAGAAGGAGAAGGAGAAAGAACTGTTCGAATACAACGAGGACTCCATCCGCAGCCTCGACTGGCGGGAGCACATCCGCCTCCGCCCCGGCATGTACATCGGCAAGCTCGGCGACGGCAGCTCCGCCGACGACGGCATCTACGTCCTCCTCAAGGAGGTCATGGACAACTGCATCGACGAGCACACCATGGGCTTCGGCAAGCAGATCGACCTCTCGATCGCGGAGGGCACCATCACCATCCGCGACTATGGCCGCGGCATCCCCCTCGGGAAGGTCGTCGAAGTGGTCAGCCGCATCAACACAGGCGCCAAGTACGACAGCAAGGCCTTCCAGAAGAGCGTCGGCCTCAACGGCGTCGGCACCAAGGCCGTCAACGCCCTCAGCCACCGGTTCACCGTCACCTCCTTCCGCGAAGGACGCGAGAAGACCGCCGAATTCGAGCAGGGCATCCTCGTCCGGGAACACCCCGAGACCCGCAGCAACGGCGCCAACGGCACCCTGGTCGCCTTCACCCCCGACAATACCGTCTTCCGCAACTTCCACTACATCCCCGAATTCGTCGAGAACCAGCTCTGGAACTACTGCTACCTCAACGCCGGCCTCGCCATCCATTACAACGGCAAGAAGTTCGTCAGCCGCAACGGCCTGCTCGACCTGCTGCTGCGCAAGACCAACGAGGAAGACATCCGCTACCCCATCGTCCACCTGCGCGGGGACGACGTCGAGGTCGCCTTCACCCACAACAACGACTACGGCGAGGACCTCTACAGCTTCGTCAACGGACAACACACCACCCAGGGCGGGACCCATGTCGCCGCCTTCCGGGAGGCCTTCGTCCGCACCGTGCGCGACTTCTACAAGAAGGACTACGACACCTCCGACATCCGGCAGAGCATCGTGGCGGCCATATCCGTCCGCGTACAGGAGCCCGTCTTCGAATCGCAGACCAAGACCAAGCTCGGCTCGCAGACCGTCTACGAGGGCGGCCCCAGCATGAAGAACTTCATGGCCGAGTTCCTCGGTCGCGAACTCGACAACTTCCTCCACAAGAACCCCGCCGTGACCGAGGCGCTCAAGCGCCGCATCGAACAGAGCGAACGGGAACGGAAGGAACTCGCCGGGATCAAGAAACTCGCCAACGAGCGCGCCAAGAAGGCCAACCTGCACAACAAGAAGCTGCGCGACTGCCGCATCCACCTCAACGACGAGCCGCCCGTCAAGGGCCGCGAAGCCTTCGTCGCCAAACAACTGCAGACGACCATCTTCATCACCGAGGGCGACTCTGCCAGCGGCTCCATCACCAAGTCGCGCGACGTCGAGACACAGGCCGTCTTCTCGCTCCGCGGCAAACCCCTCAACTGCTTCGGCCTCACCAAGAAGATCGTCTACGAGAACGAGGAGTTCAACCTCCTCCAGCACGCCCTCAACATCGAAGAAGGCATCGAAGGACTCCGCTACGGCAACATCGTCATCGCCACCGATGCCGACGTCGACGGCATGCACATCCGCCTCCTCCTCATGACCTTCTTCCTCCAGTTCTTCCCCGACCTGGTGCGCGACGGCCATGTCTTCATCCTCGACACGCCCCTCTTCCGCGTCCGCAACAAGCAGGAGACCAACTACTGCTACAGCGAGAACGAGAAGCGCAGCGCCGTCGCCCGCCTCGGCGCCAAGGCCGAGATCACCCGATTCAAGGGCCTCGGCGAGATATCCCCGGACGAGTTCAAGCGGTTCATCGGGCCCGACATCCGCAAACAGCCCGTCTTCCTCGAACAGCACGCCCAACTCCAGCACCTGCTCGAATACTACATGGGCAAGAACACCCCCGAACGCCAGGAATTCATCGTCTCCAACCTGCGGATCGAACTCGACACCGTCGAGTGAGACCCACGCCCCACCGACAGCGACACCCGATGACCCATATCGTATTCAACACGGCCGACGTGGAGGTCCTGCGGAAGGCACAGGCCCTGGAACCCGAATTGGACGGTGACATCCTTCTCGTCCGGGACGACTATGCCGTCGGCCCCCTCGGCGCCATCCACACGCCCGAAGGCGCCGAAGCCCGCCGCCAGTGGTGGCGCGGCGTACTGGAGGGCGGCGACCTGCAGGCAACGGCCGACGACGGCACCGTCGACGACCCCGCCGTCGTCGCCGGCCTCCTCGAACGGCTGCAGCATGACGCCCAGGAGTCACTCTGGATATGGGCCGCCCAGAACAAGCACGACGTCAGCGGCTACTACTGGCTCATATCCCAGCTCGACGCCTTCCAGGGCCGCGTCTTCATCCTCTACCTCAACAACCTCCCCTTCATCAACGAACGCGGCGGCATCTTCTACCCCCGCTGGATGCACGAGATACCACCCCGCGAATACCTCAAGGCCCGCAAACTCGCCCGCCCCGTCACCTCCGGAGAATTCGAGGTCGACACCGAGGAATGGCGGCGACTCTGCACCGAGGAGACCGGCGTACGCCTCCTCGAAGGCGGCAAGAAACTCGTCCGCAAGGGCCTCGACCACTACGACGACGCCCTCCTCCGGCATGTCACGGCCGACTGGCAGAAGGCCGCCCGCGTCATCTCCCAGTTCCTCGTCAAAGGCACCGAGACGACAGGCGACGCCTACCTGCTGTGGCGCCTCAAGACCCTCACCCGCGATGCCCGCATCGAGGCCCGCGGCCGGACAGGCCTCATGCGCGACCTCGAAGTCAGGCTGCCACAGGCCATAAGCCCCACCCCCGACCCGGCCGACATGCCCAACCCATAACCCCTCATGGCGACCCCCAAACAGCGTCTCTCCGAAGTCACCGGCATCGACACCGGCGTGCACGGGCAATACCGCAGCTGGTTCCTCGACTACGCCTCCTACGTCATCCTCGAAAGGGCCGTTCCCGCCATCGACGACGGCCTCAAGCCCGTCCAGCGCCGCATCCTCCACGCCATGAAGGAGATGGACGACGGACGCCTCAACAAGGCCGCCAACATCATCGGCCAGACGATGCAGTACCACCCCCACGGGGACGCCAGCATCCAGGACGCCCTCGTCAACCTCGGCCAGAAAGACCTGCTCATCGACACCCAGGGCAACTGGGGCGACATCCGCACCGGCGACGACGCCGCCGCCGCCCGCTATATCGAAGCCCGCCTCAGCCGCTTCGCACAAGAGGTCGCCTTCAACCCCAAGACCACCGAATGGCAGCTCAGCTACGACGGACGCAAGAAGGAACCCGTCAGCCTGCCCATGAAATTCCCGCTCGTCCTCGCCCAGGGCGCCGACGGCATCGCCGTCGGACTCTCCACCAAGATCCTCCCCCACAACTTCAACGAACTCATCGACGCCTCCATCAAACACCTCCGGGGCCGGAAATTCGAACTCTACCCCGACTTCCCCACCGGCGGCATGCTCGACGCCGGCCAGTACAACGACGGCCGACGCGGCGGCCGCATCCGCTGCCGCGCCCATATCGAAGAGATCGACAAGAAGAACATCGTCATCCGCGACGTGCCCTACGGCGTGACCACCACCCAGCTGATGGACTCCATCGTCAAGGCCAACGACCAGGGTAAGATCAAGATCCGCAAGGTCACCGACAACACCGCCGCCGAAGTGGAGATCCACGTCGAACTCGCCCCCGGCATGTCGCCAGACATCACCATCGACGCACTCTACGCCTTCACCGACTGCGAAGTCAGCATCGCCCCCAACACCTGCGTCATCCTCGACGACAAACCCGTCTTCCTCGGCGTCTCCGACCTCCTCCGCATATCGACAGACAAGACCAGCGAACTCCTCCGCCGCGAACTCGAGATCCGCCTCGCCGAACTCGAAGACAAATGGCACTATACCTCCCTCGAGAAGATCTTCTTCGAAGAAAAGATCTACCAGGAACTCGAGAAGAAACACGAGACCTGGGAAAAGGTCCTCGACGCCATCGCAAAGGCCTTCCTGCCACACCGCCCGAAACTGCGGAAGGACGTCTCCCGCGACGACATCCTCAAACTCACCGAAAAGCCCGTCCGACGCATCTACCGCCTCGACATCGACGAACTCATCCGACAGATACGCGATATCGAAAAGGAGATCCGCGAGACGAAGCACCACCTGGAGAACCTCGTCGACTACGCCGTCTCCTACTTCGAAGGCCTCAGGGAACGCTACGGACGCGACAGGGGACGCCGTACCGAGATCCGCCCCTTCGACACCATCCAGGCCCGGCAGGTGGCCATCGCCAACGCCCGACTCTATGTCAACCGCGCAGAAGGCTTCGTCGGTCTCGGCCTCAAGAAGGACGAATTCGTCTGCGAATGCTCCGACATCGACGACATCATCGTCTTCACCCGCCGCGGCATCCTCAAGGTCGTCAAGGCCGGCGACAAGGTCTACGTCGGCAAGGACATCATCCACGTCGCCGTCTTCGACAAGACCGACGAACGCAGGACCTACAACCTGATCTACACCGACGGGGCCACCGGCGTCGCCTTCGCCAAGCGCTTCAACGTCACCGCCATCACGCGCGACAAGGAATACGACCTCACCAAAGGTACCGACCGCAGCAAGGTCAACTGGTTCACCGTCAACGCCAACGGCCAGGCCGAGGTCGTCACCGTCCTCCTCAGCCCCAACTGCGCCGCCCGGAACAAGTCGCTCGAGTTCTACTTCGAGGAACTCGACATCAAATCGCGCAACGCCGTCGGCAACCAGGTCACCAAATACCCCGTCCGCAATGTGAAACTCAAGGAGGCGGGCCGCTCCACCCTCGGCGCGCGCAGGCTCTGGTTCGACCCCGAATTCGGCAGACTCAACGAAGAGGAACGCGGCACCTACCTCGGCGCCTTCGAGCCCGACCAGAAACTCATCGCCTTCTTCCACGACGGGAGCTACGAGATCCGCGACACCGAACTCACTCAGCGCTTCGATGCCGACCTCATCGTCGAACTCCAGAAGTTCGACGCCAGCCGTACCGTCACCGCCATCTACCTCGACAACGAGAAGCAGCAGTTCAACGTCAAACGCTTCCGCATCGAGACGACCACCGTCAACAACCGCTTCCAGTTCATCCGAGAGGCGGAGGGCAACCGCCTCGAGGCCGTCAGCACCGTCGAGAAGCCCGTCGTCGCCATCAAGTCGGGGCGCGGCACCCAGGCCCGCATTTCCAAGGTGAAGATCCACGACTTCGTCGAGGTCATGGGCTGGAAGGCCCTCGGCAGCAAGCTGGCCGACTTCTCGCGGAGCACCTCCTTCGAATGGGTGCACAAGCCCGACACGCCGCAGCAGGAGTTATTCTGATCGGTTAGGGGAAGGGTGAGTGGCGCGACCGGATCAGTCCCCTGCACGCCCGACGCATCCGCTACCCGGCCGACGCCGGGGAGCTGGCCGAGGTGATCGTCACTTCCCTGCGCAATGGCAAGAAGTGCGGCGGGGGCGGATAGTCCAATAAGCTTGGGGTAACGTTTTCGGGCTTTGCGTTCGGGCGGGGCTTTTTAGCACTACCGTTCATTCGGAGAACCTCACTTCAATTTTACGAAAAAACTGTCAACCGAAGCACTATACCCCCGCTTTTGTAAAACCCATGTTAGCGGTAGTCATAATTTTAAATCGTAAATTCATCCTATGGGAAAACACTTAAAATTTATATCCTCCGAATACCTTGATAGTTATTCGTCAAATTGTAAAATCGACTGGTTAGATGTATTACATAAATTACGGTCAAAATCAAGTTTTACAACTGAAGATTTTGAGTATTATATTATTGCATCTTCGCTTTATTCGTCCAAAATCGAGGGTAACACCCTTGATGCAAACAGTTTTTTTAGAAACAGTGGCAACAAAAGTTTTCCGAAGAAAAAGGAAGTTCAAGAAATTGAAGATTTAGTCAAGGCATACAAGTTTGCTTCTGAAAATCATTTGAACAAAACCAATTTCTTGAAAACTCACGAAATTTTGGCTAAAACATTGTTGCCTGTCAATTTGCGTGGAAAACTCCGAAAAGAGCAAGTGGGAGTGAGAGATTCAAAAACGCTAAAACCTGTTTATTTGGCTATCGAACCTCAGTTTGTAAATGAAGAATTAAGCAAGATGTTTACCGATATTTCGGAATTATTGAAACGTGATTTGTCATATAAAGAGGTATTTTACTACGCTTCAATGATTCATCTGTGGACTGCAAAGATTCATCCGTTTATGGATGGTAATGGTCGGTCTGCACGATTGCTTGAAAAATGGTTTTTAGTGTCAAAACTTGGGTTGTCTGCATGGTCAATCAATTCTGAAAAATATTATTTGGATAATCGCCCTGACAATTACCAAAATATTGCTTTGGGCTACAATTACTATTCCCTATATTGGAACAGATGCCTTCCGTTTTTGGTAATGTTACCCAAAGCACTTAAAGAGTCAATCATATGACTAATATCGGTAACTGTAGAAAATAATTACCGCTAACGGTTTGCGGCTTGGCGTAGTGGCGGATTTTTAGCACAAAAGTTCAATCGAAGAACTGCACTTGAACTTACCACAAAACTGTCATACGAAGCACTGAACCCGCCATTACGCCAAACCGCTGTTATCGGCTGCCCTTCTTTCCGTCATTGTTTGATTATTTTTATCGTTGTGTTTGTTTGTTGATTTGTCAAGTTAATAAAATATACACCAGTCGGAAGTGATGAAAGTGAAACAGTTTTATTTACGTTGTCAAGTTTGCCACTTTTAATATTTTGTCCTAATTGATTGGTCAGAATAAAATTATATAATTGTAATTCGTTGATTCCAAATGTAACAAGGTCATTTGTTGGGTTTGGATGATACTTGATTAAATCTTTGGTTTCTGTGTTTGTGACAGATAAGATTGGATTGGTATTGTAACTCAAATCAGATGTATTTAATGCTAATACAAAACCGTCAAACGAACCCAAGTTTGCAGATTTTATACTACCTTCTGTAATGCCACCAATGAATAAAATATTGTCCTTTAAGTGGCAATACCCCCTTTCTTCGTGGGGTGTACCAAATTGTTTGCTTATAAGAAAGTTTAAATTTTGGTCAAACTTCTGAACAAATACATCGGCAGTTCTCAAAGTCGGGTCGCTGTTTGTGTTGCCGTTATAGTTTCCATAGGTAAAGCCGACTGCATAAATGTTGTTATTAGAATCTATGGTTAATTTGCGGACAACATCACATTTATTTGTTCCAAATTGTTTAATAATTGGGTTTGTGAGTTGTGGCGAATATTTTATGATAAAAGCATCTCCTTCTCCTTGATGTGTACCTTGCAAATTACCCGAAGTAAACCCTGCAACATAAATATTACCTTGACTATCCACTTTGTTATCAAGTACCCAGTCGGCTCTTGCACCGGGCGTGTTAATGATAACGGAATGGGGTCTTGTGGGTGTGGAAGTATGCAAATTCTCATAGACAGAAACAAAAGCATTTGCTCCTTGATTGCCAAAATACCAACCACCTGCAATAAGTCGTCCAACTCCAGGTGTTCCGCTTGGTACATAAGTTAAACCGCCCCACGCTTCAGCAGAAGCAATAAAGCCTGTGCCGTTGGGTACGTTTAATGCTCTCCATACATTTTGCAAATTAGATTTTTGATGTTTCGCTACTAAATAAACATCGTCTGTTGTGGCTGCACCTGGTGGCGAGCCTTGTGCCGACACAAAAATATTTCCTGCATCATCTTGCGTAATATTTCCATAACCGTCAATTCCCGGATTTCCCCATTGATTGGTAGCAATAATTTGTCCGTCTGATAAATTGAGTTTTAGAATGATGCCGTCCCATCTGCCTGCATTCGAAAACCCGGGTAAATTGCCCAATGTTCTACCCGCCACATAAATAAATTGGTTATCACAAACGCCACTTTTCAAAATTGTACCTTCTCCCATTGCTAACTCTCTTACCCAAACTTGCTGTCCAGTGGAAGAAATTTTTGCTACAAATATTTCATTGGGGGCATCAGTTTGACCGTCCAAATTTCCGTCTGTGCAGCCAAACAAATAGGTATTGCCAAAATCATCCCTTGTCATTCCGCCTATTACTTCTTTGCCATTTGAGCCAAACTGTGCTATTGCTTGGGGAATTGCAGGTGTTGTGGAAAATGGTTGAGCATATCTAAAATGATTGGGATTTGTAAGACTTAAAATTCTGTCAGAATTACATATGGGGTTTGGATTATTTGGCGGATTGCCACCTACTGCTGGTTCAATGTCCGAACAAGGAAAAATAAATGCAATTAGGTCTATGTTGTTGTTTGCTGTGTAAAATAAATACCAGCCTGTTGTTTGACAACCTTCGGCTGTCGAGCAATACACTAATCTGTAATCACTTGCTTGTCCACGAAGTTGAATATATCCGTGATTAAAGTCAAGGTGGAGAACTACGCAATAATCGTTATCAATGCCGTCTGTACCACGAGAGAAAAAAGGGTGAGGTATTTCGGCAGTTCCTAAAATAATTCTATCGGCTTTCCCACTTTGATAGGCGAGGTCAAGGTCGGTATTTAAAATGCATCGAATGAGTTTTACTTTGTTAGAACCCGGGTAGGTGTCCGAAGGGTCAACAGGCATAAATACATCACCGCCGCTATTTTCTCCGTCCATATAGTCTGTGTCCAGAATGGTGAAATCAAGGTCGTTAAAAGGGGCACCAGAGCCAAACGTTGGAAGCCCTTGTGTAAAGGGAATAAGTCCTGCCGTATTTCTCGGCATTGGTGGAAATGTTGCCGCAGAGTCTTTCAGTTGTTGAATTGTCTGAGCCGAAGTTGTAAGTGCAAACAAGTATGATGCAAGTAAAAATTTAAATTTCATTTTTATTTCAGTTATATGTCCAAAGTGTTAGACTATAATAGTTTGGAAAGGTTTAATCGGAGTTTTGTTTAAGGGTTGCCGATAACGACGCGCCCGGCTTAGCGAAGTGCCTGGAGCCGGCGAAGCCGAGCGTAAGGCATTGCGCTAAGCCGGCAGTTCTGCGATGGCGCCCGTAGGGCGACAGAGCTGGACTGCCGGCGGAGCC
>Ga0169931_10002027_pt1 | contig 33260 bp, 19 predicted proteins | sample Kivu_15m_20L_FD_129675 | JGI IMG/M metagenome (GOLD analysis project Ga0169931, IMG submission 129675) | Freshwater microbial communities from Lake Kivu, Western Province, Rwanda to study Microbial Dark Matter (Phase II) - Kivu_15m_20L... | ecosystem: Environmental > Aquatic > Freshwater > Lake...
TGGTTTGCACCGAAGGTGCGCGGACCTGCGAGCGTTGTGGTTTCAGTTGAGATCAATCAACGGTGCCATTATGGCAGCCTTGTCGGCGATCTGCCAGAAACAACAGAAGATGCCATTTTGGCAAATGCCACACAGGGGCTCTCAGGAAAAACAAGCCAAAATGGCGGTTCTTGGTTTTTGAAAATTACACGGGAAACAAAAATGGAGTTGTAAAGCCTTTGATAACAACAACTTCCATCAAAATAAAATGGCAGTTGTAAATTCTGGCACGAATCGTGCATTCCGTGTTGACATCGCCGCGGGGCAATGCGGGTTGGCTGCATGGAATGTCGCCGCGGTCAGTTGATGATTGGTTTCTACAGGGAGAATTGAGATGAACTGGAACACATTGCTGCATCCGGCTGGCAGTCCTTTTGTGGCTCTGCGAAGGGATTTCGAGCGTCAGCTGGGTCTTGAGAGTCATCCGGCGTACGCGGGGATGACAGTTCTGGAGTTTGAGGACCGCTGGACGGTGACTCTGGATCTGCCGGGTCTGAGTGAAGCTGACATTCAGGTGACGTGGGCTGACGGTTCGCTGGTGATCGAGGGTGAACGTCCTGCGGTGTCCCACGAGGGAGCTCGGGAGCTGTTCAACGACCGAGCGACAGGAAAGTTCCGGCGGGTGCTGAAGGTTCGCGAGGGAGTGGACCCTGGTTCGATCGAGGCCGAGCTGCAGGCGGGGGTGCTGACACTGACGCTGCGTCGCACTCCTGAAGCGGGAACGCGTCGCATCCCGGTGCGGGGCCGCGTTTCGGGTGACCAGAGCCCGACCGCGTGATGGCAGCAGAGCCGCAGTCCTCGGGGGCTCTTTAAAAAAACTCTTCACCGGCGGTCAGAACATCGAGTTCCGACCGCCGGCGTTGTTTGACGGTGACTATTCCAGCAAACCGAGTGGGCTGCTGAAGAGTTCATCGAGGTCACGGGGCGCGATTGGGGCAGGCTGTGGCAGGCGAAGCAGAGGCGATTCCGGGCGTGGGCGACGGGCGGAAAGAGCGCGTTGCTGGATGGCAGTCTGAAGGCGTCGCAGGATTGCCCGACTGGCGCTGGCAGTGACCACACCGGCGTCGGTTGACGTGTTCGGGGTGAACACGGACCGGACGTTTGTTTTGGGGGCAGTTGTCTCGACAACGGGTTCGCTGTGGTTTTGGGCTTTTTCCGCAGTTGGCGTCTCGGAGAACACTCTGGGGTCTGCGATTCCAGTTGCATTTCCGTTGCCGGCAGCCAGCGGGAAGGACAGAGATGGGGTTTGGGCACCGGTAACGAATGTGGTGCCTGCGTCGTACTGGTAAACACGATCGGTGGTTGAATCAACAACCCAGAGGTGATTGACGTTGTTGGGATCGAGCGTGATACCAGTGGGCGTTGGGCTGGCGGGGGAGAGTGTCCAGTTTGCTTCGAGGACGCCTGAGGGCGAGTAGCGGAAGACGCGGTCTGTAGCGAGGGTATCATCGGTGACCCAGAACCGGGTACCATCGGTAACAACATCGGTGGCATTCAGGTTCTGGGCATTCAGCCGGAAGTTGGAGGTTGCATCGACACGACCTGCGCGCAGGGCCGCACCGCCGGTGAATCGGTAGAGCCGGTCGCCGGTGGGGTCAACCAGCCACAGGTCATTGCCCCAGACGGTAATTCCTTCGGGGCGGCCGGCACGACCGGGGGTCCACTGCCCCAGCAGCGCCCCATCACGACTATAGACGAAGATATCGCCCCCGCCGTCAATGACCCAGAAGATGGTACCGGTGGGATTGGTGGCAATACCGCGAGGCCGGGTGTCTCGGGCAGCAAGTGTCGTGCTGGTGATGGAGGTTCCGTCAGCTGTGTACTGGAAGTTTCGCAGTCCCGTGGCATCGACGACGAAGAATTTCGGCGTGAGTACGGGGGGCGTCACAGTGATTGTGACGGTGGCTGCGGCGGAGAGCGTGATACCGTCCGACGCCTGATACTGGAAGCTGTCGGAACCGCTGAAGCCCACCGCTGGTGTCCAGTTGAAGGAACCATCGGGATTGAGTGTCAGTGCCCCGTGAGCGGGTGGCGTGGCGAGCAGAGCCGTGAGTGGATCGCCATCGACATCGCGATCATTCAGAAGGAGTCCGGGAGCAGCGACGGTGATGGGTGTATTGAAACTGGTGGTGTAGGCTTCGTCGCTGGCCACTGGCGAATCGTTCACGGGAAGGACATTGAGAGTGACGGTGGTGATGGCGGACGTGAGCAGTCCATCGGAGGCGCGGTAGGTGAAGCTGTCTGTGCCGTTGAAATTGGCAGGAGGTGTCCAGGTAAAGGAACCGTTGGCATTCAGAATCAGTGTGCCCCGTGCTGGACCGGCCACACGGATGGCCGTGAGCGGACTGCCTTCGGGGTCGCTGTCGTTTGCAAGCAGGCCCGGGAGTGCAATGCTCAGAGTGGTGTCTTCGTTCAGAGTGAAGCTGTCTGCTGCGGTCGATGGTGGGTCATTGACGGGGGTCACAGCGATTGTCACGAAGGCTGGAGCAGATGTCAGCTGTCCGTCGCTGACAGAGTAACTGAACGTATCCTCGCCAAAGTAATTCGGGGCTGGCGTGTATGTGAATTGTCCATTGCTGCTGAGGATCAGCGTGCCATGCAGCGGATCCAGTACTTGCTGGACGGTGAGCGGATCGCCGTCGGGATCAAAGTCATTGGCGAGCAGGCTGGTGGCGAAGGTGGCGGCGTTTACTGCAGAATCTTCGGCGGTGGTATAGCGGTCTGCCTGGGCTGTCGGAGCATCATTGACGGCGGCCAGGTGGATTGTCACGGCGACTGGTGTCGAATCGATGAATCCGTCATTGATCACGTAGCTGAAGCTGAGCGTGCCGAAATCGTTGGGGGCTGGGATGTACAGGAAGCTGCCGTCTGAATTCAGCTTCAGTGATCCACGAACGGGTGGCTGCGTCAGGCGGACGATGAGCGGGTCACCATCGGTGTCAGCGTCATTTGACAGGACTCCGGGTGCGGCTACGACCAGTTGCTGATCTTCTGTGCCGAAAAAGACATCAGCAGTCCCGACCGGAGCCTGATTCACGTGGAAGACGGTCAGGGACACGGCAACTGGCAAGGATTCGGAAACGGCATCGGCAGCGACGTATGTGAAACTGTCCGGACCGTAGTATCCGGCGAGCGGGGTGTAGAGGAATGATCCATCGGAATTGAGAACAAGAGTACCGTGGGTGGGTGCGGAGACGAGTCGGGCTGTGATGACATCTCCGTCGGCATCGCTGTCATTGGCCAGAATGCCGGGAGCGGTGATGGCAAACGGCGTGTTTTCCTGAACGACATACGCATCGGCAGGGGCGCTGGGCGCGTCGTTGACGGGCAGGACCGTGATCAGGAACGACTGTGGCGCGCTGGTATCGACGCCGTCCCCGGCGGTGCCTCCGTTGTCGTGCAGCACCACGGTGACTTCTGCGGTGCCGAAGGCATTGGCGGCTGACTGCCACGAAAGCGTGCCGTCGGGGGCAATGGAGGGAGTGACGGAAAACAGTGCGGGGTGGGTTGTGGTGACAATGAACTGGAGTGTCTGCAGAGTTTCCGTGGGGTCACCGGCGAAGATACCGGTGGCCCAGCCTGGTACGATCTGCGGCCCGGCGTCTTCGAGTGCCGACTGTGGTGGACCGGCGATAAACAGTGGTGCCTGATTGGCGACAACGTGGCCGAAGTGCGAGGAATTGTGAATTTCACCGTCCTCGAGATCGTCGAAGTTGTAGCCATCACCAGGAATTGGAGTACCGAGCACAACGGGGATGGATCCCAGAACGACGCTGGTCCCTGACCGGATGAACTGCAGATCAAATCGAGCAGGGCGTCCGTCACCGATGAATTCGATGTCGAAGGCTGCTGTTTGTCCCGCGGCGACACCGGCGAGTGTGCCGGTGTGATTAACAATCTGAACCCGTGGGTCTGACGCGCGGACGGTGATGTCCATGGCGACGTTGGTTACGGCATTCTGGATGGCGCTGGTGACACCGTCGGCGACAGTTGTGCCAAAGCCGGAGGTGATCTGGAAGTAAAAGGGATCTCCGGGATCAACCGGGTCGATTGTGCCGTTGGGGATTGAGACGAGCGAGCGATTGACGGCTCCGGTGAGTGTTGCGAGTGATTCGAGGGCCTGTCGGGGATCCTGGGTGGCGAGCGGATTGGTGCCGAGGCCAATCACGAGGGCTCCGAGTGCATTCAGTCCGGTGACGGTTTCCTGAAGTCCGGCGCCGAGATTGAAGGGAGTCGTTCCGCGCGAAAGCTGAGTAAGTGATGCAACTGGCAGGGAGACGCCGTTCAGTCCGGTTACCTGAGCTTCGCCTTTGGGCTGGTAGGCAAAACCGGTATCGGTTGCGGTGAGGATCACTGGGAGGGCACCGGGGCGGAATCCGGCTCCGCCGATGGTTCCGGCAGGTGCAAGAACGCTGGTGAGCAGGTCAGGCTGGAAGGACGAGAAGGCTGGAACGTCTCCGCTGTTGCCGGGGTTGAGCTGCGTGTTTGCTGGTCCGGCAGGGCCGCTTTCAAGCGTTGAGCCGTTGTTGTTGCCATCGAAGCCGAGACCGGTGACGAGCTGATAAAGTGCTTCGATGTCCGTTTCGGGAGCATCTCCACCGTAGCCGGGAGTGGTGCGATCGAGTGCGGCCTGGATGGCTGTAGAGAAGCCGGGTCGCGTTGCCTCGACGAGGGGTTGATTGAGAATAAAGGGGCGGCCGGTCGGGAACTCAGCGGCGAAGCCGCCGTATTCCTCGAACCGGCCCACTCCGAACGCCAGGTCAATCCCGGGGAGTGATGTCTGCAGTGTGCTGATGATGGTTGGAAAAGCGGCCCGCACGATGGGGCTGTTGGCGGTGAAGCTGCCGGTGTCGTCAAAGAGCAGGAAGACATCCACGAGTGTGGAGAGACTTCCGGTTCCAGGCAGGGTGAGGCTGACGTTGTGAAGCGAGGACTGTCCTGTGGCGAGCGTCAGCTGGAGGCTGGTGGGAGTAACGTTTCCGCTGGCGGGGCGACTGGTGCCGGGAGGCCAGAGAATTCCACCGCCGGTTGGGGGAACGGAGATGCTGCCTGGCGGACGACTTTTTTCACGAACGACATAGGCCCCCGGTGGAAGGCTGCCGAAGGCGTAGCTGCCATCGGGGCCGCTGATGGTCCGTGGTTCGTCGGGGTCGCAGAAGTCATCGCGATCGAGATCGAGGAACACGGGAACGTCGGGGCGACGGTATTCGCTGGCGTCGAGAATGCCGTCGGCATCGGTGTCATGGAACACGACGCCATGAATTTCACTGGCGCGGAAGCGATTGGGAAAGTCAGCGGTGGCGGTGGCGAGTGCCGGGAGCTGGACAGTGCGGACACGGACATCAGGGGGAGTGGCATTCTGCGAGGGTGGAACGATTTCGCGCACGGAGTAGTTGCCGCGTCCGAGGTGCGAGAAGCTGTAGTTGCCTGTTTCGTCGATGGCAGGCGTGAAGAAGTAGTCCACCTGTGTGACTGTGGAGGGCTCCCCAAGATCAAGCAGCCCGTTGGTGTTGGTATCGAGGAAGACCGTGATGCCGCTGAGGCCCCGTTCACCGGGGTCGCGAAGTCCGTTGGCGTTGGCATCGTGGAAGACGTTTCCGGAGAAGCTGAATTGATGCAGATCCCGATTTCCAAAATTGACGGCCGTACGATTTTCGCCGTTCAGGAGCAGGAATGAAGAGAAGCCGGCGGGAAACGTGGTTGCGGAGAAACCGGTCTGGAGTACCTGGCGGATGACTGTGTTGCCGTAGGGGAGTCCTGAAAGAGTGTAGCTGCCGAGCGGGTCGCTGATGGCGGACGGTTCGCCGGGATTCAGGAGACCGTCGGCGTTCAGATCCGCGAAGATTTGCCAGCCTTCGATGAAGCTGTCGGTGCCGTTGAGCAGTCCATCGGCATTGACGTCGTCGAAGACGATTCCACTGACGGAACCGGGAACCGGAACCAGATTGTGGAAGGCAATATTGGAAGTACCGCCGATGCCAACAGTGGTGCTCACGCTGAATGGGTGCCCAATTGAAGTGACCCAACCATCCGGAAGGATTTCAACCACGGTTTGCTGGCCTGCGGGGACCTTCAGGAATTCCCAGGTTCCATCCGCCGAAGAGACGGTAGCGAGTTCAGCAGTGTTGAGCAGTCCATCGGCGTTGGTATCGATAAAGACCTGGACCCCGGATTGGGGACCTTCACCGACGGATTGAAGTCCGTCGCCGTTGGTGTCGCTCCAGACAATGCCCCTGATGTTTCCAACGCGTTCCCGGACACCGAAATTCAATCCCGTGCGATTTTCACCGTTCAGCAGGCGGAACGAACTGAATCCTGGGGCCGGACTGGTGACGCCCCAGTTGGTCTGGTTGACCACTCGAACAGTTTTGGTTCCGTAGGCAAGAGGATTGAAGGCATACGTGCCGTTGACTGCTGTTTGTTGCTGGGGCTCATCCGGGTCTGGAACGGCGTTGTTGTTGATGTCCAGATAAACAGTCCATCCCGCGAGCGGTGTTTCTGTGGCCGCGAACAGGCCATTGCCGTCGGCATCATCCCAGAGGGTGCCACCAAGGCTGCCGGAAAGGGGCTGGAGGTTGTAGAAGTCGACGTTGTGCACGCCGTTGCGAACAACAATTGTCTGCACAACAGCAGGACGCCCCTCTGACGTGATGAAGCCAGCCGGGACGGTCTGAGCAACCGCATAGACACCGGCGCGGATGTTAACGAAGGAGTAGTTTCCGGTGGCGTCTGTTGTACGGACAGGTTCGCCGACATCCTGCAGTCCGTTGGCATTCAAATCGACCCAGACCGACTGGGCAGCCAGAGGACTTTCGCCAGCACCGCGGAGACCATCACCGTTGGAATCATTCCAGCCAACCCCCTGAATCGTGCCGACCTGGGGAATCCAGTTTCCGAAGTCCGCCCGGACAGAACCTCCGGCCGCGACGGTTACCGTGCTGAATTCCCGAGCGTTGAGCAGTGGAAATAAGCCGCCGGCAGTCGCTCGATAGGCACCCACCGGAACTTCCTGAACTCGGGTCACCCCCGCGGGAACCCCGGCGATCACGTAATCACCGTCCGCATCAGCAACAGCCGATGGTTCACCGATTGAGAGCAGACCGTCGCTGTTGAGATCGGCGAATACTGTCCAACCCGAGATTCCGCCTTCAGTGGGATCTTTGAGACCGTTTTCGTTGGGATCATCAAAAATCGTCCCGATGATCTGCCCGGTTGTGATGGGAGCCGTGTTCATCGGAAAATCGGCTTTGACCTCGCGGCGATCACGGACATTCACGGTGCGACTGGCGGTGAGTCCGGCTGGTACGGTAAAGCCAGGCTGAACAATTGTCATGACGCGGCGAGTCCCCGCCAAAATCCCGGTGATCAGATACTTGCCCTGCGCGTCTGTCGTCGTGAAGGCCTCTCCCGCCGTCAATCGACCGTCGGTATTGGAATCCACAAAGACCGTCCAGCCCGGCAGGCTGCGGTCGGGAGCATCGTTGGTGTTGTTGCGATTGATATCGTCGTAGACCTGCCCTGAGATATCACCGACCAGCAGCAATCGATGCTCCAGCTGTTCTGTTTGGCGGTGGTGGCGTGGGAGCTTTCGACGCAGCGGACGACACCCAGCGAGGATGTTGCGAAGGAATGTAAGCATGGTGGCACGCAGTTGCGACATGACGGGAGACCGGGGATGAGAGACATGTGAATGCCGTCGTGACCGAATTGCGAAAAGATTTTTCGTCGCAGGCTCGGCGCGGGGTGTGAGTGAATCTGCAGCAAGCAAAAGGTCTGCCGCTTATAAAAACACATGGCTGCACACTCGCTCCGTGCCGCTGCAGCTCAGACTGTGTTGCGTTTCCCCAACAATTCCCCGATATTCGTTCGTGGGAGGCCGTTGGGCTTTGTGAGCAGTGATCCGAGCGTATGTTCAAGTTCTTTAACCGTTGTTTGAACGGAACGTCAGCTTTTCTGAACAGCAGCCGACGGCACATTGACTTTTTCGAAGTCTTCCTCCGGCTTTTGAAATACATTCAGCTTCCCACGCCACTGCGATTCTTCATCCAAAGGTTCAACCGATGACACTCCCGGAATCCCTCGATGGTGAAAACGAAGGCAGCCCGTCCGTACGCCTGCCGCTCGTGGCCGGGATTTTGGTGCTGAGCCTTTGTTTCTGGCTGTTGCCGAAGCCGGCGGGAATGACGGCCGAGGCTCATCGACTGACGGCTGCTGCCGTGCTGATGGCCGGCCTCTGGATGACTCAGGCAATTCCCATGGCCGCCACCAGTCTGCTGCCGGTGGCCCTGTTTCCGCTGTTGGGTATCCAGTCGGCAAAGGAAACAGCGGGAGCGTTCATGGAGGACAGTTTGTTTCTGTACATGGGTGGGATGCTGATTGCTCTGGGAATCGAACGATGGCAGCTGCATCGCCGGATGGCGCTGACGATCGTGCGGATGATTGGGGTGCGTCCGCGACGGATGGTGATTGGTTTTGGCTGTGCGACGTTTGGGTTATCGATGTGGATCAGCAACACTGCGACAACGATGCTGATGCTGCCGATTGCCACTGCGCTGCTGAAGGTTCTGGACGAGCAGGGGGGGGAGGTGGTCGGGGGCAGGCGAACGGTTCAGCCACTGGCTGTGCCTCTGCTGCTGTCTCTGGCGTGGGCATCCACTCTGGGTGGCATGGCAACCCCTGTGGGCAGTCCCACGAACAGTGTGGCGATCGGGATTTACAGGCGTCAGCTGCCTGACGCTCCGGACGTTTATTTTTCCGACTGGTTTCTGGCCTGCGGCCCGATTGCCCTGGCGTATCTGGCGATCGTGTTGTTTTCCCTGACCTGGCGTTTGCCGTCAGCGGGGGCAGCGGATGCGCGGCTTGGGGAGGAGCTGTCGGCACGCATGCGTGCGTTAGGTCGAATGTCAGCGGCCGAATTACGAATGCTTCTGATTTTTTTCGGCACGGCAGTTTTGTGGGTGTTTCGTGAACCGCTGGTGATTGGGGACGTGCGACTGTTTTCCGGCTGGCAGGCGTGGTATGCGAAGAGCGCTGCATGGTGTTTGTCCGATCCCGGGCTGGAGCAGTCGCTGGCGGTTCGCGGTGCGATTTCGGACGCAACCGTGGCAATATTCATGGCGGTGCTGATGTTTGTGCTGCCCTCCGGGAGTGGCGGTGTGGGTGGGGGAGGTCAGCGGCGAACCGAGCCGCTGATGAACTGGGAAACGGCGGTCAGGCTTCCATGGGACATGATTCTGTTGTTTGGCGGAGGTTTTGCGCTGGCTTCGGCCTTTGAGAGTACGGGACTGGCAACCTGGCTGGCGGGGGTACTGCAGGGGCCATTGAGTGATCTGCCGCCATGGCTGGCTGTGGCGCTGATTTGTTTGATCCTTGTGATGCTGACCGAGTTGACCAGCAATGTGGCGACAGTGAATGCGATTCTGCCGGCGCTTCTGGCGCTGGCTGCCCCACTGCAACTGGATCCGCGGATGCTCTTCATCCCCGCGACGCTGGCGGCCAGTGCGGGCTTTATGCTTCCGGTTGGAACGCCTCCGAACGCGATCGTGTTCAGCACCGGGCGAATTCCGGCCCGTGAGATGGCTCGCCGTGGCTTTCTGCTGAACCTCGTCGCAGTACCACTCCTGACCGCCGGCACATGGCTGCTGATTCGACCGATTCTGGGAATTCCCTGACGGAATTGGTCGCCCGGGTTTGAAATTCGCAGCAGGTTGCCCCGGAATGTGCGAGGACAGACGGGGCACGACACGTTATATATTCGGGGTGTCTGACCTGCGTGCAGATTGTCAGTCGCAAGTTCGTTTGCTGCGGCATTTGCACATTCGTCGGACGGCCATGTCAACTGAATTCCTGAACAAACCGGAAAAGCATCCATGAGCTTCCCAGTCCGGCTGGTGATGATATTCAGCAGTCTGTGTTTGCCCGCATTGGGTGCCGACGAACCGACAGCCGAACAGGCTGAATTCTTCCGTTCGAAGGTACTGCCGCTGCTGGAATCGCGTTGTTTTGAATGTCACGGTGCGCAGGACGACATCGAGGGTGACCTGCGACTGACATCCCTCAAAGAGATGCTTGCTGGAGGCGAAAGCGGCGCCGCGGTGGCTCCGGGTGAACCGGACCGCAGTCTGATCATTCAGGCCGTACGGTACGAAACATTTCAGATGCCGCCACGAGACAAGCTGCCGGACGAAGAAATCGAAATCCTTGTCAAATGGATCCGTGACGGAGCCCACTGGCCCGCCGCAGAATCCAGCCCTGCTGCTTCCCCGGCCCGTTCCGGCAAAGCTGCATTTCCGCTGCACGAACGCATGGCTGCTCACTGGGCCTGGCGGTCTCTCGAACGCCCCGCAGCTCCATCCATACAGCAGACAGCATGGCCACTCTCAGACATCGATCGCTTCATTCTGCAACCGCTTGAAAAGGCCGGATTGTCGCCTGCTCCGGACGCCAGTCGCCAGGTGATTCTGCGACGGTTGTATTTCGATCTCATCGGGCTGCCACCCAACCCGCAGCAGCAGCAGCAATTCCTTGCGGACCCGCGTCCGCTCCCGGAAGCCGTCGCTGCAGTTGCTGATCAGCTGCTGGCATCACCACAGTTCGGCGAACGCTGGGGCCGACACTGGCTCGATCTCGTTCGCTACGCCGAAACGCTCGGCCACGAATTTGATTTTCTACTCCCCCATGCGTGGCAGTACCGCGACTATGTGATCCGCGCACTCAATGCGGATGTGCCGTACGATCAGTTTGTTCGCGAACACATCGCTGGTGATCTGCTGGCGGAACCGCGGCGACATCCTGAACGCGGCAGCAACGAATCGATCATCGCGACCGGGTTCTGGTACCTGTGCGAAGACAAGCACGCCCCGGTGGACGTCCGTCTGGAAGAAGCCTTCCGAATCGACAATCAGATCGACATGCTGGGCAAGGCCTTTCTGGGTCTGACCATCGCCTGCGCTCGCTGCCACGACCACAAGTTCGATGCCATCTCCACCGAAGACTACTACGCTCTTGCAGGCTTTCTGCAAAGTTCCCGTCGGCGTATTGAGTGGCTGGATCCGGGTCGGCAGCAGGAACAGCGGCTTGCGGAAATCCGCCAGTATCAACAAGCCGCCGCAGCGGCCCTCAGCAGTACGCTCAAGCCCTGGACGCCCGAAGTGCTTGCGGAGTTCGTACGAGCCGCCATTGATGATTCTGTTCCGCTGCCTGCCCCCGCCACCACGGCTCACCGCGACGCCTTCCGCGCGGCCCTGGCCGCCCCGGACAGTCTGCGTCCCGCAAGTCCGCTCGCCCCGATAGCCGCGCTGGCCCAGGCCAAAGTCCCTGCCGATCGAGCCGCGGCACTCGCTGGATGGCAGTCCGGAATTCGTGACCTGCAGCAAAAAGCTCAGCCACCCTCAGCAGACAGCCCGAATGCCTGGCAGGTGATGGCCGATCTTCGAGCCGGCATCCCTGCAGGCTGGTTCGTCTGGGGGCAGGCTTTTGATGGTCTGGTTCCACCATCCGCCACGAAGCCCGGCCCGCTCGCTGCCAACAAAAATGCACTGCCTGGGACGGCAATTCCCGCCAGTCTCCCAGCGCCCGAAACTGCTGTCGCTGGCACGCCAGCCGCAGCACACCCGGGCGACAGCCTGGCCACTGCTGCGGCCTGGACATGGCGTCCGGACGACTGCATCCCGGGCCATGACAATTCCGTCAGTTCCGCTGTGCACGGTCCGGCATTTCGGGGCTCACTCCATTCGCCCGAATGGGAACTGCAGCATCCGGAGATTCTGATTCTGGCTGCCGGGAAACAAGCTCGCGTGCGCCTGGTGGTGGACGGTTATGTGATGAATGAATTCACGGAGCTGCTCTTCGGAGGGCTGCGGCAGCCGATTGATACCGACGGTCAGTTTCGCTGGATTCGCATCGCCGGCGACCTCCGGCGTTACCTCGGACATCGCTGTCATCTGGAGTTTCTCGACGAAGGCGATGGCTGGTTCGCCGTTCGTGAAGTTCGACTTGTGTATCCGGGTCAGTCCTTTGATGTGCCGGAAGAACTGCATCCTGTCAATCATCTGACTGCTGCCGATGCTGCGAATTTCTCGGCCCCCGCCGGCATCGACTTCCCGAAACACTGGGCCGTGGCAATCCAGTCCGGCTCTGCGTGGCCACGGCTGGCCATGCAGCTCGGTCTGCTTCCAGCGGACGCTCAGGCGACAGTCTCTCAGGCAGTCACTGCGTGGCGGCAGGTCGCCGGGCAGCCACTTCCCGGGGACCCGGTGCTGGTGATGTGCGAAGGCAGCGGGGAGGACGAGCGGGTTTTCGTGCGCGGCAACCACCGCAATCCCGGTCCGCCCGCCACCCGACGACTACTCACAGCACTCGATCAGGCCGCACCGCTCACTGACACCTCCGGCAGTGGTCGGCTGGAACTGGCCGAACGGATCCTTGCGGACAGCAATCCTTTCCCTGCCCGCGTGGCAGTCAACCGTGTCTGGCAACAGCTCTTTGGCCGCGGAATTGTGGCCTCTGCGGACAACTTCGGAGTTCTTGGCGATGCCCCGTCACACCCCCAGCTGCTGGATCATCTGGCGCACGAATTCCGCAGCGATGGCTGGTCACTGAAACGACTCATCAGGCGAGTGGTGACATCGCGAGTCTACCTGATGTCCAGCCAGAGAAACTCGGCTGCGTCCGAACTGGACGCGGCCAATGTCCTTTTGCATCGAGCGAACGTGCGGCGGCTGGAGAGCGAAGCCATTCGCGATTCGATCCTCGCCATTTCCGGCCGACTGGACCTTGTCATGTCGGGTCCGCCGGTGCCCGTGTATCTGACGCCATTCATGCAGGGACGTGGCCGTCCCGGACAATCCGGGCCGGTGGACGGGGCTGGCCGCCGCAGCATCTACCAGGGCGTCAACCGCAATTTTCTGAACCCTTTCATGCTGACCTTCGATACGCCTCAACCCGCATCTGCCGTCGCCCGCCGCACCCGCTCCAATGTGCCCGCTCAGGCCCTGATCATGCTGAACAGCGAATTCCTTCACAGCCAGGCCAGCGTCTGGGCAGCGAAGCTGATGGAGCAGCCCGATGGTGTGGACCGTCTGGAGCTGGCGTGGCAGCAGGCGTTTTGTCGAACCCCGGATGCGACTGATAAAGAACCCATCTCGGCATGGCTTACACAGCTGGCAGAAGAACGCAGGGTTCCGGCGACAGAGCTGCTGAAGGACAAGAGCGTACTGAGTGAACTGTGTCACGCTCTGCTGAACAAAAAAGAACTGCTCTATCTGGAATAAGTAACGCGGCAGACGGTCAATCGGCCTGAACAAATCTTTTTCCATTGTTTGAGAAACATGCAATTGGTATTATGAAGAATGTGCTGCCTTCCGCGTCGATCCTGAACGTCGCGCTGAAGGCTGCCGCTGCGTCTGCGTCCCAGTGCTCATCCCCCAGCCCACCACGCATACCATGACAGAGCCCGCCGAATTGCAGTCCACACCAGTGCCTCCCGTCCAGCCACCGGCGTCCAGGCCCGCGCGACCTGCCCCCGCAGCTCGCCCGGCAAACGCTGCCACGCCGCCTCCTGTGGCACAGCCGACGGTGGTGGCCGCACAGCCCAGTGTCACGTCCGCGATGCAGGCACGGAATGCTCCGCGAAAAAATCGTCGCGGCAAACCACCGGGCTGGGCTGTGGCTATGGTGAATTTTTGTTTGAAGACAAAGGAATTCATCGCCAGAAAACTTCCCGGCAATCTGATGTCACGCAAACGGGAACTGAGCACAGCGGCTCTCAGCCTGCTGCTGCATCTGGTGATCCTGCTGCTGTTTTCAATCTGGCTGCTCCCAGGTGGCGCCGCTGACGAAGTTCTGCGTCTGTTCAGTGCGGCTCCGGAAGAACCGCCACCGGAAAACGTGGAAGAGCTGGTCGAAGTCGTTCAGCCCGATTCGCTGCAGGATCTGAACGTCAACAGCACCATGAAGGAGATGCTTGCAGAACTCAACAAAGGCCAGCAGCGGATGCAGATTGACAGCCCCGACATGGCGGAACTGACAATGCCGCTTGAAGATCTGTCTGACGCGGCCAAGGTTCCCTTTCTGAAAGGCGATTTTGGCGGTCGTTCTGAAGCCGGCAGGCAAACGGCCGTCAAACGCTATGGTGGCACAGCTGAAAGCGAAAAATCAGTGAACGCAGGGCTCACGTGGCTGCAGAAAGTTCAGAAACCTGATGGATCATGGAGCTTTGGTTCGGTTGGTGAAGCGGGTGGCCCTGGCAGCATGCAGACAACCGACTCCGGAGCAACCTCGCTGGCCCTGCTGACGTTTCTCGGTGGTGGCCACACCCACGAAATCCGCGGGCCTTACAAGGAAACTGTCACCAAAGGACTGGCATGGCTGATCAAGCAGGGTCAGGGGACTCCGGCCGGTCTGGATCTTCGCGGTAAAGCTCAGGCAAACTCGGGACTCTACGTGCAGGGGCTTGCAACCATCTGTCTCTGCGAAGCTGCTGCGCTTGAACCCAAAGATCGCACTCTGCGACGCGCCGCTTACGCGGCAGTCAACTTCATCGAACGCTGCCAGGACCGCCAGGGAGGCGGCTGGCGTTATCAGCCCAATCAGGCAGGCGATACATCAGTCACTGGCTGGCAGATCATGGCTCTGCAAAGTGCCAAAGCTGGCAAGTTCATTGTCAATACAAACGTGATGCGCGACGCCCGTCGTTTTCTCGATTCCGTCTCCCTCGAAAACGGCTCGAAATACTCCTATGAGCCCCGCGGTGGTGCCACTCCCAGTATGACGGCCGTCGGACTGCTCTGTCAGATGTACATGGGCTGGAAACGCGACCGCCCGGAACTCAAGGCCGGCGTCGAATATCTCTCACAGATCGGCCCCGACCCAAACAACATGTACTACAACTACTACGCCACTCAGGTCATGCACCATTTCGGCGGCGAGCAATGGGAAAAGTGGAACGTCAAAATGCGCGAACGCCTCGTTACCACTCAGCTGAAGGATGGTCCGGGCGCCGGAAGCTGGAACGTCACTGATCCGCATGGCGGTGCCGGTGGACGGATCTACCAGACAGCTCTCAGCATCATGACGCTTGAAGTCTACTATCGCCATCTCCCGCTCTATCGACAGCTTGAAGGCGAAGCAGAGAAGGAAGCCAAAAAGAAGTAGCGTTCAGACTTCCTATGCTGACACGTCGGGCGCTGCCACAGCCTGCCGCAGAACAGCATCAAATCGTTATCAGAAGGCCACCGTTTGCTTCAGCCGCGAGGACTCTTCGGCCGCCAGGCACAATTCCACTGCTCGACGGCCATCGTGTCCGTCCGCATGCAGCGGCTGTGAACCGCGGACGGCATCGCACATACGAGCGATCTGCTGCTGCAGCCCAAACACGGCGTCCGACGCACCACCACAGTCCAGCTCAGTCACCGTCCGCCCGTCGAAGTGCCGCAGTAAACAGGTGGGCAAGTGCGAGCCGCTGTTCATCGATCCGTCCCACGACGCCCAGATCGCTCCCCGAGTTCCCGTCAGTTTTACCGTTTGATAATGCTCGAATGCTGCCAGAGTCTGCGTGATCACCGCGTAGGCACCGTCCGGAAAGTCAAGAAACGCGCTGAAGTTGTCGCAGAGCAGCGGGCGACTGTCGTCGATCGAATTCGACCGTGCCGTGACTGCTGTCGGCTCTCCATGACAGCTTAAGTACCACCGCGCGAGGTCGAAGAAATGAATGGGCTCCTCCAGAATCCAGTTGCCCACCTTGCCGCGGTCATAGCGCCAGCCACCAGCACCCAGGCAGGGACCACCAAACAGCTCGATCAGACAATACAGCGGCGTCCCAATTGCATCTTCCCGCAGCAGTTCTTCAACACGCCCCCAGAGCCCTGACAGACGCAGCTGAAAACCAACCGCCAGCAGCCGTCGGGAGAGACGGGCCGCCGTGAGTATCCGGCTGCATTCTTCCAGCGTTCCCGCCATCGGCTTTTCAAGCAGCACATGCCGACCTGATTCCAGAGCTGCACAGGCGATCTCGCCATGCAGATGAGTGGGCACTGCAATATCCACCACGTCCAGATCAGTCCGCGCCAGCAATTGCCGATAGTCGGCCATCACCGCTGCCTCCGGACAGATTTCCCGCGCCGCTGCTTGTGAAGACTCCGACCGAGCAGCAACCGCCACAAGGGTCGCCCCCGGAGTTTCCCGAATGGCACTGGCGTGGTGAATCCCCCATGCGCCACATCCGATCAAGCCGAACCTGAGATCAACCATCAGCCGTCATCACTTCCTGAAATCCTGTGCCGTGGCTGTATCGCCTTCCAGGCGACTTGCTGCAGGAGCCCCGGCGGAACTTATCTGCTGTGATTCTCTCCGCAGAATGCCTGCGGAGCAAACCAGATGACGCGAAGCGAGAATTCAGGCGAAAATGGGATTGAGCGATTCTGTGGGGGGGACACTCGTTCACCTCGCCGCCGGAACGTTATTTTGGAGCTGGCTCAACCGGTGTTGGAGCGGGTGGGGTTGGTGTCTCGGGGGTTGGTGTGGCGGGTGCTGGTGTGGCAGGTTCTGGCGTGGCAGGTGCTGGCGTGGCAGGTTCTGGCGTGGCAGGTTCTGGCGTGGCAGGTGCTGGTGTGGCAGGTGCTGGTGTTGCAGGTTCTGGCGTGGCAGATTCTGGCGTGGCAGGTGCTGGTGTTGCAGGTGCTGGTGTCGCCGGTGCTGGTGTCGCGGGTGCCGGTGTCGCGGGTGCCGGTGTCGCCGGTGCCGGTGTCGCGGGTGCTGGTGTGGCCGGAGCGGTGTTTGGATCCGGCTCCGGTTCCGCAGTAGTTTCAGTGGTCGGTTGTGGTGCGGGTTCGATGAGTTGTCGATCGCGGAGGAGTTGTCCGAGTTCCAGTTTCCAGAGTCCTGCGGTGTCGCGGAAGGTGACGAAGCGATTGGTGATGTCTGCGATTTCGGCATCGATATCCGAGATGCGAATGAATTCGCCGACTTTGAGTCTGGCGGTGATGCCGGTGCCTTTGTTGCGGAGCCATGCGTACCAGATGTCATCACGGCTGACGGTGCCGGTCAGCAGAGTCATGGACGCGTAGTCGTCCTGAACCTCGAGTGCGATGGTGGCGGAGGCGGACTGTGGTGCGTCGCCGGAGTCGGTGGCTTTGACGGTCAGGTCATAGCGACCGGGGGTGAACGAGCGGGCGGGTTTCCAGCGAATGAGTCCTGAGGAGGCATCGATGGCGAGTCCTTCCGGAGCACCTCCACCGAGTGAATATTTCAGGGTATTGGCGGGGCCGTCGTCGGCCCCTTTGACCTGGAGAGAGAATTCGCGTCCGAGGACGACGATTGCGGATTTGGGGATTTCCAGTTTGGGAGGGGAGTTGGGTTCGCGGAGGGTGATGGTGAGCGAGTCATCGAAGGTTTTATCGGGCTGGCCGGATTGGTGCATGACGACCGTTGCGGTGTACTTTCCGGGCTTGAGTTCTGCGGTGGGTTTCCAGAGGAATTCTCCGGACTTTGGGTCGAGCGACATCCCTTCAGTGGCGTCTTTCAGAGCGAAGACGGCATCTCCGAGTTCCGGGTTGGCATTTTCGGCGCGCACGGTGAATTTGACTTCTTCACCGGGTCGGATGGTTTTGTCGGCCACTCCGGCAATTCGTGGGGCCCAGTTTTTGGGTGGCGAAGGAATCACGAAGGGTGAGCGAGCGAGAAACGCCTGGTAGTCGCTGGTGCTTTTCTCGCGGCGGTCCCAGGCGACGGGAAAGAGTTCGACGGGGCTGTTGGCGGGGTGTGCTGCGGGTTTGGTACCAGCGAATCCGCGTTGAACTTTCCAGCCTTCGTCGGTGATGGCTTCGACTTTGAGCATTTCGCGGTCGATTCGGATCCAGAAGGGTTCGAAGCCTTCGGCGGTGGGAAAGAGTTCGCTGGGTGTGGCTTTGAGCGAGGTGGCGGATTCCGTGAGTGCGTTTGCGAGGGGAGTGCGTGCGAGCAGTTCGCGGCGGTCTTCGCTCCCGGAAACACTCATGCCTTCCGCGGTGAATGAGACGACGAGCCGGGGATTACCCTGGGCACCCGGGCTGTCAATTTTCAGGCCGGCGATGCGATGCATGATGCCGGCCTGATCGAAGAGGTACAGAAATCGGGCGAGTCCGCTGAGATCGACTTCGGCTTTTTTGACATCGACAGAGACGGTGCTGAATTCTTTTTGAGCGGAGCGGCTGCCGGGAGTGACTTCGAAGCCGGACCCGGAGAAGCCGCACTGGCGAGCGAGTTCGAAGAGCCATTCACGGTAAAGTCGCTGAGCGTCGTCAATGTTGGACGGGAGGCTGTTGTACCGCCAGTCTTCAAGGTTTCGCTGAGCGGCGGTGAGCTGAATGTCTTCGTCATTCAGTCGTTCATTTTCCGCGGTGGCGGACTGGAGTTCTTTTTGCAGTTTTGTGATGGGGCCGAAGATCCAGCCGGAGACGGTGGAGCGGCCCCCCCAGACTGCAACGACGACAGCGAGGCCGATTCCGAGGAGCTTTGTGCGTTGTTTATCGTCCATGTGACGAGACCCGGGGAAGAGGATTGCAGGAGGCGGAATCAGACTGGAAGTGGGTTGTAAGCAGTGTTGGCGGAGCGTCAGCCGACGCTGGAACCGGAGTTCGAGGAATCCGGGTCGGGAAGCACGACCTCCAGCAGGACGCGGACCTGGTATTCCTGGGAGACGGCAGCGGGGCGGAGATCGGTATCGAAGGGTTTGACGCCGTAGCCGGCTTCGCGCAGTCGGCGAGTCAGTTCGTTGATATCGGCTTCGGTTTTTGCCCAGGCTTCAAGCCGGATGAAACCGATTCCGTTCTGCGGGATGGCCGCGAAGGTGACGTTGTCGATGAACAGCCGGTCGGTGCCTGGCATGATATCGCGTAGTCGAGCGAATTCGTCAAGCCATTCGATATCGCGGTTGACCCAGCGTCCAATTTTTTCGGCGTATTCAAGATCCTTGCCGCCGGCTTCAAGTTTTTCGCGGAGGTCGTTGTTTTCGAGGGCGATCACGGCTTTCTGTCGCTGCAGAGTGGCGATGCGATTTTGTCGCCACATAGAGATGCCGCCGAAGAGGACAACGGCGGTGAGCGTTGCGGCGAGTGCCTTGACTCGGCGGAGATCACGTTTTTCAGGGGCTTTTCGAGGACTGATGAAATCGACGATCTCGACAGGTGTCGCGGTGCGGCTGAGCAGTGCACCGGCCAGCGAAGCGGTATCGACGGCAGACACCGGGGACCCGGCAGGGAGTGTGACGAGCGATTCTGAGGCGTCGATGCGTTCGACTGTGGCACCGCCCAGCCTTGACGCGACCTGATCAGAAACAGCGGCGGTGGCCTGAGGGTCACCGATCAGGAGCAATCGACGGATGGGCTGATCGCCAAGCACTTCAGCAGCGGACAGACGGGCGCGGGAAAGTTCAGCGCGAACGATGCGTTCGAGGTCATCGACAGAGGACCAGGCGGAACCACTGTGGACGTAGAGCACTGAGTTGCCGCGGAGGAATGTCAGTTCAAGAAAGTCGCGACGGAGCAGCGTGATGATGTCCACCCCGGAACCATCGGCGTCGGTGCTGGTGACGCCGGCACGAGCCAGAGTCTGAGCGAGGCTCCAGGCGCTGACGCGGGCTTCGGTGAGTTCCAGCTGGGCGTCGTTGAGCGTGCGGCGGACGATTGCAAGCTGATCTGCGGGGATTGTGACCAGCAGCACATCACGGGTGGGGGAGCCAGGCTGAATGGGGAGCGGCGTGAAGTCGAGGATGACGGATTCAACGGGGACCGTGAGCTTCAGTGCGGCCTGCATGCGGAGCATGTCCGGAACGTCGGCGTCCGGGACCTGCGGCAGCTGGACGCGGTGAATGGTCACCAGTTGCCTGGGGAGGACGACAGAAACCTGGTGACGACTGCGTTCTGACGGGGCGGGAAAGGTCTCCTGCAATCCCTGGACGAGCGACAGGGTGTCCTGAGAATCCGCGGCGCGCGGAAAGACCTGAACGAAGCTGAGGCTGGCTTTGGAGCCGGAAAAGGTGCCCTGAGCAACGACGAGGCGGTCGCGATCCCATTCAAGAATAATATCAGCCATGTTTGCACCGTGAGAAAAGCGAGTGACCGCGGGGAAAGTGCTGCAGGATTCAACCCCGCACTGCCTGATTCGGGGGCGAAAGAAAGCTGGGAACTGCGGGGTTTTGTTGAGTTTTGGGGGAGTTTTGCGGGTTTTGACGGGGGACTGCTATTGATCGTCCAGAGATCCGTCGAGGATGGAGGGTTCGAAGCCTCGTCCCAGCACAGTCAGATCGCGCTGGAAGAGAATTCGAGGAGGCTTTTTGGTGGCGTCGATCAGGGCTTCCAGCCGGGTTGTGGGGCCACCCTGATCAAAGTGCCCCAGCACCTGAAATGAGTACACATCGCCGGTGGTGGTGAGCCACGGTCCCAGCCGCTTGAAGGTGACAAGGTCAACGACACCTTCGGTGAGCAGCCAGATTGGCGAACGGCGGTTGACCATGATCTGGGAAGAAATACCGCTGTTTTCGAGCGGCGGGCGGGCGGCGATAATCGCATCCGCCATGGCTTCCGTCATGTCCGGCATGGCAAGCAGCACTTCGCGTGGAGCCAAATTCACGTTGATTCGGCCATCGACAAAGTCATCGTTGAGGAAGGTGAGCGTTTCTTCGAGCGTGAGCATTTGTTCAAGCAGTGCGGCCGGGTCAGATGTGGACCACGGGCTGGTGAGCGTTTGTTCGGCCCCATTGATGGTGACCACTACCTGAGCGTCGATCAGATCATAGATGGAGCGAAACGAGGCGGTCGGCGGATTGGACAGATCCATGCCGCCACGCGTCACTTCCCCCGCACGCCCGGTGGCCAGGTTTTTTGCGATCCAGTCCACCAGCTGCTGCTGTTCGATGGTGAGCTTTCCCTGGGCCTGAGCATCGGCATTCTGGTCGCCAGTGAGCCGATAGCCGGTGATGAAGGTGGCCGTCTCCGTATCGAACGACTCTTCCACCAGATCAAACATCTCGGCCACAATCCCGTTGTTGATGTTGACCTTCTTTGCCCCCGACAGCTGCGTATTGCGTTCGCGACTGGAGACGGTGAGGAAGTCGCGGAATCCAAGCTGCAGAATACCGTCCGCGTTGTCATCGGGCGGACTCTCTGCGCCGTCGTCTTCGTTTGGATCCAGTCGACCATTGCGGTTGGCGTCTTCGCCATAGAACAGCAGCGGAGTCACTCCCTGAATCTGCAGCAGCTCATCGATGGACTGCAGTGGGGCGTTGCGAGCGGAGTAGGGTACGGCGAGGCCCTGATAGGTTGACGATTCGGCACCTCCGGTGCGGGGTTCTTCGTTGCTGTCAATCCAGTCAAGAATTGCGTTGCAAATATCCTCTGTCATGCCGGGGATCCAGGACACGGCGAAGAATGGGTCGGTGGTATCGTCCACGTCGTTTTCGAATTCGATGAGTCGATTGATATTGAACTTAGCGGTCTCGGTGAGCAGTCCGGCCCGAGGCAGCACATTGGCAGCACCCGTCTGGCCGGGGCTGAGAATTGAGAAACGCACCTGGCCTCGAGGATCCTCGGACGGACCTATTGGCTGTCGGGAAAAACGTGATGGATCGTGGTACAGATCCAGCGTTGGATCGGCCTGACGAAGAGTCACCTGACTGGCAACGTATTCGATTCCGGATTCCGCGGCCATGCGGGCTTCAACGTCGCGGCCAAACATATTGGCGGCCCGATGTTCGGTTTCCATTTTTCCAAGATAACTGTAAGCGGCCAGCGACAACAGGACGAGCGTGACTGTGACGACCAGAAGTACGAAGCCCGAGCGTCCGGGACTGCTGGACGCAGGAAAGTGCCCGGAAATTCTCATAACAGCGCCTCCATCACAAACGGTTCGGCCGTGGGAAGTGGCACCACCATGCGGTGGGTGGTTTCGGGGAGTGCATACGGCGTTTGCTCGTCATCACTGAGCAGACTTTCGGTTGGCAGCTCGTCCCGCAGGGTAATCGTGATTTCAATGGCTTTGGGGAGTTCATTTCGAGCGGTGCTGTCCCATTCTTCAAGCCACTGTCCGCCGTCGTAGTAGCGGAAGGTGAGAGCTGAGACTTCGCGGGCAACAAGTTTCGCGGCCGACAGCTGCGGCATGTCTTCAGAGGTCTGCACAGCGGTACTCAGCCCGTACAGGTCTCCCTCGACGCGCGCCAGCCCGAGCGGGCCGTCGGTGCTGCCCGCGGCCTCACGGTCAGCGATCATGGAACCAAGGCCGCTGCCAAGTTTGCTGGCCACCAGATAACGAACCAGCAGAAGGTCGCCGGTCCGCTGGTCGGGTGAAGTCAGCTCCTGTGCTGACACATAGGCCAGATTGCGGTCCGGCCGACTGATGAACAGCTGCAGATCGGTACTCGTTCCCACAAGACCACTCGTGTATGTCGTGGATACGGTTTCCGGATCAATAGTGGATGTGCCGTAGGCGTTGCCATCGAGGTCCGACGTGCTGCCGCCGCTGGAAGTGCCGCCACCCCCCAGACCTGACGTGCCCTCCCCGGAAAGCCCGGACGTACCGGAGCCGGTGATGCCAATCCCGAGGATGTCCGTTTCTTCTTCCTCCGGCAGCACTTCCTGCTTTGTGAAGACGACGGACTGGATGTCGCGTGTTATTTGCCTGAGCACCGCGCGAGCGACCTGTTGTCGCGAGATTTCTTCGTGGCTGTCAAGCTGCAGCGAAAGGTAAATGTCCATCGCCTTATAGAGTGCAGCCATCAGGATGGCGCTCAGGCCTACGGCGATCATCAGTTCCACCAGCGTGTAGCCGGACCGTGAGCCGGTGCAAACTCTGCGACGACTGATTCTCACTGAACTGCTCCTTCAATCGCGGCATCAAGGAACAGTTGCGGATCACGCATGTACCGCACAAGACTGAAAGCGGCATTGGGTTCGCTGCCACCTGGACGATGTTCGACAATCACTGTGACCTGCAGCAGATCAGCCCCCGGGCCACCTTCGACCTGAGCCGTCCAGGTCCAGTTGCCAGTCTCGTCGTCGTCAAACGGATTGCCGTCCGAGGCATCCGCCTCGCGAACTCCGCAAATAAACTCTGCCATCACGGCTTCGCACCGCAGCACCGCCTCAGACTGCAGTCGAGCAGAAAGTTCAGAACGCTGACCAACTCCGAGCGCGTACAGAATTGCCGTGAGGGCGCCGAGGAAAATGGCGACGGACACAAGCACTTCAAGAAGCGACAGACCGCGACGGGAAGTGATGAGACTGGAAGAGCACTGAGGCTGCCGGCGCATCAGTTTTCCTCCATCACAAACACCTGCGAAACACGCACAGCTCCCGTCAGGCCGCGAACAATTATCTCCGAAGCGTTTTGTTCCTCGTCGATGACTTGGAATCGCTTGTCTTCCGACGTCCCATCGAAGCGAAACAGGATTGGAGCGGACCAGGTTTTGGAAGCCAGCTCACCCGCATTGGGGAGATCGGTGAAAGCATCGGGCTCCAGCGATTCGCCGCCAGTCGTATCGCCATTGAAGGGCCGGATGAAAAGTGTCTCGTCAATCTCCCCGGCCTCTACGACGACACGCGTGTCCTCTTCGTTGCTGGAATAACTGTTGGCCAGAACCGGGTTCGGCTCTGCTGGAATCGCAACGAAGAAATGGCCGTTGAGTTCGTAACGAAAGTGATAATCCACACCGGAATCAATTGCATACCGACGAGCATTGCCCAGCACATCGCGAACGGATTCCGCCGCGTCCTGCACCCGCCCCGCTCGAATCCGATCCATCAGCGATGGCACCGCCATTGCCGAAACAGCCACAAGCACACCGATCACCAACAGCAATTCCAGCAAGGAAAAGCCAGCGGTATTCGATCGCTGTGATTGCAGGATGAAACGACGCATTGGAATTGGGGGGCGAGGGACAAGGGACAGGGAACCAGATACGCAGAGCAGCCAAAGCCATCAATTCGACCGGCGTGTTCCTCAAAAACGAAGGAAGACACCGCCGGAAAGACATTCTTCGATCAGCTGGCCATTGACCAGCTGACTGAGGACCAGCTATTGATTGTTACCAGCTGCCATGGATCTCCAGCTGGCGATGTCATCACCTTCTCCACCTTCATCCTGGCCGTTGGCACCGATGGACCAGAGGGCTGGTTTCAGAGCATTTTGTTTCTTGCTGTGCCCGTCGCCATTCCATTCGTACTGGAGAATCTGTCCCCACGCGTCCGTTGGTGGCTCTTCGATGTAGGGACGCAGCTTGCGGCCTTTGTAGTTGCCGGGATTCATCATCTGCTGCCAGACTTCCTGGCCACCGCCTTTCAGGTAAGTGCCATCATGGTCGGCGGCCCAGGTGCCAACGGGCGTTTTTTCGATGTTTTTAATGGTAATCAGCGTTGCGTCTTCATTGGCCTTCTGTTGCGAGCCAATCAGGTTGGGCACGACCATTGCGGCGATGACGAGGATAATGGCGAGCACGATGAGCAGTTCAAGGAGTGTGAAACCGGAACGGCGGTCGTGTCGTTGGCTGGGGAGGGAGTTGCATTTCATGGGAATGGGTTCCGTAGAGCAGGAAGAACAGGATTCTCAGGCGTTGGCGGACATGTTGAGAACAGGGAGCAGGAGCGCCGCGATGACGAACGTGACAACCGCCGCCATCACCAGAAGCAGAAGCGGTTCCAGCAGACGCACGACAGTGTCGATGCGGCGGCTGGTGCGTTTTTCAAGATTGTCGGCGACTCCGATCAGAACATTTTCCAGGTTATTGGCTTCTTCGCCAACAGCAATCATCTCGATGAGATCGCGTGAGAACTGACCGCTGGCACGAAGCGGCACTGCGAGTGACTGGCCGCTGCTGACATTATCTGCAGCATTGCCGATGGCTTCGGACAGAATCACATTGCCGCTGGCGTCCTTGGCGATGCGGAGCGACTGCAGGATGGGAACGCCGTTTTTCAGGAGCGTTCCCAGCATGCGGCAAAAGCGAGCGACTGCGAGATTTTGCAGAATGCCGCCAAGACCCGGCACTTTAAGTTTCCAGAGATCAAGGTTGCGACGACCATCTTCGGTATCAAGGTAGTAGAAGAGCCCGCCGATGGCACCTGCCAGAGCCAGCACCATCAGCATCCCGTGCTGCTGAATACTGTCACTGATACTCAGCAGTGTCGTGGTGGCCCACGGCAGCGTGCCCTGGTCTGCCATTCGATCAAAAATCGCAGCGAACTGCGGAACAAACCAAACCATCATCACGGTGACGATGACGAGGCCGACAGTCATGAGAAACACGGGGTAGACCATGGCACCAGTGACGCGGCCGCGAAGTTCTTCCTGGTGCTCGTTGAACGCGGCGATGCGGCTGAGCACCTCTTCGAGGAAGCCGCCTTCTTCGCCGGCTCGCACCATGCTGACGGAGAGAAAGTTAAAATTTCGGGGATGCCGCCGCATGGCATCGTTGAGACGACTGCCGTCGGCTACCTGTTCGCGGACGTCCTGAATGACCACGCGAAGTCCGGGGTGCGAGGTCTGGTCTTCGAGCAGGATGAGCGACCGCAGCAGAGGAACACCGGATCGGAGCAGGTCGGCGAGTTGGTTGAAGAAGGTGGTGAGATACCGCGAGGGCACACGTCGGGATCCAGCGGAAGCCTGCTTCCGGGACTGCTCGGAGAGAGTGACTTTGATGGGGAAGAGGCTGCGCGAGGAGAGCGTAGCCAGCGCGTCTTTTTCGCTGGTGGCAGTCAACAGTCCGGACACCTGTCGTCCGCTGAGTTCTCTGGCCTGATACCTGAATTCCGGCATGATTGAGTATTAGGAGAGGGGCTAGGGAAAAAAATGGGCGGTGCAGCATCCGGCCGCTCAGCCGACAATGTCACCACGAGTAATGCGGACAATTTCATCAACACTGGTTACACCCGCAGCGACCTGTTCCCAGCCGCTGGAGCGAAGAGTGGTCATACCGGCTTTGAGCGCGTATTCGCGGATCTCCGTGCTGCTTTTCTGTTCCACACACATGCGTTGCACCATGGCGTCCGTGCGAAGCAGTTCGAAGACGCCGATACGGCCGGCATACCCGGTGTCCCGGCACTCGCGACAACCCTTCGGCTGCTGGACAATGGGGCAGATATCACGGGGAAAGTCGGCCGGAACATCGGCAACCTGATCAACAGGAGTGGGAACTTTGCAGTGGCTGCAGAGACGTCGCACGAGTCGCTGGGCGAGGATACCTTCGACAGTGCTGGCGACGAGGTAGGGTTCAACGCCCATATCGACAAGTCGAGTGAACGCGCTGGGGGCGTCGTTGGTGTGCAGGGTGCTGAATACAAGGTGTCCTGTGAGCGACGCCTGAATGGCGGCCTGCGCCGTTTCGCCGTCTCGAATTTCTCCGATGAGCACCACATCGGGGTCGTGACGCAGAATACTGCGAAGACCAGCAGCAAAGGTCAGCCCAATTCGGCTGTGCACCTGAATCTGACTGATCCCGTCCATCTGGTATTCGACAGGATCTTCCACGGTGATGATTTTGACCGTCGGATCCTTGATTTCGCTGAGAGCACTGTAGAGCGTCGTCGATTTACCGCTGCCGGTGGGGCCGGTGACAAGAATAATCCCGTGCGGCAGATCAATCAGCTGCCGGAAGATCTTCATCACGCTGGGCGGCATCCCAACGTTGCGCAGGTCGAATGTCATGCGCGCTTTGTCAAGCAGACGCATCACCACCCCTTCGCCGTGAAGCATCGGGATGATCGACACACGCACATCCACCTCGCGGCCGGAGACGCGGAGCTTAATGCGGCCGTCCTGAGGAAGCCGTTTTTCGGCGATGTTCAGGTGGGCCATGATCTTCAGACGAGTGACGATGGCCGAATAGAACTGTGCGATTTCCGGGGGCGTGGGCTGGATGCGGAGCATGCCGTCCAGCCGAAAGCGGACACGCATCCCATTTTCCTGAGGCTCGATGTGCACGTCACTGGTCTGCAGCTTCACGGCTTCCATGAGCAGTTCATTGACGAGCTTGATGACGGAGGGTGCCTGGGCGCCTTCCGCGAGTTCACCAAGGTCCTCGTTGATCTCCTCGAGCAGCTCGATGCCCTCTTCCGTTTTTCGCCGGACCAGCTCGTTGATCGTGTCGCCACCCACGCCAAGCAGCTCGTGGATGCGGCTCCCCAGCTCGCCGCTGCGGGTGAGTACCGGATGGAGCCGGAAACCGCTGACCGTGCTGAGTTCGTCGAGGCCTTCGAGGTTGAGCGGGTCTGAGGTGGCAACAACGATGTGACCGTTCTCGCGGTACAGCGGAAGCAGCGAATGACGGTAAATCGCGGACGTGGGGAAGCGCGTGAGCAGATCCGTGTCGACCTGAATGTTCTTCAGGTCGATGTATTCCATGCCAAATTCGCTGGACAGCGTCCTGAGCAGCTGGTCTTCCGTGAGCACTCCCATGCGAATCAGAGCCTGATCGACGCGCGCGTTCGCGTGCGTGGACCGCGCCGTGGTAATCTGGTCGCGGGTTGCCAGGCCTTCATCAATCAGGAGTTGCCCGAGTTCCATAGTCTGAGTGCCGGTGTTGTTTGTTGTGTGAGGTTACTTGCAAATAGTTGCTGAGACAGCAAGGGCGAAACTCATTGGATCTGGTTTGGTAGTCAGCTGACCGGCTGACCGGCTATCGTCCGCCGCGGCCGCCGAAGCCGCCGCCACCAAAGCCACCACGTCCACCAAAAGGACTTGCGCCACCGCCACCGAAGGGGCTGAAGCCTCCTCCGCCAAACGGAGAAAATCCACCTCGACCACCACCGGTATCGCCCCCTCGCTGACGCATCCGATCCTGCATCATCTGCTGGATCGCATCCTGCTGCTGCTGCTGTGGCTGTTGAGCACCGCCGCCGTTGTTGGAACCGCCACCGCCACCAGTGGATGACGAAGACGTGCGGGTGGCACTGGTGGTAATGCGAGGAAACAGGGTTGTCAGCGACTGCTGGACCATTGTGGCATCCGCATTCTGCAACTGCACAACGCGGAACGTACGATTCGCTGTCTTTGCGGCTTCATCGGTTTCCTCGACGAGCGACCGGACCTTGTTGTAGAGGGCTTCGCTGCTGGAGATGATGAGGGTACTGTTCTGGCGATCGACGGCGACCGTCATCTGCACGCCCTGAGGTTCATTGCGGTTGCCGCCACCACCGCCACCACCGAACATCTGAGCGAGCGGATTGTTCTGGGCGCCGCGACCGCCGGCGGGCTCCATGTAAGGCTTGAAGGCGTCATTGACAATGGACGCCATTTCGTCGATGTCGGCGTACTGCACTGCAAGGCGACGTGGCTGCAGTTCGCGGAGCGATTCCGGGATGTCGTTGGAATCGAGCACTCGCAGGAGCGACTCTGCTTCATCGACGGCTGCCTGGGGACCAGTGATGTACAGCGCGTTGGCACGGGGATCCGGGATGATTCGCAAAGTTTGTGGGTTGGCCTGGAGCCCGGAAAGGCCCGTCATACTGGAGACGGACTGAGTGATGGGGCTGAACATACTGCTGAGGCTGAAGCCGGAGTCCGCGGCGGTGCTGGTCACGCTGCTGGAGGGCAGCAGCTGCTCCAGCAGAGCGGCAGTTTCTGTTGCATCGGACACTTCCAGATAGAACACGGTCCAGCGGACGCGGAAGGGAATGGATTCCTGCAGGAAGTCCATCATTTCTTCGAGCCGATCGAGGGCATCTTCGTTGGAGGAGAGCAGCAGCAGATCATCGCCATCGACAACGATGCGAATGTCGCTTTCGCCCGATTCGGGGGGTTGAGCTGAAGAGACGGTGGGGAAGCTGTGGCCGGCGGTTTTATTGAGCCGAACGGGGTAGTAGAAGACTTCCTTGCGGAACGCTGAGGGACGTGAAACTTTGGTGGTCGGAGCTTCGGCGGCCGGCCTGGGTTCGGCCGGAGGTGCTGATGAGCCGGGAACGGCTGGTTCAGCCGGGAGCGAGCCGGAGCTGGGGGTTTTAAGATCGCGGATGGGGCCGCTCTTGTTGGGCACAACGATGCGAATGGGAGTTTGTTCCTGATTCTGCCATTCCTTCTGCAGGTACTCGAAAAACTCGCCGGGATCGCGACCACGAAGCGAGTAGCGGCGAACGGTGCCACCCTCCCCCTTCGTGCGAACACCGCTGCCGTCTTCTCCGAGGTCCCGCAGAACCTGACGGATCTGCTCGACCTGCACTGCCGTTCCCTTGACAATGATGCGGTTCCCGTAGAGATCGGTTTCCACGGTGGGGGCAGCGTTGGCTTCGGCGATGAACAGATTTCTCAGAGTTGCTGCGGCGGTGAGCGGATCCATCTTGATCAGTGGAATCACGGCAACTGAACCACCGGTGCCGGTCCCTTCCTGAAACGACTTCACCCACTCAGTGACCTGATCCTGCTGCTTGGCCGTTCCGAAAATGTGGACGGTCCCGGCCTGGATGTCTTCATTGACGACGACGCCCGGCATCATCGCGTCGATGCTTTGCGCCACCTGATCGGCGCGGCCGGTGACTTTGTACACCTTAAGGAATGGACCGGAGCGATCGGTGCGGCTGAGCTTGTTGCCCTTCGCATCCTGATCGACATCCAGCGTCTTCACGATTTCCTCAACGAGCTTCTGCTGGTCGGGGGAGCCTGTGACAAGCAGACTGTTGGTGCGGGTGTCTGAAAACACCTGCAGGCTGCTGGTTCGAGCAGGCGCCTGTGGCTGCGGCGGACCACGGCGGTCTCCACCAGCCCCGGAACTGACGTTGGAAACGCCAGCGCGCATGCCGAACTGAGCGAGCAGCATGAATTCGGCTTCTTCAACGTCAATGTGTTCAAGGAAATACGACTTGAACACGAGGTCGTCCTGCATCCGTCCAAGCGACGCATCCACGTAGGACTTGATCCGGCGGAGATTGGATCCGGTATCCGCGATAATCAGGCTGCCGGTCTGAGTAAACGCGGTCATGGTGCCAAGTGGGCCAAGGAGCTGTTCGACTTCCTGCGCCATGACGCCAACGTCGAGCTTTTCAAGTGGTATTTCGATGCGGACGATTTCGTTCTCGCCAATTGAGCGGACGCCGGATTCCACCTTTAAGAGATCATCCACACTCACGTCACGAATCAGATTTGGAGGAATTCCCTTGTCGACGTTGACGGACACAAGGAAATTGTCCTTCACCACCAGCGTGTAGCCCTTCCGCTGAAGGTAGCCGTTGAGAATGTCCATCGCCTGGGAAATGTTGTATTCCTTCGAGTCGATGTGGGTGAAGGTGCCGGGAGGAACCTGGGAAAGATCCAGCGTGTAACCTGCGGCCGCAGCGAAGTCCTGGAGAACCTGGTCCCAGGGAGCGTAACGCATGTTAAAGGATAATTTTTCGGCGCGCTGGCCAGGTTCGGCCGCTGCGCCGAAGCTGGAGACCACGACCGCACCTTCGGGCGGAGCGGCGTTTGAGTCGGGCACACCCGACGCAGACGGGGCGCCCGGAGTGCCGGCGGCGGGCTGCACCTGCATAGCCGGGGACTGGGCCACCGCGACCGGGGCCGCCGGGCCGGACTGCTCCGTCCACTTCGTTTTCTGTTCCGGAGTCAGCACGGCCGTGAACTTGCCGTCCCACTCGGCGATAAACGCGGTTCGCTGTTCTTCCGTGGCGTTGAAACCGAGAGCCGCGGAGGCTGTGCGGCGTTCGGATGTGAGTGTTTCCAGTTGCTTCTTCTGGTCGTCCGTAAGGCCCAGGTCGGCTGCGACCCGAGCATCGGACAGAGCCCGAGAACCCGCCTCTCGGATAAAAATTGATCGCAGCAGCTTCAGCTGTCGCGAATCCAGGACCGCGAGCGCTTTGCCGGAGGCACCTCCGCGAGCCGCCAGAATGGCTGCCTGCATCTCGTCACGGATTTTTGTTCGCGCTGCTTCGTCCGTTGTCTCTTTCATCCGCTGCAGAAATGGATCGAAAACCTCACGACCCGGGGAGCCCGATGCGGCCGCTTCACTGAGCTGCGTCTTCTGTGTCTCGGAAAGGCCCAGTTCCTGCTGGATCTCTTCACGTCGCAGAAGATCGGTCTCAGAACCCGTGCGACCGCCGTTCTGGGCGACGGCGGGCAGGCAACAGCAAAGGACCGCCCCAAAGGCGGCGCGACGAAGACCATGGAGAAAATTAGAGCTGAGACTCATGGGAGCTTCCGCAGAGGGTTTGCCAATTGGCAGACCGGGACACTGAGATGCAAAGAGACAGGCTTGCACGGATTCACTATTGTTGGCTTTTCTGCCGTTTTGTCATGACAAGATCTTGCAGCGAGGGACTAAAAGCAGGAAGGATGTGGAAACCATAGAGAGCTTATCGATTGGGGCGGTTTAGCGAGCTGCAGCAATTGGAAAATTTTTTTCACTCTCCCGGCTGCAGGGCGGCGTTCCATGGCGTCAACCGGGTTCCTTCGCTGTCAAACCCCTGAATTCCATGGGGAGATCGGAAAAAAGTTGGAAGATTCCCGAAACAGGGGGAGACAGTTGGGGTTTATGGTGATAATTGGCAATGCGTTCGCATTCACCGCGCTTGAGATCCGCCGAGGGGATTGATCAAATGATCCGCGTCTGCGTCATTCTGGTTTTTGGCATAGCGATGTTTTTCCCAGCAGGATCGTACGCACAGGATGGCCGTGGAGGCCGCGGTGATCGGGGCGGTGACCGGGGCGGTGATCGGGGCGGTGACCGGGGCGGTTTTGGTGGTGGGTTTTCTCCCGGCGGGTTCAGTATGCCAGGTGGTGGCGGCAGCCCGGGTGGCTTCGGTGGCCGAGGTGGATTTCCCGGAGGTTCCGGTGGGCCACCCGGCGGTTTTTCGTTTGGAAGTGGCGGACCTCCGGGAGGATTTTCCGGTGGGCCTCCGTGGATGGGCGGTGGTGGCGGCGACAATGGCGATCGCAGCAGCCGCTTTGGCTCGATGATGGATTCCAACGGCAACGGCAAAGTGGATCAGGAAGAACTTGACCGGATGCCGTCCTTCGTCCGGGATATGATGGCGGCTCGTGGCATTCAGCTCAAGGCAGGAATGAGCCTTGATGATATGCGAAATACCCTCCGCAGCGGCTTTTCCGGCGGTCAGCCCGGACAGCCGGGCCAATCAGGACAGCCCGGCCAGCCGGGACAGCGGGGCGATCCGAACGCCAGTCGCCCGAAGACGCTCACCCCCTACCGCATGAAGCCCAAAAAGCCAGTGACGCTCACGCTGCCTCCCGCCTACGCGGAAGTAGACACCGACTTCGACGGGCAACTTGGCATGCATGAATGGATGATGACCCGACGAGCTGACCTTGAGCTGTTTGATCAGATGGACATGGACCTCGATGGATTTCTCACACCTGAGGAACTGCAGGCGGCTGAAGCCGCCGCTGCCGCGGGCCAGAACGTTGCCTCCACCAACCCCCGACAACGGCTCACGATCGTCACGGCAACCCCGGCGCGGAAACCGCGGGACAACGGACAACCGCAGAACGGCAGCAACAGTCAGGATCAGGGTCGCGACCGCGGCGACCGCGGGAACAGCCAGCCCTCCTGGGGTGGCTGGGGAGGGGCTCCCGGTACCAGCGAAGCTGCAATGGCCCCGCAGTACTTTTCACGACTTGATACCGATGGCAACGGAACCATCGATACGAATGAATGGCAGCAAAGCCGCCGCGTCCGCGGAATGCTGGAACAGGCCGGGATTCAGATTGGAAACATGAACCTGCAGCAGTTCACAGCCAACCTCGAAAAAGCCACAGCAGGACAACAGGATGGCCGTCGCTGACACCAACGTCAGTGAACGCTCCCACCAAACCCCTGACTGAATTCCCGCCCCAACCCGGCAAGATGCAGGCAAGGGCGTTTCGCTCCGTCGGAACGTAAACCCGGCCTTTCCCCCGCCGAAAACCTCAAGCCAAACCCTTCAAGGTGCATGGCACCTGAAGCCCCGCCCCCGTACGACGGACTTCCAGTCCGTCGTTCCCCCTCACCCGCGCAAGAACGGCACCGCTCCGCAAAAAAAGGCCCAAAGGTGCATGGCACCTGAACATCCGATATCCAATAAATTCACAGCCCTTCCCAGCATCCGCCGACACACCGGGGACAGTCCCCGCAGGCAACGAATCCGGGGCGAACGAGCAGGAGTTAGCGGGGAAGGTAAAACCGTTACGGACCGAAGAGTCGTCAGAATCGGCAGTACCGGAACCGTTCTCGGGCAGGGTCTCTATCGGATTTCACGCCACGGCCCGGTGCTCAAACAAAA
>Ga0169931_10002028_pt1 | contig 33245 bp, 34 predicted proteins | sample Kivu_15m_20L_FD_129675 | JGI IMG/M metagenome (GOLD analysis project Ga0169931, IMG submission 129675) | Freshwater microbial communities from Lake Kivu, Western Province, Rwanda to study Microbial Dark Matter (Phase II) - Kivu_15m_20L... | ecosystem: Environmental > Aquatic > Freshwater > Lake...
CAAAGAAGGTTTTTGGAAAATACACGGATTTGCAGCTTGAGATGGGCATTAAAGCCATGAGTGAGATTGCAGAACGTGGTGAACACATCCGACACTATAAATGGTAGCCTCCAAGCGCTGACCCCGGGAAAATCATGTTGAAAAAGATCCTCGACTTCTTCTCCAACGACTTAGCCATCGATCTTGGAACGGCAAACACGCTCGTTTATGCGCGTGACCGTGGCATCATTATCAATGAGCCCTCTGTCGTAGCAATTCATCGAAACTCCCGCGGCCAACGCAGGGTTCTAGCGGTTGGCAAAGAGGCCAAGGACATGCTGGGACGGACTCCAGGCTCGATTCAAGCGATTCGTCCTCTAAAGGATGGCGTCATTGCTGACTTCGAAGTGACTCAATCCATGCTCAAGTACTTCATCGCAAAAGCCAGCGAGAGAAGAACATTCATTCGTCCGAGAATTGTGATCTGTATTCCTTTCGGAATCACAGAGGTCGAAAAACGGGCAGTGAAGGAATCTGCACTCGCTGCAGGCGCTCGCGAGGTTTACCTGATCGAAGAGCCGATGGCCGCTGCATTGGGTGCGGGCCTACCCATCCGTGAACCAAGCGGTAACATGATCGTGGATATCGGAGGGGGAACCACCGAAGTTGCTGTGATCAGCTTGGGTGGAATTGTTTACTCCCGCTCAGTTCGAGTCGCTGGAGACAAATTTGACGATGCAATCGTCAACTACATCAAGCGCAAGTATTCGCTCCTGATCGGAGAACGCTCTGCAGAGCAGATCAAACTCTCCATCGGATGTGCATACCCATTTGAAGAAGAAAAAACCTACGAAGTAAAAGGTCGAGACCTGATCTCCGGCGCCCCTAAGACAATTGAAGTCAACTCGGAAGAGATCCGCGATGCTCTGGCAGAGCCAGTCTCTGCTGTTGTTGATGCGATCAAGACCGCCCTCGAGAGAACACCTCCTGAGCTCGCCGCAGATATTGTGGACAACGGGATCATTCTCGCTGGAGGGGGCGCATTGTTGGCCAACCTAGACATTCTCATCAAAGAAAAGACCGGTCTCCCTGTCGCCCTCGCCGAAGACCCCCTTACCTGCGTAGTTCGCGGGAGCGGGAAGGCCCTGTTGGATATCGATCTCCTTCGGAAGGTTACGATTGTTTAATGCGTCTTGCAGAGCTCTCCCGATTGAGACAGCTCGAATTTGAGGATCGGGGTAATCTCCCAGGCCTTCGTGGACGTGTAGCAATTGTTACGGGCAACCGAGGTGGGATTGGGTCTGCCATTACAGAACTGCTTATTGAGATGGGAGTTCTTGTACACGGTCTTGACCTACCCGAGACTGACCTCAGAGACTTCCACTCACTCTCCAGGATCGTCGACTCAATCGCCCAAAAGGAAGGACGACTGGATTTTTTGGTCAATAACGCGGGCGCTACCCACCTTGGGACCATCACAGAGGTATCCGAGGATGATCTTGACTTAGTCATTGAAACCAACCTCAAAGCCCCAATGGGTCTGATGGGAGCAGCCATACCTCACCTGATTCACTCAGGAGGTGGCGCGATCGTAAACATCTCGAGTGACCAGGCTTTTGTCGGAAAACGGGCTAGTGCCATTTATGGCGCAACCAAAGGGGCAATAGCCCAGCTCACCAGAAGCGCGGCACTCGACTGGGCTAAACATGGAATCCGCGTGAACTGTATTGCACCTGGCAGTACGGATACAGCGATGCTCAGAAAGGTCTTTAAAGACCTTCATCAAAAATACCCCACGGTTTATCCGTCCGAGGGGGAGTCGTTTTATCGCTCAGGTATCCCAGTGGATCGCTTCGCCCACCCCCGTGAGATCGCCTGGCCAGTCGCATTTCTTCTCTCGGATGCCTCAACCTTCATAACAGGGGCAGTCATTCCGGTGGACGGGGGCTTCGTCGCGCAGTAACGTTCAGCCGGTATGAGATCCCCTGTTGTCGTTGTTACTGGAGCATCTCGAGGCATAGGCCTCGCCTTGACCGAGAAATTCAAGAAAGAGAACTGGCTTATTGCTGGGTGTGCTAAATCCCAAACCAGTAGTCCTTACTGTGACCTATCTTTTGCTTGTGACGTAACGGACGAAGCCCAAGTACGGGCCTTTGCTCAAGCGACTCAGAAAAAATTCGGACAAATCGATGTATTAATCAATAATGCAGGTCTTGCGGGAACCACAGATATGAACCCCGAGTCCCCGAGTGACTCGTGGCATTCCGTGCTGAACACTAACCTAACGTCGGTCTTTTTGATGGCCAAACACTTTGGACCCCTGCTTCGGGAACAAACAGGAAGGATCATCTCCATTGCCTCAGTCTTGGGCTTGAAAGGCGTCCCTGATCAACCAGCTTACTGTGCTGCAAAACATGGAGTTATCGGCCTCACTCGCTCCTTGGCTCATTACTACGCTCCCAAACGAATCACGGTAAATGCCATCTGTCCGGGTTGGGTTCGAACTGACATGGCCCAGCTTCGCATGACTGAATTGAACCTCTCGGAGACTGAACTCAAAAACGGGGTTCCACTGGGTCGATTCATTGAACCTCACGAAGTAGCGGAATTCGCTTTTTTTCTGAGTAGTCCATCCGCCTCAATGATCTCCGGCCAAGCTCTCGCGATCGACGGGGGAGTCCTGACGTGACACCCCCTTTTTTCCCCCCACATTCCACTCACGCGCCTGATGGAAAGTTTTCACACCAAACCCGTGGCTTAGAGGGCAAAACGATCGTTGACTGCTCAATCTTACTACCAGGGCCATTTGTAGCGAAGCTCTTAGCACTTCAAGGGGCTCGAGTGATTAAGATCGAAAATCCTGATCGACCTGATCCCGCCCGCCTTATGGGGGCTTACTATCAAGATCTGAATTGCATGAAAGAAGAGAGAAGTATCGACATCACTTCTTCCGATGGGCGCAAAGAGTTTCATGAAATCATACGAGAATCGCATGGCCTAATTGAGGGTTTCCGCCCTTCGACTAAGGCAAAACTCGGGTTAGACGAAACCACCCTGCATGCAATCAATCCGCAGTTGGTCATCGGAAGCATTATCGGATTCCCCGAAAACGGTCCTTGGAGAGACAAAGCGGGGCATGATCTCAATTTTCAGGCCACAACCGGGCTTTTGAGCCTCTCGCACGATATGCCCCCGCTTCCGTGGGCGGACCTTTTTGCATCCTACCAGGCAGCTCTCTCGATCACCTCTCTTCTTTGCGCCCAGTCACAAGGGGCCAAAGGACAGAGAGTTACCGTTTCCATGAGCGAAGCTTTGATTGAGATACAAAGCCTACTCTTCGCTCAGTTTCAGCAGGACAAAAAAACTCCTCATCACGGGGGCAATTTGTTTTCAGGAGCCTACCCCTGCTACCGAATTTACAACTTGAGCGAGAACCGAAGAATTTCTGTCGGGTGCATCGAACCGAAGTTCTGGCATCGCTTCTGCCTGACATTGGGAACCTCAGAGTCAGAACTCAAAGAGCTCCTAGAAGGACAATTCGCAACAGGTGAGTCTGGAGAGAAAACCGTAAACAAGCTCCAGTCGATTTTATCTAAAAGAACCTGGAACGAATTGGGTCCCCAACTTGAAGCGCTCGACTGTTGTGTAGAACCCATCATTGATTACAGAGAGGTAACTTCAAACCACCTCTCAACCAGGGAAAACGAAACATGAGACTCCACATGAACGATCTCAAAGTCTTGAGCCTCGCCCTCTTACTTCTTAACCCTCTCGCCTGCATCAGCCCAGGAGACCAATCACGGGTTGGTATCGATCCCCTTGTCCTACAGTCTCCCACATTGGTTCAAGAGGCAGACTACCTCGCTGGAACAGGCAGTTTGTTGTTTGTCGCCCCAATCAAGGCTGAGGCTGAAGGCACGCATATTTCTCTCGGATTTTCCCTTCAAGCCGAGGGAAGCCTAACTGTGCATATGTTTTCGGAAAACACCCTTGCTGACGGAATTGACCTTCGGTTTATCCGCAATCCGAGTGATTCTCTAACCGTTCAACTGGTTACCCCAAGCTTGAGCCAGAATCTGAGTGACGCTTTTTCCGGGATATCAGCTCAAGAGGCACTGCGATTTGAGATTGATTACCTCAATGTAGGTAGTTCTCCACGAGTCCTCATTTGGAACTCAGTAGGCACAGACTCCAATCAACCCCTCGTTGAGCTGACGCTTGCGTCCTCGATCAACCTCCAAGAACGGACCACACCAGCCCGATGGGGCCTCACGTTGATCAAGGCCCTCATCACATTGGCGCATGTAGGAGGCACGACCGTTTCCCCATGAAGTATTCGAATAGGTTATTTCTTCTATTTGGTATCGCACTGTGGACTGGTTCGGTGCAGGCGCAAAGCAACGGCTCTCTCCAATCCGCTGTTTCCTTGGATCTACTGGGCCAGTTCGGTGAGCCTTTCGAGAGCCAGGGAGGGAAGGTTGAACCCCGTGAGGCCGAAATCATCTTGTTCGCCCCAGTCGACTCTCTATGGGATGGGTTCTTAAACTTAGCGGCCCACCAAGAACAGGGCCAAGCCTACTTCGAAATTCACGAGGCTTACTTGTCTTCGAGTCGATGGCTGCCCCACTCGCAAGTTCGGATCGGGCAGTACTTTCTACAGGTCGGAAGACTCAATCAGTTCCATCGACATGATTGGCCATTTATCTCTGCCCCGATGGTACAAAGGAGCTTTTTCGACAATGAAGGAGCTAACGATTCTGGGGTGGAGTGGAGCTTTTTGTTCCCTACAGACCACTACCTCAACCTCACGATAGGGATTACGAGTGGATGGAGGTTCGGCCACTCTCACTCTTTGGGAGAGAAACCCAACGTCCCAACTACCTACGCCCGACTGAGCAGTTACTCAGATCTTTGGAGCAACGGTGGAACCCAGTATGGACTCAACACTTTAATTCGAGAAGATGCTTCAGGAAACCAAACCACGCTCTTAGGGGCTGACCTAACCGCCAAATGGCGCTCAGGCAGAACCCTCGATTGGCTCATCCAAGGTGAGATCTGGGCTAAATCGTTCAGCACTCCATCCTCTTCAGAGTGGTCCCTCGGAAGCTACCTCTTTACTCAATATGGTGTTTCACAGCAGGTTCACCTAGGACTCCGATTAGAGAGTCTCGGTAATCTGTCGCTTAAAGATGCTTTTGGAACGCCACTGGCCAACACCGAGTATGCGATCGTCCCAACTCTGACTTATAAGTACAGTGAATTTTCGACCTTCAGAGCGGCGTACTCGATGGTATTTGAGCGTGATCCAGGCGAAAAATTTCAGCCCCGACAATTTTTGGAGCTTCAATCCACTTTCATCATCGGCGCGCATCCCGCACATGATTTCTAGGAGAACTACCCAAATGATTTTGAATCTAATCCCGGTCAAGCGGGCACTTTTTCTATCCCTCAGTTTGTGGCTAGGGAGCATCACACTCCACCCTTATGTGTCCAAGGCTGCAGTTCGAGCTGTCGGAAGCACACCCGACATTGCATGGCTCATGAAAGAAGTTGGCGGAGCTGAAATCGAGGTTCAAAGTTTACTCAAAGGAACTGAAGACCCCCACTACGCTGACGCCGTCCCCGACTTTATTCGAAAAGTAGCGCATGCAGATATCGTTTGCGCTGTAGGACTGGAATTAGAAGTAGGATGGCTTCCGCGCGTCCTCAGTCGCTCCGGAAATTCCAAGATACAGTCAGGTGGACTGGGTTTTTGTGAAGTCGGTGTAGGCGTAAAAACTCTCGAACGCCCCACGGGAAATATCGACCGCTCCATGGGTGACGTCCACCCACTCGGAAACCCTCACTTTTGGCTTAGCCCGGTCTCCATGAAAGAGGCGGCTGTTGTTGTAGCAGACAAACTCAGTAAAATTGATCCCGCTCACAGCCAACACTATCAAGCCAATCTTCGAAAACTACACTCTCACCTCGATCAATTGGTGCATGACTCCAAGAGGGTTCTGGCTCCCATCCTCAAAAAGAATCCAGCGTCGAAGGTGCTCGAATACCACCGCGAGTTCACTTACCTTTTTCAACTGTATGGAATTCCGACGATCGGGAGCATCGAGGAAAAACCGGGCGTCCCCCCCTCTGCGGGGCGTCTCCTGCAGGTCGCTCGCCAAGCGCAAAGCTCGGATGTAAAGCTCATCATCGGCACCGACTTCACCCCTTTAAAGCCCCTCGAAAAAGTCTCTGAGGTGTCAGGAATTCCGATTTGGACAACACCCATTTCCTTGCAACCGAGTAAAGGAATCGTGGATTATCTGAACTTCCACCGCACGCTTGTGAAAGGACTGGCCGACCGTCTTGCCAGTAATTAGTTCATGCAACATTCACCTAGTCAACTGGTGTCCGCCCGGGACCTCACTACCGTTACTCACGATGGCCGAATACTGAGTCAACATCTCACCTTTCAGGTCAATACCAGTGAAATTTTGCTGGTCTCAGGACCAAACGGAGTAGGCAAATCAACGCTTCTTCGAGTGCTGCTGGGTTACCAAAAGCCTTTGAGGGGAAGCGTCTCAATACAGGTGCCCCATCAGAGAGTAGGCTACCTCCCTCAACTTCAAAACACGGACTTCCATCTACCCCTCACTTTGCGAGACATTCTGGATACTGCGACCCATCATGCAATCGATGATCAAGAAATCCTCGATTGCGAGCTCCTCTCCCAGGAGCATTTGAACCTCAGTTGGAAAACTGCGAGTGGAGGTGAACGAAAGCGAACCCTGATCACCCGGATTCTTCTACAAGATCCCGATCTACTCGTGCTTGACGAACCGATGAACCATTTGGATCCAAGCAGTCGCTTCCAGGTGGCAAAAGCGCTCGAGCACTTCGTCACTCGCCCTTCAAAAAGAGGGACCGGTCGCTCGGTCATCATCATTTCACACGAAAAATCCCTTGGGCATCTCATCGATTCCGTCTCACTCAGGAAGCTCATCCTCCAATCCCCGCAATCCCCTTCACTAGAGGAATTGACCGATGTTGAATGACCTTCTTGAACTTTATCGTTGGACGATCCCCGCTGGAATCCTTTTCGCAGGTCTCCTCAGCCTGCTTGGAACACAATTAGCTGCCCGTGACCGCGCCATGCAAACCGTATGCGTTAGCCAGGGTGCGATGCTTGGAGTTCTCCTGGCTCTCGGACTCAGCCAAACGCTCACCCATGACGATCCAAGTAGCCACACGTTTCCGACTCTTCTCTCATTCCTGTTGGCGCTGATCTCGTTTGGCTTCACCAATTTTCTGGTTGATCACTCGAGCGGGTCCAAGAACGCCATATTTGCTGCAGTTTTTGCCCTACTCCTTTCCTTAGGGTATCTCATCAGCGCAGTTTTCCCTGCGTTAGAAAGTCACATGGCTCAGGTCTACTTTGGAGATTTGGCGACCCTCTCTGAATTTGACTCCAAGCTCACTCTCGCTCTGGCTGCATTCGGCCTGGCCTCATTTGCATTTCTATGGAAGCCGATCACAGATCAATCGTTTGAACTCGCCATCTTTGGTAGAAATGCGTCCAGACACCGACTCAACGTTAAAGTATCCCTTTTCAATTTCTTCACACTGGCAACGCTTTGCTTCTCGGTTCAGTTCCTGGGATTTCTCTTCACGATCAGCTGCCTTTTTCTCCCAACCACCATTCTTACGTTCTCTGGACAAAAAACGCTCGCCTCTCATTTGAGCTCGAGCCTTTTGGTGGCCATGATGGGTGCCCTCACAGGATTTATTGCATCTCTTCAAAACACTCGTCTACCCACCGTTCCGTCCATCGTGATCTGCATCACATTTTTTGGTTTACTCGTGGTTCCCGCCACGGGGGGACTCCGCAGTTTTCTTCCCCGCACTCGCCAGGAGGGGTAGAGAGACGGGTGGCGAGTCACGGGGAAGAAAGACCACTGCACAACCTCTCCACGAGTTCCTCTCGAGGCTAGGTATTCCTTGTAGAAAGCAGACATTGTGCCAAGCTTGTAACCAACAAGTGACCCATTCGCTCGCGTGCAGAGATGACTTTCACCGCTAATTACGCTAACCGGAAGAACTAGGATGGCTTACAACCCAAGAGATTATTTTTACCACAAAGCTAAAAAAGAGAATTACGCTGCGCGGGCGGTTTTCAAATTAGAGGAAATCGACCAACGATTTAAACTTCTCAGACCGGGCGATCAAGTCTTGGACCTGGGGGCAGCACCAGGTTCGTGGTCGCAATACGCTGCTCAGAAAGTCGGCCCCAGGGGACGAGTTTTGGGGATCGATCTTCAGGCCATCAAAATTACGCTCCCCAACGCAGTCTTTATTCAGGAGGACATGCGAAACGCAGACCTCGCCGGAATCATGGCTGCCGAAGGTATCGCACCCCCTTTCCAAATAGTTCTCTCAGACATGGCGCCAAAGACTACTGGAATTCGACTCACCGACCAGATGCGGTCACTGGAGCTTTGCACTCTCGCCCTCGAGACGGCTCAAAAATACCTCAAACCGAGCGGGCATTTCGTTTGTAAACTCTTCCACAGCGATGAGTTTGAGGATTTTCGTGCACTTCTCAAATCACAGTTCAAAAAAGTGGATGTGCTCCGACCGAAGAGTACCCGCAAAGAAAGCAAAGAAGTATTCTTCATTTGCTCCGGTTACACAGGGGAACAAACTCGTGAAAATGACCAAAACTCCGCAAAATAAAAACTCTTCAAAAATCTTTGTCTTTTCTAATCTGGCAACAAGCCTAGATGGAAAAATTGCTCCAATTGATCGCGGTGACTGTGCGCTGGGCACCCCCGAAGATCGCCTTGAGATGCAAAGACTTCGCAAGAGATCAGACGCAGTGCTCTTTGGCGCTTCCACTCTCAGAGTTTTCAAAAAATTCTGTGGACTCAGAAACTCAGACAAGCAGCCTGCGAACGTGGTGATGAGCTCAACACTCAAAGGAATATCGCCTAAGTTTCCATTCTTCTCTGATCCGAACCGAAGGCGAATTCTCCTCGTTGGTCCAGATGCCCCAGCTCAGACCATGAAGAAGTTTGACGGTCTATGCGAAATCTATGTTCTTGATCGCCCAACCAAAAAGCGAAGTTCCGCTCATCAGGCTATCGAACTTCTCTCTCAGCTAGGATTTAAGAATCTACTCGTTGAGGGGGGGGGTGGAATTATGTGGGAGTTTGCCAGTCACGACCTGATCGACGAGTACCACATCACACACACTCCAAAAATTTTGGGTGGGATAACTGCCCCGACTCTCGTCGACGGACCCGGATTGAAGTGCCAGGAAATTGTCAACCTGAAGCTAAAACGATGCAAACGAGTGGGCGACGAGTTATACCTCACGTATGTGCGCACCGGGCGCCGTGGTTGTCCTTGACCAGAAGCAGGAACTCTTTATCGCGACAGATGACCTCATCAGTCTATTGACCCGTAAAACGAATACTCGGATCTGCCTCACAGCCGTCCGAGCACCCGGGCGCAACCTTTTTGGTATAAAACAACCAAAGATTAAAAATCGTCCTCCGAAATCCGGCTCCGATAATGGCTACAATTGAAAGCGCGACCACGAGTAAGATCACGTACTCTACGAGAGACTGCCCTTCCTGATTCTGAGAAAGTTTTAAAAGCCTCACCTTTTTCATCCCTACTGAATAGTGTACAAAAGACTACCTTAGGAGACCAATAGATCTTCACTCGAAAACCTCGTGAAAGGTGCGCTTCATGGAAAAAGAAACGTCTCGGTCAAAAATCTACTTAGCATCCCTCGGGCTTGCCTTGGGAATAGCGGCACTCACCTGGGGGCTTCTCCATCAATTCTCACAGCAAGGTGACGATCACGCACATGATGACGCGCAAGGAATGGAGGCAAATCAGGTCGATCTAGGAGTGGGGTCCGTCTTGCCTAATCTTTCTTTGAAAGACCTTTCCCAAAAAAGTGTCAAACTTTCGGACATCCAGGGAAAAGTCACTCTGATCAACTTTTGGGCAACTTGGTGTGAGTCCTGCTTGGTCGAGATGCCATCTATTCAGAAGCTTTACGACCGCTATAAAGACACGGGTCTGCAAGTAATCGCAGTGAGCCTAGATGAACCCAGCACGGTAGAGGAAGTTATCCCTCTGATAAAGCAGCTTAAACTTTCCTTCCCAGTCTTCATTGACCCAGAACAGACAGTTTCAGAACTCTTGAGTATTAGCGCAATTCCGATCACACTGGTGGTTGACAGTGATCGTAGAATTGTCATGATTGAAAACGGCGAAAAAAACTGGTTCTCCGCAAGTATCCAAACCACATTTGAATCTTGGCTCAACCGCAACGGGAGTTGAAGATCATGGATCTCACTAGCAGAAGACTATCATCCAGAGTTCTTCCCTTGTTTCTCACCGAAGAAAATAGAATTTTAACTGGATTACTTCTCTTTGGATCTACAGCGTTTCTCTACGTTGCTACCAATCATTATCAACTAATGCCGCCGCAATTTTTACCCATGACATGGGTAGATTACGCAATACCGTTTCTTCCACAAACAGTTTGGCTCTACATCAGCGAATATTTCTTTTTCGCGATGATCTATCTGAGTGTCAAAGACCTGGCTCTACTCAATCGCTATTTCTATTCTCTATTCTCCCTACAAACGCTCAGCGTCTTGATCTTTTTGATCTGGCCGACCACTTATCCTCGCGACCTTTTTCCTCTGCCTGAGTCCCTCGATAAAATGACTTACCTGGCATTTAGCTCACTTCGACAGACCGACACGCCAGCAAACTGCTGCCCAAGCCTTCACGTCAGTGCAACTCTCTTGACTGCGCTACTCTACCGTGACGATCAACAAAATAAGAACTCTTGGAAAATGCGGGGAGTCTGGATTTGGGCGTCACTTATTTGCGCCTCTACTCTCACAACAAAACAACACTATCTTGCAGATCTACTTGCGGGTGCAGCTCTATCGGTCGTCGTCTTCTGGTTTTTCCACCGAATAATTCCTTACCCGGGTGCGGAGCCAAAAAAGCAGATTACTCAAAACGTGCGCCAGTGAAGAATGGTAAATCACCGGAACTCCTGTAACATGTGAAACGAGATGGTTGATACTTTTCGTCCGAATCCCTATCCACGGTTGAATGCAACCCACGTCTCTCGAGTGATTGAGATGCTCCAGCCCATTCTCTCACAGATCTCTTCTGCTAAGACAATGGAACAGCTCGGTCAATCCGCTCTTAAGGCGATGGAGGCGATCGTAGAGGTCGAATTCACAGGGTTCTACTTGCTGGACCACAGCAACCCAAAAAAGCTTCGCCTGATTTTAGGGAAAGGTCTCAGTGACGAACAGATCCGAGACGCTGAGTCGACAGCAATGGAGCGACACCCGGGGATGGTCATCCAAAACCCTATGGTTTATCTCTCGAATAACGAACTCGAAAGTGGCTCCCTTGGGGTGTCATCGTTTAGTAGCCCACAAGTGGTTTTATCACGTCTTTACTGTCCCATCATTAGTGATGAACAAGCTATCGGTACCTTGGGGCTAGCAAGTTCTCGTGCTCATGCTTTTGAGAAATCTCATGCCCAACTTTTGATGTTTGTCGCTGATTTGGTTGCGACTGCAGTTAACAATGTTCGAGCTCAAGAAGCATCTAGGGACTCTGTCCTTAGACTCACCAATCTCGTAGATGCGATTCATACCGGCGTGCTCATCGAAGATGAGTTCCGAAAAGTGCTCCATGCAAACGCTGAGTTTTGTAATATCTTTGGGATTCCAGTCTCCCCTGAGCAAATGGTGGGAGCAGATTGTACTCTCGCGCTCGATCAAGTGATTGGAATCTTCGCAGACGAAGTGGCTACACGAAAGCGAATCGCAGAAATTCTGCAAGAGAACGTAATGACAAAGGGGGATCTGCTTCAATTAAAAGATGGTCGTATTCTCCAACGAGATTTTATTCCAATCACCGTCAGCAAGACCCATAAAGGGGTACTTTGGAACTATCAGGACATCACCCAGCGAGAACTAGCAAAGAAGGAGCTTGAGCAGGAAAGGCTTCGCTCCATCCATGCGAGTAAAATGGCAAGCCTGGGAGAGCTCGCCGGGGGGATTGCACACGAGATCAACAGCCCTCTCGCTGCAGTGATACTCACCGCTTCTCAAGTCGTTGAATTGGCCGAATCAGGAGAACTCGACCACAACTCAGCGCGGGAGATGGCACAAACCATCGAAAAAACTGCCTCACGGATTGGTCGAATCATCCGGTCTATGAAGGCCTTTGCCAGGGACGGGCGTGCAGACCCATTCGTCACTACCCCGGTCAAGCAGTTGGTAGATGACACACTTGCCCTCTGCGGTGAGAGCCTAAAGACGCGGAACATTGAAATGATTCCGCCCTTAATTACGGGCTATCCGGAAGTTCTCTGTCGGCCGACCGAACTGACTCAAGTCTTCGTCAATCTGATTAACAATGCACGTGACGCAATCGAAAAACTGGATCAAAGATGGGTTGAGTTTGCAGTGATTGTGACTGAGAAAACCGTCACTTTCACCATAACTGATAGTGGCAGTGGAATTCCTAAAGAGTTTCGCCCTCGGATGTTCGAGCCGTTTTTTACAACTAAGCCTGCGGGACGAGGAACTGGCTTAGGGCTTGGGATCTCAAAGCGAATCGCTGAAAGTCATGGTGGAAGGCTCTACATTGACGATCGATGTCGGAACACTCGTTTTGTCGTCGAGATTCCCAAAGATGGAATAGGCGTACAAAAGTTGTAAGCCTATTCCTGGTTTTCATCTGAAACGAACCACGACCACTAACTCATCATGAATGGATAACGGTAATCTAAAGCAGGAACAAAGGTCTCTTTGATCGAACGAGGAGACAGCCAGCGATAAAGATTCAGCGGACTACCGGCCTTATCATTTGTCCCTGACGCTCTTCCTCCACCAAAGGGTTGCTGGCCAACGACTGCACCTGTCGGCTTATCATTGATGTAGAAGTTACCCGCAGAGAAGCGAAGACGGCCACTCAAAGCATGGATGACACTTCGATCTTGGGCAAAAATGGAGCCAGTCAAGGCGTAAGGAGAGGTTTGATCACACAAACTCAAGGTCTCCTCCAGTTGAGAGTCCTCGTAAACGAAAACACTCAGAACAGGTCCAAAGATCTCTTCACAGACAGTCTTAAATCGGGGATTCGCCGCTTCGATCAATGTTGGACGAACAAAATATCCTACTTCTTTACTCACCTGGCCACCAGCGAGAATTTTCGCATCCGACGACGCACGAGTAAAATCAATGTAGGTTGAAATTTTATCAAACGAGCGCTCATCAATCACAGCATTCACGAAGTTCGAAAAATCTCGTACATCGCCCATTTTCAATGATTCGATCTCTTCGATAAGGTCCCGAGAGAGAGCATTCCAAATCGATCGCGGAATATAGGCTCTCGAAGCAGCTGAGCATTTCTGTCCTTGATACTCAAAAGCCCCCCGAACCAGAGCAGTTTTGAGAGCTCCCACATGCGCGGACGGGTGAGCAAAGACAAAATCCTTACCTCCCGTCTCCCCAACCAATCGCGGATAGCTGCGATAGGTCGTCAAGTGATCAGCTACACCTTTCCACAATGTCTGAAATGTCGCTGTGGAGCCCGTGAAGTGAATCCCTGCGAGCTCGGGGTGTTTTAGAAGAACCTGAGAGGTCAATGGCCCGTCCGCTGGAACCATATTGATTACGCCAGGCGGCAGACCAGCTTCTTCAAAAAGCTGCATCGTATACCAAGCCGACAGCATCTGAGTATCCGAGGGCTTCCACACCACGGTATTCCCCAACATGGCAGGCGTTGCCGGCAAATTCCCTGCAATCGCAGTAAAGTTAAAAGGCGTGATGGCGAGCACAAATCCCTCAAGAGGGCGCCAATCCGTTCGGTTCCAAATTCCAGACGAGGAGATCGGCTGTTGCTCAATGATCTCTTGATAAAATCGAGCATTAAAGCGGAAAAAATCAATCATCTCACAAGCAGAGTCGATCTCGGCTTGGTACGCACTTTTGCTTTGTCCAAGCATCGTTGCCGAGTTGATCTTTGCTCTCCAAGGGCCCGCAAGAAGATCTGCTGCCTTCAAAAAAACTGCTGCACGATCCTGCCAGGGTAGGTTCTCCCAATTCTTTTTTGCCTGTAACGCAGCTACGGCCGCGGCATTCAACTCCTCAGGACCGGCGAGATGAAAGTTAGCTAACACTTCCCCGTGGGAGTGGGGCATTCTGACTTGTCGAATATTCCCCGTGAAGACTCGCTTACCAGCGATTACACATGGAATTTCAAGCGTCTCACGAGACATCCTCTCAAGCTCGAGCTGAAGTACTTTGCGGTCGGAATCGCCAGGGGCATACTGCTTGACCGGCTCGTTGATCATTTGAGGCACTCGAAAGCCCCCATCCAAACTCGAGGGACCTACTCCAAAAGAGCCCAAACCAGGTGCGAAAGTGTTCATATAAAATGCGCATACCCTCGCAAACACCCTGGATCAATTGGATTGAGAAGGTGCAATCTCACCTGAACTCGAGGTTCCAGGCCTCTTCCATCAGGCCGTTTAAAACATCAGGAGTCGAGATACCCCGGGTACCTGAGGCACCTGGAGCCTGGTCAAACAGATAACCCCAGACAGCCATACGAGAAATGGAGTCCCTTCCGCCGGCCCAGAGCAGGGTCTCCCTTAGGCGCTCGGGAGGGACACTTTTTGACCGAAGAAAATATCCAGCGTAATCCAAAGCGACAATGTGAGTAAGTCGTCCATGGCGCGGCTGATCGAGTGGGACTCGCCCTTGAGCCTTCAGTGCTGCGACACTCCGATCGACCTCATCCACAAACGCAGGAGCAGTTTTCAAAAGCTCTCCGAACTCCTCTTTGTTCAAAAAACCCTCCACTTTGACGGGCGGTGGAAACCCTTGGGCCTGAATTCGGCGAAACAAGACCTGCTCCAGCAACTCTTCCGGGTATGGTCCCCCGCTCACAGCACTGGCTCGAATCTGAGTATCTTTTGAGTTCAAAGCAAGGGCACCCATCTCATCGGCAACGGAATTCAAGTATTCACCTAAAACTCCGGATGAATCTGAACGACCCGGATGTAAAAATGCCTCCTCCAACCAACTCAACACTTGCCTGTGCTTTTCGGGAGCATGTCGAAAAACAGAATCATACTGCAAACGAAGAGTCATCTCCTGCGAGATCGTTCGTCGCGGAATAGCACGAGCAAGACTCATGCGCTCGCTATGAGAAGTCCGCCTGTGCTCCCTCAATTGGAACACAGTAGGAGCGTCGAGATGTTTGACCGCCTTCTCCCACTCACGTGCTCCAGCATCATAGTCGTACTGCGGAAGAGCCTTCAGTTCCGCAGGAGGATGCTGAATGGGCGGAGCGGTCCGTGGCGGCTCAATGGGACTCGAGGGAGAAACCTGACCCTTCCCAGATGCACGGCTCCAAGCGTCAAGTAAACAGTGTCGAGGTGATCGCACGAACTCTTCGAGGAATCCTGCCGAAGCGGAGTGAGAAAGCCCCCAGCTCAAGCTCCAGACAAAACCAAGCCCAATGATTGCCTGTGTTCGTTCTGAGCGGGCGCTCATGTTAATCCATTCCCTCCCCGAGATTTGCTAGGGCCTTCAACAAACGGCGGTGCGGATTTGATTTTGGATGAGCCAAATAAAGTCGTGTAGTGGCATCGCCGGCCAAAGGCTCAAAAACGACGCGGTTTCGTTTGGCCAACCAAATCACCGTATGCCAGGGTAGAACACTTGCGGCTCCCGGCGTATCCGCCACCCAAATGGCAATGGCAGTGAGATCCTGCCAATAAAATCGATAACTCGGAGGAGGCATAAGTTGCCTCTGAACCAACCAGGAATCCACCGGATTGTTTCTAGGGGAATACGTGCCCCATTGATAATCCTTCAAGCTCTCGTGCTTCACGGATGGATTTCGCACTATTCCCCATTTTTCAGTGTAAATGGGTCGACAAACGAAATCTGCTAGCTCCTCTTTGTGCTCAAGAATTCCTGCGTCCGCACCTGCTTGAATGGTCTCGAGAGATACTCGAGCCAGTGGAGACACTTGAACCTCCAGCTGCAAGTCCGGGAACTCACCTGAATGTTTGTTCCACCAGGGTAATATAATTTCCCTCAAGAACAGCTGTGGCCCAACTAATACAAAGTGCTCAGGCTCCGCAGCTTGACGCTGAATTCGCTTAAGCCCAGTGTCCCACGCCGAGACGATTCGATCAGCGAGCTGAGCAAACTCGACTGCTTGAGGCAGGGGTTTTAAACCTTTCGGACCGCGTCTTTCAAACAAAGGGTAGCCCACTTCGTTCTCGATCGCTTGAACCCTTTTGGACAAAGCGCTCTGGGTCATATGCAGGCGATCCGCCGCACGACTCAAGTTCGAGTCTGCAACCAAAGCACGAAGGATCTTTAGATGTTCAATTTCCATAATAGAATAATATTATTCTGAACTATCGCTTTTGGAAATAAATAAAAAGGCGCATACCCGCGTCCCACAAGGATTTTAAGATTATATGAAAAACATCATGAGTTGGACAGTTGTGAAAAACACCGTAGCGATCTTGGGCGTTCTGCTTGGAATGGAAGCATCAGCCGAAGCTCAGTTTTCGTGGGAGAGCGCACGGGACCTCGTTAGAAACTGCGCAGTCCAACCGATTCGGCACCTCGGGAACGGCAAAGTGGAATACCTCCCCATTCGTTCCTACTGTCCGGAGATGGTCGAAACCGACGGCACCACCGCAAAGCTGGTTATTCGTGGGAGAGCTTATATCGCTCGCCTCATGGAATCCGCTCACTCAGATGGCGGTGACCTGAATGACATCACGGTCGAAACTCTTCAGGGTAAAATTGTCGCTCAAGCAAATAACATCTTAGCCTTTGACGATGTCCTTTTGGCTTTCATCGGAAATGACATCGAGCTTCCTCAAATCCTCGAAGATTAAGAGATTGTTCCGGCTGGGTGATTCTTCCTTTGGTCTCGCAGGTTTCCCAAGAAGCTTTAGCAAAAAATGGATCTGTGGCACACTTTTAAGACCGTGGAGATTTACTCCAGCCGATTTCTAAAACTGCTAGCGGGGGCCTATTTGGGGTTTCCCCTCCTCTATTTTGTGATCGCATCGGTGGTCTTTAATGTACCCGGGCGAATTATTCTGGCAGCACTCCTCAGTCCTGCTTTTTATCTGCTCTGTGCGTTGGCAATCACCACTGGATACGCTCTTTGGGAGATGAAAAGATGGAGTTGGTACCTATTCGTTTTCACCAATGTTGCCATTACATACTCAAACGCTGTCTATGCGCTTGAGAAAGGTCAGGCAAATTATCCAATCCTCAGCTTCTCATTGGCAGTTCTGGCCACACTTTTAATCACGATTCGGGTCGGCCGTGAATTGAACGTGCCTTACCTGATTCCTAGAATTCGTTGGTGGGAGAGTGACCCGAGGCATAAGCTGATCATCCCAACCCAACTGACGTGGGTAGTTGAATCCGTCGAATTACATCGAGGCGGAGAAGTCCTCGATCTTGACATGAGCGGATGCTTCATCAAGCTGTCCGAAACCATTCCAGTCGACACATCCATCTCCGTTGGAATGAAGGTGTTTGGGCTCGAATTCTCAATTACTGGGATCGTTGTCTGGAAAACAGAAAGTGCCGTAACCCATCCCCGTGGAATCGGTGTGAAGTTCTCGGCACTCTCAAAAGAGAACAGAAAAGCCCTCAAGGCCGTTGACCGACGGGTCAGACAGATTGCGCGCCTTTATCGATCGGCAAGGTACATCCTCTCTGAGGATGACTATTTCTCCAAGATGCACGACCTCAAGACTCGCCCCGTTGAAGGACACTTCGAAAAAATCCCAGACAGTCGTGCGAGTTAAGACATTGCATTCACTTATGGGGTCGGCTTCGTTTCTAGAATCTTTGGCTCAATCTTGATTTCAGTCGGTGTTGACCCGTTTGTAGGCTTTACGCGAACAAACTCCCCTCTCTTCATTTTTTGAAGCTTTTTCGGTCCAGGAACTGACCTTCCCGAGATCACCAACTCTCTGGCGTGCTTCAAAACAAACGGGCGAGGAGACTCTTTAGCTTTGGGCGTCTGACTAGGTCCGGAACCGCCCTGATCAGACCAAGCAGAAGGCCACACTCCAATCGATCCGGATAGCAAACCGATCAGGCTCAAGCGTTTGTATAGTTTCATCTGTTTTTCCCTTTCAAAAAAAGTCAGAGTGGAAAGTATATGGAGTCAGATTCACGACCTCAGCCGCACCTTACCTCTTCATTATTAGAAGACGAAGCCGAGCAAGACTCAAGCCTAGATCCAATGGAGCTTGCTCTCACTTTTGCCCGCGCTGCCAAAGAAATTGATGAAGTGCCAGTGGGAGCTGTCGTTCTAACCGATGAGGGTACCCTCATCGGTGTTGGCTACAATCGCCGAGAAAGTGATCAAGACCCAACTGCACATGCTGAGATTATGGCGATTCGAGACGCTGCAAAAAGACTCAATAGCTGGCGCCTCGAAAACTGCACACTCTATGTCACCCTCGAGCCCTGCCCCATGTGCTTGGGAGCTCTCCAACAGTCACGAATCAAGCACGTCACCTATGGAGCAAGAGACCCCAAAGGGGGAGCACTCAGTCTAGGCTATAATCTACATGAGGACTCACGAACCAACCATCGATTCGAGATCGATGAAACCCTACTCCCCGAATGCGGTGAAATCCTCACTCAGTTTTTTCGAGAAAAACGAAACAAGATCAAACAGGCGCCCAACTCAACCGATAATATAACTCCTCAAAACGAGGAAATGGAGTGACTGTAAATAGTGCACGATCGCCTGGCAGAAGGGTTCCCAACTTTTTCTCCCAACCCAGAGCTTTGGCTGCATTGTAAGTAACTGCAGCAAGAAGTTCAGCCTGGGTCATACCGAGATAAAGGGCGGCAGTCGTCAAAACAAACGGAAGACTCAAGGTTACACAGGTCCCCGGATTATAGTCAGTAGCAAGGGCGACAGCTGCCCCTGCATCCAAAAGTTGACGGGCCGGCGCGTGTTGGGCTCTCAAGTAAAATGCAGTACCTGGTAACAACGTGGCAACGGTCTCAGAGGCAGCAATTCTCTGAATTCCTTCTTCTGAGATTTTCAAGAGGTGATCTGCTGAGAGAGATTTCATTTTTACAGCCAATTGAGTGGCTTGAGTATTCTCCAACTCATCGGCATGAAGGTGAAGTTTCAAGCGAAGGGATCTCGCGCGAGATAAAATCTTACGCGCATCCCCTTCTGTGAAATACCCCCGATCCATAAAGACATCACAAGCATCAGCTAACTTCTCTTTTGCGATCCGAGGGAGCATGACCTGACAAAGGTCTTCAAGGTAATCCGCTCTCGAACGATCACTCGGAAAAGCGTGCGCACCCAAAAACGTAACCTGCATCGGGACTTCAGGGTGATTTTGCTTCAACCTCTGCGCGACTCTGAGCTGCTTGTGCTCAGTCTCCCAATCCAGTCCATACCCGCTTTTAATCTCAAGCCCTCGCGTTCCCCACTTGAGAGCTTCTTTGAGTCGCAGCTCGGCGAGAGCATACAGATCCTCCTCAGAGGCTCTACGGGTCGCATTGACCGTTGATAAAATTCCCCCACCCCGTTTGGCGATCTCCTCATAAGAAACACCACCACATCGCAGAGCAAACTCCTCAGAACGATCACCCGCAAATATCAAATTAGTGTGACTGTCGATCAATCCAGGCAAAATGGCTCGTTCACTCTTGAGATCAACAGCATCCAGCTGTCGAAACTCGCGAGGCATTTCATCGGTTGGACCCGACCAAACCACTTCACCTGGATGCAAAATGGTAGCCGAGGATCCAACCGACTCCGAAACAGAATAGACTACAGCGCCGTCTTCAATCCGGCCCATGTCACCTTCAGTAACATGGCGACCTTTCTTTCTTCGAATTCCTTCACCGGTATAAAGAAAGCTGGAGTGAATGATGGCCTGTTTTTTCATCTCGATTACCCTGAGATCATCGGAATTTTTCCGCCACGAGCGGCGAACGTGCTCTTTCCGATGGCAACTGAACTCTCATACCCTGCATCAGCATGCCGGATCACGCCCATCCCAGGATCGCTATTGAGAACTCGGCTCAAGCGCCATGCAGACTCCTCTGTCCCATCCGCCACAACCACCATCCCCGAGTGGATGGAATATCCCATTCCGACCCCACCGCCGTGGTGGAGACTCACCCAGCTTGCTCCGTTTACGGCGTTCACGAGAACGTTCAAGATTGGCCAATCGGCAACAGCATCTGAACCATCTTTCATCGCTTCAGTTTCACGGTTAGGAGACGCAACCGAACCGCAGTCAAGATGGTCCCGACCAATGACGATCGGAGCCTTTACTTTCCCGGTTCGAACGAGTTCATTAAACAAGAGACCCGCCTTCTCGCGCTGCCCATATCCCAGCCAACAAATCCGTGCAGGCAACCCCTGGAATTGAATTCTCTCCTCCGCCATCGATAACCAGCGGTGAAGTCCTTTGTCTTCTGGAAAGAGCTCAATCAAAGCCTCATCTGTAACTTTGATATCTTGTGGGTCACCCGAGAGCGCCACCCAACGGAATGGTCCTCGTCCCTCACAAAACTGAGGACGAATATAAGCGGGGACAAATCCGGGAAAGTTAAATGCGTCCTTCACACCAGCTTTCACTGCTTGAGCTCGGATATTGTTTCCGTAATCAAAAACGTGAGAACCCCGTTTTTGGAACTCGAGCATGGCCTCTACATGGCGTCCCATACTCGCCACAGAACGAGAGATATACTCTTTCGGATTGCTCTTCCTCAGTGCGTTCGCCTCATCCAGACTGATTCCATGTGGGACATAGCCATTGAGCTCATCATGGGCGCTGGTCTGGTCCGTTACCATGTCTGGCTGAAATCCTTTATTCAGGAGTTCCCACAAGACCTCGGCTGCATTCCCAATCAGACCAATGCTGATCGCTTGACCAGTTTTTTTAAGCTCTTCAATTCGAGCGAGGGCTGCATCCACTGAAGGTGCAATCTCATCTAGGTATCGAGTTTCCAATCGACGCTGAGCTCGAACAGGGTCCACCTCAATATTCAGAGAGATCGCACCGGCCATCGATGCTGCGAGAGGCTGAGCGCCTCCCATCCCGCCCAGTCCGGCAGTCAAAACTACCCGACCTGTCAGATCTCCCCCAAAATGCTGTCGGCCAGCTTCCGCAAAGGTTTCGTAAGTCCCCTGAACAATTCCTTGAGTTCCGATGTAGATCCAAGAACCTGCGGTCATCTGACCGTACATCATGAGCCCTTTGTCTTCGAGCTCCCTAAAGTGATCCCAGTTCGCCCAGTTTGGAACTAACATACTATTAGAAAGCAGCACTCGAGGCGCGTGTTCGTGCGTAGGAAGAACTGCAACTGGTTTTCCACTCTGAATCAAGAGCGTCTGGTCATTTCTGAGCTCTTTTAGAGCGCGAACAATCGCATCAAAACTTTCCCAATTGCGGGCCGCTTTTCCGATCCCACCATAAACCACGAGATCTTCCGGTCTCTCAGCAACCTCGGGATCCAAGTTATTCATGAGCATCCGAAGAGCTGCTTCCTGATGCCAACCTTTACATTCAAGTTCAGAACCTTTTTTAGCGCGGATCACTCGCGCTTGAGATTGAGACTGCATTTGAAATGACCTCCTAGTTTCCAATCACACTTAAAACTTCACGAATGCCGAGACCAAAATTCTGCTGCGATACTGTTTCTGCAAACTCAGGCCGTTCAATCTGAGGGTTCTTGAGCCCCAAAACCCGAGCACACCGGAAGAGGCGTTCCTCATCTAGCGAAGTTGGGGCTATAGATTCAAGATTTCCGACTGTGTTCACCGAAGACGTAGAGACACAGTAAAGACGAACCCAGGTCTCATTCAGTTCTCGCTTAATCTTCGTTTCGAAAGCATCCAATCGCTGGCTCAGATAGCCCGTCCGGTCCAAAAGGTTGGGGCGTTGGGGTTGAAGACCCACACTCAAATTCGTTTCTCGTTGTTCGTCACCAAAACGTGAGTCAGATGACTCTTCTGCAACCTGCATGGAAAGCGACGGATCGGCGCTCACGAGCTGTGTCCTTAGCTTTACAGTCTGATGGTGCTCAATGGCTGTATAGGGATATTGACGAGGAACTCGTTTCTCTTTCGCGACATCCAAACCAGTGGTCTTGTCTTTTTCCGTGTATTTCTCAATCGCCTGATAGCTGTGGACTCTTCGAACAGAGCGGCTGGTGTGTTGAAAGTCATAAGACCCCATCAGATCTGCCGACACTAACTCGACCGCCTCAGGGTGAAACCACACCGTGTCTCGAAAAGCGCGATCCACGGCCCCTTTCAGTTGAAGAACCTCAGAGTTGGTCATCCCCTCGGTCTGCAAACCCAACCTCATCCCGGACCGGGCCTCAAAGATCACCTTCGACTGAGCCGGAGCGCCAGTCCATGGAGTCGACCAAACGCTGCAATAGCGCTTCAAAAATGAAGCATGATGCAAAAGCTGAGGCTGAGCAGACTGAATCCGCTTACGACAATCTTCCGCCCCCAAGCGCTGAGTCTCCGAGCGTAAACCATTCAATCCTTTTGCGTTTTGCCCCCCCTCAAAGACTAACGAGTATCGTCTGAGAAGCCACTCGGCCTGGAGTGGACGGTTCGACTTTAATGAATCCTTCACTCGAAGATCGTATTTAGGCCAAGCGTAAGAGATCTCCTCGTTTTGCGTGAAAGCTGCTTGAGCTTTCGGACCCACACCCCATTTTCTCTCAAGCTCAATGACCTCACGCAAACGTTCTAATGAACCATTGAGGTCCTCTCCCAATCGAGCCATTCGAGCATCGATCAGCCGCCTACCGATTGCTCCTTGTCTTGCTTCCGCCAACAAAGAGGTCACCTCAGGGTCATTGGGCTTTGAAACTAAAATGGATTCAAACTGCTCCACAGCCGCGTCAAAGTTACCATTTTCTAAGTTCTTTCGAGCGTTTTTCATCGCTGAAGAACAAGCCTGACCCAAGAAAGCTAAGATCAATACAAAAGCACGTACTTCTCTTCGGAACCTCATCGAATGCTGGCTCATGTCTAATTCACCCCTCCTGGATGGTCCTTGAGTTTTATCAAACCTTTACAATTTCATTCAGCTCATTCAGCTCAATCATTCTCTCGACTGCATGGATTTCAGAATGCAGTGCTCGGTCCTGATCCATTCGTGCCGTCTTCTTCCGAACAGAAGCAAAGAAGGTCTCCACTTTCGGGGTGCTCTTCAATGGACGGAGAAGATCAAGTCCTTGGGCTCCTGCCAGTATTTCCATAGCCAAAACTCTTCGAGTGTTGGTCACGATACGCGCTGCCTTACGAGCTGCCCACGCGCCCATCGACACGTGATCTTCTTTATCAGCAGAGGTTGGAATGGAGTCCACACTTGCCGGATGGGCCAAGGTTTTATTCTCCGAAACAATGCTTGCTGCGGCGACCTGGACAATCATGAATCCAGAATTCAATCCGCCCTGCTTCGTCAAAAACGCAGGTAAGTCTGACATGGCCGGATTAATGAGTTTCTCGATTCTCAGTTCACTGATGTTCGCGATTTCGGCAACTGCGATCGATAGGGCGTCCATTGCGATCGCGACGATCTGCCCATGAAAGTTACCGCCACTCAAAATTGCTCCAGAGTCCGGGAAAACCACAGGGTTATCAGTCACGGAGTTGATCTCTCGCTCCAAAACTTCCCTCACAAAGCGTAAGGTGTCGCGAGAGGCTCCATGAACTTGGGGAATGCATCTCAAACTGTATGGGTCCTGAACCTTTCCGCAGTCCGCATGACTACGAGCGATCTCACTCCCGCGCCCAGGGTGAACACCCAGGATTTTACGCATGCGGCGAGCGGTCTCGATTTGGCCTGGATGCGGTCGCACGGCATGAATCCGTTCGTCAAACGCGACAGAGGTTCCCCTCAAGGCCTCCAAGGTCATGGCGCCTGCAAAGTCTGCAACATCACAAACATGCTCTGCTTCAAGAAGAGTGAGGGCACCCACTGCTGCCATAAACTGCGTGCCATTGATCAGAGCCAGGCCTTCTTTCGGGCCCAAGCGAATTGGCTTCAATCCAGCGGATTTCAAAGCTTCGGCTCCACCCATTTCGCGACCTCGGAAATGAGCCCTCCCCTCACCGATCAAAACAAGTGCCAAGTGAGCCAATGGCGCCAAATCTCCGCTCGCACCAACCGAGCCTTGCTCCGGAACGACAGGGCTAACGCCCGCATTCAAGAGAGCAAAGATTTGCTCAATGGTCTCCACGCTCACGCCACTATGACCCTGGGCGAGATTAGCCCCCCGGAGTAAAAGCATGGCGCGAACCACCCCCTCGGGCATCGCGGGTCCCACACCACAAGCATGTGAGCGAAGGAGGTTATACTGAAGAGCTTCAATATCCTCGTCTGGAATCCGGACATTCGAGAGGAGGCCGAAACCAGTATTCACACCATACAGAGTCTTGCCCGATTTGACTTGTTTTTGGAGAAAAGCATGCGCTTTGCGGACTGCTGCCTTCGCCTTCGGCGATAACTCCACTTTTTGATGGTGCACTGCCACCGCCTGCACATCTTCCAAGCTCAGTGGACGGACCCCTACTTTCAAAACCTTCATGACTGACTTCTGCTTCTTCATCGAATTTCTCATTTTCTAGAAACTGCGTGACCCATGGACTGACTCAATCGTCGAATTGCATCTGCTCTCTTTTTTACACCGAAAACAGCAGTTCCAGCGACAAATACATCTGCTCCCGCCTCTCGAAGGCGGCCAATATTGTCCCCTGACACTCCGCCATCCACCTCGATAAGGAATCGACTTCCCGAGTGCTCACGTATTTCGCGAAGGCGCCTGATCTTCTCCAGGGAGCTTGGAATAAACTTCTGACCTGCAAACCCAGGGTTCACACTCATCACCAAAACCAAATCTACCTGGTGAAGAACTTCCTCGATCATGGAAAGGGAGGTTCCAGGGTTCACGGACACACCTACAGCGCACCCTGCTTCGCGAATCTGCGAGATAACACGATCCAAATGAGGAGTAGCCTCAGCATGAATCGTAATTAAGTCCGCTCCCGCTAGAGCAAAGCCATCAATCCAATGAGAGGGATTGGAAACCATAAGATGACAATCGAGAAACAATCGGGTCTTAGGTCGCAAGGACTGAACAACAAGTGGTCCAATCGTGAGGTTGGGTACAAAATGGCCATCCATCACATCGACATGAAGCCATTCTATACCCAATTTCTCTACTTCGGCCACTTCACTCCCGAGACTCGAAAAGTCCGCGGACAAAATGGAGGGAGCAAGAATTCCTCTCTCGTATTGATCCCCTACAGCCCGAAAATAAGACTCGATCGACTTTGAGCGTTTTCGGGGTTTTTCTGATTTTGCTTTTTTCATGACTGATCCGTCCCTAGATGAATCGTGAGAGGAAGACTTACGCCTTTACCTTTTAAGCCATTTAAAAACTGAGAAACATCTGAAGCTTTTCGACCCTCTTGCTGAAGAACGGTCAATTCCAAAGCTCCAGCTTGTGTGCCTAGGCAAAGCATTCCTGCTCTTTCAAAAAGGCTTCCCGCTGTCCCCGGAAGATCAACACGGGGCTTAGCTTGTCGAATTCTGATCCGCTCTCGCTTTCCATGCAGTTCAACCTCAATACTCGTTCCTGGCCACGGATTCAGCGCACGAACCTGACGGTCGAGTTCGGCTGCAGTCTTTTGGTCAGGCCGTAAAAACTCCATCTCTTTATTCAGCTTGGCCGCGAAGGTGACGAAAGACTCATCTTGAACTTCGGGCTGAAGGGTTCCATCGGCGAGCCCCTGCAGTGTCGGAAGGATGAGATCAGCTCCCAGTTGAGAGAGGCGATCGTGAAGTGAACTGGAAGTGTCCTCAAGCGTGATTGGAGTTTCTGCTTTTAGAAGCATTGGGCCGGCATCCAGTTTTTCAGCCATGAGCATCGTCGTAACACCCGTTACAGAATCGCCAGCAAGCAGGGACCACTGAATGGGAGCAGCGCCCCTCCAACGAGGGAGAAGCGACGCGTGGACATTCACACATCCGAGCTTAGGAAGATCCAAGACATTGCGTTTCAAGATCTGCCCATATGCCACCACAACGATAAAATCGGGAGCCAACTCGGCCAAACGTTCATACTCACCTGGAAGGGTCAGTTTTTGAGGTTGAAACACAGGGATCCCAAGTCGAATCGCTTCAAGTTTTACGGGTGGAGCCTGCAGCTCAAGCCCACGACCCACAGGGCGATCCGGCTGGGAGTAAACCGCAACGACATCATGGGCCCCAGCTAATTTTTGTAGAACAGGTACCGCAAATTGCGGTGTCCCCATAAAAACGACACGCTTGCGTTGACTCATCTAGAAGCCCTTTCCTTTTTTTCCAGAAGAAGCGGGGGGCGTCCCCACGCCTCGTCGAAAAGCCGCTTCTGCCTCGGCCTCACGCTCCAAGCGCTCTTTTCGGAGTCGTTTTCGCGCCATTTCTTTTTTGATGGGACTCAATCGGTCAATAAAAAGCACTCCCTCAAGGTGATCCATTTCGTGTTGGATCGCTACCGCCTGTAGACCCTCGGCCATCAAGGTCCGAGTCAGTCCATCCAAATCTTCATACTCGAGCTTCAGTTTCTCGGAACGCTTGACCTCGGCCGTGTATTCCGGAACCGAGAGACAACCCTCCTTAAAGAGAACCGAACCCTCATGAGAAACAATACGGGGATTGAACACAATGATCGGCTTTCTATTGGTAATCAGGTTTTTTCCTTCGTCGAGTTCCTCGAGATCGTATTCTGTATCGAGGACCAAGAATCTTTCTAGAATGCCTACTTGGTTTGCCGCCAAACCAATCCCGGGAGCGTCGTACATTGTTTCCAACATGTCATCCGCGACACGATGGTACGACTTATCCACGCGAGCAACTGGCTTGGCTTTTTGAGTCAAGACGATGTCGGGAAACGTGTAGATCTTGAGTTTCGCCATCTAAAGTACTCCTGCTACCTGAATGAGATTTAGGGAGTGTTTATTACTTGAGGCGAGAATGGCGAGGACTTTTTTATCCTTTTTTTCGAGCAATGAGCGCTATCGCCACCCCTGAGAAGATCAAGCTAGGAAGCCATGCAGCTAGAGGCGGCGATAGCGCACCATTGGTCCCCAGAGATAATCCCACCCCATTGAAAAGCCAATAGAAAAAAGTCACTGCCAGACCAACACCCAAATCTCGCCCAACACCTCCCTCTCTTTTTCGAGAGCGAGAAAACGGAACCGCTAAAAGAGCCATCACAAAAGGCATCACACTCGAGCTGAGTCGAGAGTGAAATTTCACTTCTAAGCGACGGATATCAGCACCCGAATCTCGTGACTTGTTGATGTAGCGATACAAGTCCTTAATTCGCAGGCTGTCGACCTCACGTTCGATCTCTTCAAAATCCCGAGGTGTTTCCTTCAGCTTTAGGGAAAGCTCACCAAAGGATTTTGTTCGAGGAATCTTCTCGGCTCCTTGAAATTCCGTGATGGTGCCATTCGTCAAAACCCAGTGATCCGCCTCAAAGCGCGCTCTCTCCGCCTGAATCAACTCTTTCAGCTTAAAACGATCCGATAAGCGATAGACGCTCATGCCTGTAATGACACCAGTCTGCTGCTCGTAGACCTGTAGATTGTAAATATCGTTCCTGGAACGGTACCAAACCTTGTTTCGCCGCACATCTAGAAAAAAGTTGGGTCTCTGCTTCATCTCGCTCCAGTAAAACGAGGACTGGGCCCGATGAAAGCGAGGGAGAAGTCGATCCTGAATGACAAGCAGTCCACAGCAAACAATGAAGACCAGCGAGAACAGGACTTTGAGCATGCGGCCAAGGGAAATACCAAGCGAATGAGCGGCCACCAACTCGGAGTGACGATTTAATTCCGAAAAGGTCAAAGCCGCTGCCATCAGTGTCCCTGGAGGAACCATTTTGGCGAGATAGTCCGGGAACCCCAAGGCCTGATAGTTGAGAACCTGAAGCAGAGTGTAATCCGCATCGAGCGCCTGAGCCAAAAAACCCTGGAAAGCGAGAACGACCGCCATTCCAACCGAGGAAAGCAGAAGATTCTTCAAAAAAATCACTGCAAAGTACCGATCAAATGTCCTCATATTCCTCGATCATCCGAAGTTTAGACTACACCTTGAATCCGGGAAATTGTATCTTCTTCCCTACATATGAGCCAAGAACCTCAAGAACTGTCCACCGATACGAAAGCCTCATCCGAAAACCTTTCTCAGGCTTCTCCTACTGAGCAGACTCAGGGAACCTCAAAGTTTCGTGCTTTTCTTGAGAATGTTTTCTCACTGCTCATCGCATTAGCCCTCGTTTTTACCATCCGATCGAGCATTGTAGAAGCCTTTAAAATCCCCTCAGGTTCAATGATCCCCACTCTGTTGGTCGGAGATCATATTTTCGTAAATAAGTTTGCGTATGGCCTGAAAGTCCCTTTCTCTGATCTGATTGACAATAACCCCACCTACCTATGGAAACGTGAGCCAGCCAAGAGAGGCGACATCATTGTATTCCTGTTTCCTCGTGACGAGAGCATTTACTACATCAAGCGTGTGGTTGGCGTGCCAGGCGATGTCATCGAAATCCGAGAGAAGATGGTGTATATCAACAATGAGCCTGTCGGCAGAACTCCGATCGAAGGACCAGCTGCTGACGAAGTATTCAATGCACTCGACGATCCTCGCTACGGACGCTCGAACCTTGAACTCTACACTGAGAAGCTGGGCGAAATCGAGCACCCCATCCTCATCGATAAGAACAACTTCTTGGATGATGACCGCGGACCGATCACTGTTCCAGAGGATAGTCTTTTTGTCATGGGTGACAATCGTGACTTCTCCAACGACAGTCGGGTCTGGGGCTTTGTTCCTTTCAAAAACGTGAAGGGCAAGGCGATGATGATCTGGCTCTCGATGTGGATCGATCTACAACAGAAAGACCTAACTTTCCGACCCTCCCGCTCTGGAACAGTTTTGAAATAAAACGCACACCTTAACTCAAGAACCTCGCGAGGGCATCTAATGCTCTCGCGAAAACCTTCCTGAATAGGCCAGGCGCACGTTCTAAAGTCCATGCCACGGGGGGGGAAAACTTCTCGTAGCAAAGAACCACAAGTCTCCCCACTCCAACCGTCAAAAGAGTCTGATCACGGTATTCCCGCAGAGTGGGCATTGTATCCAGACTCAATTCATCAGCAAGAGCAGTTGCAATAAAACATTTGGTGCTCGCTAGACTCTTGTAAGTGTCCGCAAAGTCTTTCTTATGCACAGGCTTACCGGTCACCATGTACTTCCTTAACGTCTCAGCTGCTAATGCTTGAAACGGAAGCCCATAAGTAAAGGCAATGAACTTAGCCTTATAATGTAAAAAATCCTGGTATCTCTCTGGGCTCTTCGTTCGATCATAAAGTTTCATCAGATCCCAATAGACACCGCTAATCAACAAGAGCTCGGAGAGGTCTTTCTGTCGATCAAAAAGCCCCACGTGCAGCCCCCCTTCTCCCACCTCTTTCCAATCCTCAAGTACAGCTAAGTAGGAATGAAAAGCCTTCACTGCCTCAGGGATCTTCTTTTGAGCGTAACTTCGGATCCCATTACGTGCCAGATCAACACGGCGTCGAAACATTTCTTTTCGATGATCATCCGCCATCTTCTCTGCGGCCGCTTGTATTCGATCCCGTACGTTTGTTTTTCGTGCGGATCGACGAATGTCAGCGGCCGACAATTGATCGTCCATAAATCCTTCATCTTTGGAAGACTTTGAGGATTTAGAATCAGATGCGTTTTTTGAAGCAGCCATGCTTCAATGAGTCTATCCCATTCCTATTGGATCGACATCTACGATCATCGGCCACTCCTTTAAGATTGCCGCAGACTGCGCCAAATGTATGGCACGGTGAAGAGAGCGAATCTCTTTGGAGCGAAGTAGAATGTCCCAACGAAAGATGTTCTTGGCTTTCTCCATAAATGCTTCACTCGGTCCAAGAACCTCTAGCTCATTGGGCATTCTTTGCTCGATCAAGGCTCGTAGATCCGTTGCACGCTGTTGCGCCATCTCGCGAGCAGGCGCCTCCACTCGAAGGCGGGCTAGTCGGCCAAAAGGAGGGTAGCCAAGAACTTGGCGCAACTCCCGCTCCCCCTCGAAAAACTCATCTGCAGCCATCTGCCCTTGAACGACTTTGAGCACTGGGTATTCGGGCTGATACGTCTGAATCAAAACCTTACCCACCGAGTCTCCGCGTCCCGCTCGACCAGAAACTTGGGTGAGGATCTGATAGGCTCGCTCAGCTGCTCGAAAATCTGGCCATCGAAACAGGGCGTCAGCAAGTACCACAACGACTAGAGTGACGTTTGGAAAGTCATGCCCTTTGACCAACATCTGTGTGCCAACCATCAAATTGGCTTTTCCTTCGCGAAAATCATCGAGCAACTGATCCAACCGAGTTGCGCTGGTCACTTGATCCCGGTCCATTCGAAGAATCTTGGCATCTGGAATCAAACTTGGAAGTTCCATTTCCAAGCTTTCGGTGCCTGCGCCAATAAGATTAAATTGAAGGCCTGAACACTTACCGCAAACGTCTGGGACCGCTTGATGATAGCCACAAGTGTGACAGCGGAGCCTACGCCCTTTCTGATGAAACGTCAGAGAGACACTGCAGTTGGGACACCCCGCGACATCTCCACAATCTTCACACACAAGGGATGCCGCAAACCCTCGACGATTCAAATATACAATCACTTGTTTTCCAGAGGCGATGGTCTGCCTCATTTCTTGAAGAGTTCTTTCGGCAAGAGGAGCCCGGATCCCCTCCACCATCAATTCCTGCTTCAAATCGACAAGCTCAATTTGAGGCATCCCCCCAGTACTCACCCTTTGAGTCAAACGCACATGCATGTATCGCCCTTCGCGTGCCCGCTCTGAAGTCTCAAAAGAGGGAGTTGCAGATCCCAACACCAAAAGAGCGCCCGCACGTTTGGCTCGCACCACCGCCAAATCTCGCGCGTGGTACCTCACTCGATCATCCTGCTTATAACTGGGGTCATGCTCCTCATCGACCACGATCAATCCGAGATCTCGTAGCGGAGCGAAAACTCCCGAGCGTGCCCCAACAACCACCCGAAGCTTCCCAGCCAATAATGCTGCGAATTGGTCTCGTCGCTGTCCCGAAGACAGAGCCGAATGCCAAAGCCCAACACGCTCACCCAAGCCAGCCTCAAACCGATGATGCAATTGAGGCGTAAGAGCAATTTCAGGCACCAAGATCAAAACAGATTTTCCCCGTGCAAGCACTCGTCGGGCAATCTCAAGGTAGACCTCTGTCTTTCCACTTCCTGTCACCCCCTCCAGAAGCGCGGTTAAGCCCTCTCCCGGACCTAGCTGTTTGATCCCTTTTTCCTCAAGAAAGCGGACTGCCTCTTGTTGCTCCGAAGAAAGCTGGAGACTTTTCACAAATGATGGACCCATCTCCGTTGAAGAAGTGAGTTCTCGAGCCTCCTCCCGAGCTGTCCGCAATCCAAGCGCCGCAGCAGGGGCTGCTACCTGCAGAATTTCGCCGAGCGGCGAACGATAGTATTCCCGCGCCCAACGAGCGAGCTCAAGAATCTCATCATTAAAAATCCGCCCCGTTCTTCCAATCTCGAGGATCGATTTAACTTTCGATGGATCTAGACCAGAAAGTTCCTGGCGGGGTCGAGGACCATGAATGACGAATGCGTGCGTTTTTGAGCGGCCGAAAGAGATTTTAACCCAAGACCCAGGTTCAAGCAGTGGCACCTGTTCTTGAGTGACTCCGTAGGTGAACAACTGATCCAATGGTCTAGGGATTGCCACTTCAATGAAATGAGTCCAATCAGTCACGGACATTTCAAGCAATCCTTCCTTCGAATCATCAGCGCATAAAACTACAGTATGTTTGAATGAGCCTCTTTAAATCTGAATCCTGAACTCCCGCTAAGTCGTCTTCAGAGTATGTCGATTTACCTCTTGCCTGAAGAACTGACGGCTCAATAGCAGCAAGAGAAATGAACTCTAAAACCTCTTCTGTCATTACCTCAGCATCACGACTCTGATCCACCACACTGAGTTTTCGGGGATAAGGGAAGTCTTTTGAGTACTGATAGGATTCAAATCGAAACTCAAAGCCAGGTCGTGTTTCGGGATTCATCAGTCGAGTCATAATAAAACGATCTTTTTCAATCCAAAGCTCCGACTGAGGCTTCCCCCCCCCCATTGCTGGGTGCGTGGCACCTCCGTAGATCCAATGAGGGCGCCCCAACCATCGCTTTAAGGATGTCACCTCAGAGGCCAAGCGAGCCTGCTCATCCTGCAGGGTCAAAAGATACTCCGTCGACCGAATGGGCACACCTGCAGCGATCAAATTTTCTGAGACCCTCTGAAAATCTTGAGAATAAAGAGCAATGGGAATGATTCCAGGCGCAGAGTCTTCACTTTTTTGAATCGAGCTTGTGTAGGTATAGATCGCATCTTTAGCAGACAAGTTAGCCGCGATACTCGGAGTTACCCCCCCTGCAGGAGAAAAAAAGTGAGTTACTACTCGACCCGTTTCTAGAGAAAAGTAGGAGAGTGTAAGAAGATTTTTTTTGCTCTCCAAATCTCGGACACTTGATCGGACCTTTAACATCTTGGGTCCAGCGCGCTTCGCGGTCATGTTCTTCACCACGAATTCGGAGGGTGGAATATACGCAATGGCACTTAGGGCCACAAAAAAACCCATTCCGACACATAAAGGCAACGTGATTTTTAAGGCCGAAGAACGGGTCATCATAGTGATCTCCTTACCTGTCCCTTCGGCTTCTCATTCTAGCCAAGACCGAGGTGTTTTTTCATCAAACTTCTCATGCCATCCGCAAGATCTGGACGTTTTAGTGCGAATGCTATTGTCGCATCCAAATACCCCATACGATCGCCAGTATCATAGCGAGTGCCTTCAAACTGATAGCCAAGAAGTCTCTCTTCCTTTGCCATGAGATCGAGCGCATCCGTAAGTTGGATCTCTCCTCCTCTGCCAGGAGGCGTCTTCTTAAGGTACTCAAAAATCGAAGCCGACAACACATAACGGCCGGGGATCGCTAAGCGTGATGGTGCATTCTGTGGAGCAGGCTTCTCGACCAAATGCGAAAC
>Ga0169931_10002029_pt1 | contig 33227 bp, 21 predicted proteins | sample Kivu_15m_20L_FD_129675 | JGI IMG/M metagenome (GOLD analysis project Ga0169931, IMG submission 129675) | Freshwater microbial communities from Lake Kivu, Western Province, Rwanda to study Microbial Dark Matter (Phase II) - Kivu_15m_20L... | ecosystem: Environmental > Aquatic > Freshwater > Lake...
ATCTTGAACGACTGAGAAACAATCCGCAGGGGGGATCAGGCGGATCGTCAGGAAGGGCAGACTGCTTCAATAGTACCCAAGAAACATGGCCGCTTCAAGATTCAACCGATCCGCCTTAATCCGTCCTCAAGCTCTGTGGCGACCGCTTTGTCCAGCCGAAACTGGAGCGCTGCAGCGATCCCCCGGACTTGCTCCGGCGTACGGATTCCGACGATTGCTCCAGTCACAGCGGGATTTCGCAAGACCCAAGCAATCGCGAGAACGCCTGGCGATTGACCGAGACGCTTTGCCAAACGTTCGACCAGTTCGGCAATTTTGAGATTCCGCGTGAGCAGAGGTTCTTGGAACTGCAAGCTCCGTCGACGCCAATCATCTTCCGGAAGGTTTGCTAGACGAACTCTCGACATCGTCCCTGTCAACAACCCCGACCCCATCGGGGAATATGCGAGCACTCCGATTCCGGCACGTTGAACATAGGGCAGAATCTCGGCCTCAATTTCGCGGCGGATCATCGAGTAGGGTGGTTGCAATGACGCAATCGTCGCAATCGATTCAGCACGCTCAAGCTGTGCGACATTGAAATTCGAAACGCCAATCCAACGGACTTTTCCCTCGCGCTGCAGTGCCGCAAGAGTCTCCCAGCCCTCCTCAATATCCTCATCGGGCTCCGGCCAATGAATCTGATAAAGGTCAATACATTCGACACCCAGTCTTTGCAGACTATCTTCGCATTCTCGCCTGATCGCGGATGCTTTGAGCACCTTGCATATCTGGCCACTGGCATCCCAGTTGCGTCCACATTTCGTGAAAACATACGGGCGCTCGCCCCGGTACTGGCGAAGTGCTTCGGCAACGATTCGCTCGGAGTGTCCCAGTCCATAGACCGCAGCCGTATCAATCCAATTCATGCCCGCATCGAGCGCTGCATGAATTGCGCGGATGCTCTCCGCATCATCCTGAGGTCCCCAAGAGAATGACCAGCCAGCACCACCGATGGCCCATGCGCCAACACCAATCGGTGTGATCTGCAAGTCCGAGTGACCAAGTTGCTTTGTTTCCATCACTGATATGCCCTACTTTTGCTCGGTTCTCCGCTGCAGACAGGAAACTTCCCTGTGCGACGACAATTTCGCCTTCTGCTCAATCAGAAGGCCATTTTCGCTCGACAAGCACGATTGACAAGACGATCAGCATCTGGCCTGGACCATAGGTGAGCCATACCGCTTCGCTCTGAAAAGGAAAAGAACCCTGAAACAAGCCAACGGCGAGAATGAGATCGCTGATCAGAAAAAGTGCACTCCCTCCAGCGAGCGGAAGCAGAAAGACACGATGCCAGGCAAGTACGGTTGCCGCAGAGGTTGTCCCGGCAAGCAGAATACAGTATCCGAGTGCGGGCCAAAGGAGCCCCTCGCTCTTTGGACTCTTAAACACAATCCAAAACCAGGCGATAGCAGCAAAAGCTTGCCACCAAACGGTTGCAAAGACAAAAGGGAAAAACCGAAGCGGACGGGTGCGGCGTAGCAAGCCGAGGATCGCGAGAATATAACAGATGTGGCCAAGTCCAAACGCCACAATGGCTCCTAAAGTTGGGCTTCCTAGCGGATTCCACGCAAACAACTGGGCATTCGAAAAATCGCCCACCGTACCCAGCAAGATCCCCTGAAAAATGAGCAAGCCGTACGATTTCCATCGCGTCTGCACCATTCGCCACTGCCACCACGCAAGCGCGACGAGAATGCACGAAGACCCCAGGCGACCGACTGTCCCAGCACTTCGCCAAAACTCCCCAGGCAGCAAGCGAGCGAGCAGCAGTCCCCCCAGTAAAGCTACACTCCATCCGCAAAGAAACGCAAAAACGATGCGCGACTGATTGACCGATTCTCCTACCTCGTCATCTTCACGAATCATCTCAGTGGCTCCCGTAATGTCTCTGCTACTGCATTCCTAACGCCCAAGAGGTTACCATACCAGCATCTTCATGCTCTTTGGATTTCACACTGCTTCGATGACGCTTTCCTCTCCCCTCTATGATGCCCTCGTGATTGGTTCGGGGTTTTCGGGCAGCCTCTTGGCGTGGATTCTCTCCCGGCAAGGTCAACGTGTTTTGCTGATTGACCGATTGCGTCATCCACGGTTCGCAATCGGCGAATCCTCGACTCCGACGGCCGATTTTCTCCTTGCCCATTTGGCAGATCGATGGAATCTACCTCAGCTCGCCCCTTTCGCTTGCTGGGGCGCATGGAAGAAAACTTACCCCGGCGTGACATGCGGCAAGAAAAGGGGTTTCAGTTATTACCGTCACCATCGAGATACGCCGTTTTCGGATGACTCCGAACACTCCCATTCAATGCTCGTCGCGGCAAGTGTGTCGGATGACTGGAGCGACACGCATTGGCTCCGAAGCAGCGTCGATGCGTTTTTTGCTCAGCAAGCTGTCGCTGCGGGGACGGAACTCCTCGAGGAGCATCAAATAGTCCGTGCCAGTTTTGATTCCTCCAGTCATCGCTGGCAGACCGACCTCGAAGCGGTCACTGACATCTCTCGCGGTTTGCGCACGCTTCAAGCACGCTGGATTGTCGATGCCAGTGGACCAAGCTGTGCAAGTGCGTCGTTCGTGGAAAATCCGTGCGATGATCATTGGATGCGGACGCGGACCGAGGCGATTTATGCGCACTTTGCCAATGTCTCACCCTTTTCCGCTGGATATGCCGATGATGATCCGTTCTGCGGTGACGACGCCGCACAGCATCATCTGATCGACGAGGGATGGTGCTGGATGCTGCGGATGGACCATGACACGACCAGCGTCGGCGTTGTCCGTCCGCTCGCTTTTGAAAATAGAACCCACCAACCTCTTCAGTCACCGGGAATCGATGCGATTCCTGGCAATTCCTTCGGCAAGCTTTTGAAGTGTTATCCAAGTCTCGCTTCCTTGATGGAATCGGCTGAAATCATTGCCCCAGGACCATCGATGCAGCATGCACGGCGGCTCAGTCGTTGTCGCCAATCGGGATCTGGCCCGGGATGGATTCTCCTGCCTGGAACGTATGGGTTCGTCGACCCTCTCCACAGCACCGGAATTGCTCATGCCCTGAGCGGTGTGATGAGAATTGCCGAGGCCCTCACTGCATCGCCCCCAACATGCCGTCGCTTGCTTGCGCAATACAGCAGTGATTTGCGGGACGAAATCCGCTGGATCGACACTTTGGTCGCAGGCTGTTATGCAGCGCAGCCCTCCTTCGATCAGTTTCTTGCATTTGCATGTTTTTATTTCATCGCGGCGATTGAATTCGAAAAGCAAATTGCGCGAGACCCCACGGATTGGGCATACGGCTTCCTCCAGTGCCAGCAGACGGATTTGACCGGAGCGACCGAAGCGGTCTACCGGATGCTCTCAGCTGACGCACCGACTCATTCTGTACGACAACTGGTCCGCAAACTCATTGCACCGTGGAATTCGGTCGGCCTGCTCGAACCACAGTCGCGGAACCGGATTGCTCATTCCGCGCCCCCGAAGTATGCCTCGCTTTTTTCTCGATTCGATAGCAAGTATGCTGGCAGAAGTGTGAAGGCGACACTGAGTGGCGATGGAATGGATGGGCGGGATGTATCCGATGAAGATCGTTAGCACGGAGCGGGGGACAGGCGCGTCGTGGGGCGTTCAGTTGCCTTTTTGCAACCGCAGCACATGGCTCTTTTTGCTTGCGATCGCCGCGCCGATGTTTGTCGTGGCCCAGGATCTGGTCTCGAGCCATCCTTCGACGCCGTCTGCAGCAGGAACGGAGATGCTCGCAACCTACTGTGTGAGCTGCCACAATCCGTCGGATGCATCTGGGGGACTCGATTTGACGAGTCGCAAGGGCGCACTGCGGGGCGGGGAAAGTGGCGCGGCACTTTTGGTTGGAATGCCGCTTGATTCGCTGTTCTGGAAACGAGTCGCCGAAGGGGAAATGCCTCCAGATGAACCGCTCCCGGATGAGGCGAGGAAAATACTACTGGACTGGTTGAGCGATGGAGCAGAATGGCCAGAAGCGGGGATCGACCGTTTTGCAGTTTCGACAAAAAAGCGCGCCGGTCGAGATTGGTGGTCCTTCCAGCCGCTGCATCCTGTTTCCATCCCTGAGAGCCTCTCCGAAAACGGGGCCAACCCTTTGGAGGGTGCCGGAGGGGGTCAGACCCCTTATCGGAAAGGTTCTGAGATTCCGGAACCAACATGGGCTGAGAATCCGATTGATCATTTCATACTCGCGCAACTCAACACACAAGGCCTCTCCTTAGCCCCGCGTGCAGCGCCGCGGGAACTCGTTCGTCGATTGTCATTTGCATTACATGGCCTGCCTCCTGAAAACAGCGACATTGCTCTCTTTGAACGCGACCCCTCTCCGATGGCGTGGACTCGTTTGGTCGATCGGTATTTGGGTTCTCACGAATACGGCACGCGATGGGCTACTCCCTGGATGGACATCGCGCGTTTTGGCGAGACTCATGGGTTCGAGTATAACGAGCCACGTGCTGGTACATGGTACTATCGCGATTGGGTGATCGGCGCGCTCAATGAGGATCTACCTTATGACCAGTTTGTCGCGCTGCAGATTGCCGCGGACAGTTTCCATGGCGCGACTGCAGAGGCGTTTGCTGCGATTGGATTTCTTGTTGCTGGTCCCCACAATACGGTGGTGGGTCGAAGTGAGTCGATGCAGCTTTCGGCACGCGAGCAAGAGATCGAGGAGATGGTTGCCACACTTGGGCAAGCATTTCTTGGAATAACGATTCAATGCGCCCGTTGCCACGACCATAAGTACGATCCAATCACGACCGAGGAGTACTACCGCGTGGCCGCCGCGCTTCGTGGCGTTCGTCATGGCGAGCGAACAGCGGCCCCGGAACTTTCCACCGATGCGCGGAGTGGTCTTGAATCGCAATTGCGTCAACTGCGCCGCCAACTGCGAGAGACCTATCGAGCCCGCGGAGTGTCCGTTTCAAAGTCCGCCAATCGTCTCGTTCGTTCGATTCCCGCGCTCTACAACGAGCGCGGATTGAATTATCGTCTGAGCTTTGACCTCTCCCCGACTGTCTGGGCGGATTCCTCGCAAGCAACCACAGACCGTGATGCTGTGCTGATTCGCGTGATGCGATTAGACCAGACCTCCCTACTGGAGCAAGCAATCCCCAGCGGGGACTGGATCGCCGCAGGCAGCCGCCAGAATTTCAAAAAGCAGCAGATTGAATATGTTGGAGATGGTAGTGGGGAACTCTTGCTTGAGCTCGGTTCCGAGGAACATGAAGGACGTTTTGCCGGCGCGATTGACAATATTGTCTGCACCGACGACCGCGGTGAGACATTGTGGACCGACGATTTCTCACCGATCCAAGTTGCTGAGGCACCCGGAGCTCAGGCGGGGACGGGGTTGAGAGTTCACTGCCGGCTCTCGATGCGCGACTGGCAGTCTTCGGGTTTCAATAGCGTGCACACGGTCGAAATCGAACCGGGTAATCATGCCCTGCAGATTTTTGGAGGCCTCGAGGATTCGCTGCCCAGTTCAAGCAACTCACAGGAGGCTACCCTAAAAAGCGCGATCGACAAAATCGAGCAGGATTTGGTGGCTGTCAGGCTGTTTACGATACTGTCTTCGGAGCCGGGGCGTAGCATGATTTATCACCGAGGGGATGTAAGGTCCCCTGGAAACGAGGTTTCGTCGGGGGGGATTGCTGCAATAGCTCCAGGTAGGGCTGATTTCCTGCTTCCCCTAGAGGCGACGGATTTGCAGCGTCGAGAAGCATTAGCGCGGTGGATTACGGTCGACGCGAATGCACTTCTTTGTCGAGTCATCGTCAATCGTGTGTGGCATCATCATTTCGGATCGGGGCTCGTGGAGAAAACGAGCGATCTTGGCTTCAGCGGTGGAGTTCCGAGCCATCCCGAGCTGCTTGAGTGGCTTGCGCACTGGTTTTCCAGTAACGGATACTCGCTAAAGAAACTCCATCGTCTGATTTTGACATCGGCGACGTGGCAGCAATCGTCGCGGATCAGCGATCCAATCATGGTGCGGGCCGCGATGACCCGTGACCGCACCAATCGCTTTTTATGGCGGCAGAATTCCCGACGCTTGGATGCGGAATCGATCCGCGATGCGATGCTGTTCGTTGCGGGTGCGCTGCGATCCGAAAGGGGAGGACCGGGATATCGTGATGTTTCCATTGACCAGATTGGTGCGGCGCATTACTACGAGCCCAACGAGCAGGTCGACGAGGCCTGCTTCCGAAGGTCGATTTATCGTTGGCATGTGCGTGGAGAACGCGAATCGATACTCGAAGCTTTTGACTGCCCAGACCCTTCGGCGACAACCCCCGTGCGAAATATGACGACAACTCCGCTGCAAGCATTGAGCTTATGGAATAGTCGATTTTCGCTGGAGATGTCCCGACGAGTCGCCCTCCGTGCACGGTCGCTCAGCGATTCATCTCATGTTGATGACCATCTCCGTCGTCTCTGGTATCTGGTGCTGCAGCGAGCGCCGGATGCTGAAGAGATTGCTCTGGGGCGGGATCTAGCTTCATTTCATGGCCTGGAATCGGTTGCTCGTGTCTTGCTGAACAGCAGTGAGTTTTTGGTGGTGGACTGACCCATGCGGACACATGAGAATCGTCGCGGCTGGTTTGATTTTTTGGTCTCTGGACTTGGGACTGCTGCGTTCGCAACGCTAGCGAGCCAGGATGGCAAGGGCAGGATCATGGCTGGGGGAAGAGAGACCGCTTCGCCGACGGTGCGGGCCAAGCGCGCCATTCATATTTGTTTGATTGGTGGTTATAGCCAGGTCGATTCGTTCGACTACAAGCCGGCGCTTGAGAAATATCATGGTAAGAGCATCCCTGGGGACGCGATGCCGGAGACCTTTTTTGGGAGCGGAGGGCTGCTCTGTAAAAGTTATTGGCCTTTCCATCAGCGAGGCGCCAGTGGTCTCTGGGTCTCGGACCTCTTTCCGAACCTCGCCAACGTTGTCGACTATATGACGATCATTCGGAGTATGGTTGCCGATTCCGCCAACCATACTCCGGCATTCCTCCAGCAGCAGAGCGGCTTCCTGACGAACGGTTTTCCGTCGCTTGGCAGCTGGCTTTCCTTCGGGCTCGGGAAAATAACTGACACACTCCCCACCTTCGTCGTTCTCCCTGATCGGCGTAGCCTCCCCAACGGCGGTGCAAGCAATTGGGGGTCTGGGTTTCTGCCAGCAGAACATCAGGGTGTGATGCTGGGTGGAGGTTCTCAGCCGATTCGTAATCTGTTTGCAGGCTCAGATATTGACGCTCGGGCCGATCGAGATTCGTTCCAGATGCTCGAAGCTCTGAATCATCGGCATCTCGAGGGACGTGAAGCGAACGATCTGCTGGTGGCACGGCTTCGCTCCTACCAATTGGCTGCACAGATGCAAGTGTCGATTCCTGAGGTCCTCGACTTCGCTGACGAAACCGCTGCAACACTGCAGCTCTATGGAACGCAGCACGAAGCGACGGCGGATTGCGGGCGCAGATGTCTGCTGGCTCGTCGCCTTCTTGAGCGTGGTGTTCGATTTGTGCAAATCTTTTCCGGTGGTTGCTTCGGAGGAGAACCGCGGCATGGGTGGGACAGTCACGAAGATTGTCAACGAGATCACGCGCGAGAAGCCGAAAGAATTGATCGACCGGTGGCTGGACTGATCCAGGACCTTCATCAACGTGGCATGCTGGAGGATACTTTGGTGGTGTTCACCACCGAATTTGGAAGAACCCCGTTCGCAAATGCTCCACCCGGCCAAGTGAACTTGGGACGCGACCATAATCCCGAGGGATTTACTGTCTGGATGGCTGGAGGTGGACTGCGGCGAGGATTCGCTTTTGGGGAGACCGACGAACTGGGTTGGAAAGCGATGAGCGACAAAGTTTCATGGCCTGATTTTCATGCGACATTGCTTCACCTGCTGGGGATCGACCATGAGCAATTGACGTTTTACCACAACGGCATCCAGCGACGTTTAACAAACGTTCATGGCCAGGTCCTCCATCAACTCCTTGCGTGACCGCCACCTTTCCTGCATCGCCACGGTGCACGGCTTTCGCGTGGGGGTTATACTTGTCAGCGTGGTTTTGCCATTTTTTCCTGGGATGATCGAGATATGCATCGAACGATACGACGACTGGCTGGCTGCTTTACGATGGGACTCGCGGCCCTGGGCACTGCATCCGCCAAGGCTGATAATTGGCCGCAGTGGCGCGGGGTCGCGAATGATGGGATCAGCCCCGAGCGAAACTTACCGGTTCAGTGGAATGCCTCCGAGAACGTTGCTTGGCGGCATCCTCTTCCTGGACCAGCCGGTTCGACCCCCGTCGTTTGGGGTGATCGCATTTTTCTGACCACGGTGGACGCGGAGGGGAACCTGCTCCTCATGTGCATTTCCAGCGAGGGAAAAACACTCTGGCAACAGACGATCGACAAGGGGAATCAGGATGTCCGCGGTGATGAAGGAAATTCAGCGTCGAATTCACCGGTCACCGATGGAACACATGTTTGGGCAATGGTCGCCTCTGGCGTTTTGGGATGTTACACCATGGATGGGGAGGAACGCTGGAAATTCAATGTTGCCGATCGCTACGGCAAACTCGATATCCAGTTTGGAATGACCAGTACCCCCGTTCTGGATCAGGGGAAACTCTTTCTCCAATTGATTCATGGTGATGGTCGTGACAAGACGGAAGAAGCTCGAGTTGTTTGTCTTGACGGGCTCAGCGGCAAGGAAATTTGGAGCCGCAAACGATTGACCGGGGCGACACAGGAAAATGAGCACTCGTATACTTCCCCGATTATCTATCGGGATGCGGAGCGGAGTTACCTCGTGACTCATGGTGGCGATTATGCGATCGCCTATCGGCTTGAGGATGGGGAGGAAATCTGGCGCTGCGGGCTCAATCCCCACGGGGCCTCCTATCATCCGACACTGCGTTTCGTCGCATCACCTGCGGCGGGCGAAGGCATGATCATCATCCCATCGGCCAAAAACGGTCCGGTGGTGTCTCTATCCGCTGATGCCAAAGGGGAGATTGAAGAGCAGAGTAAGGCAATTTTGTGGAGGCATGACAAGGGAACTCCGGATGTTCCGTCGCCCCTCTATCATGAGGGTCTCGTCTATTTGTGTCGTGAAAATGGTGTCCTCGTCTGCGTCGATGCAAAGACAGGGGAAATTGTCTACGAAAATCGTCTCTTTTCGGATCGCTATCGCGCCTCGCCCGTGTACGCAGATGGCAAAATCTATGCGGTCGCACGGACCGGAGTGATCTCCGTTGTCCGCGCCGGACGTGAATTCGAGCTGCTTGCTCAGAATGAGATGGGAGAGCAAGTCTCTTCATCCCCTGTCGTCGCAAATGGTCGGATCTATGTGCGAACCTTTGACGCTCTATATGCCATTGGAAACTGAACTGAAGCCGCCATCAAACTCCGCCGTTCTTCCTCCTTCGAATCTGAATTATGCGGTTCCCTACCAAATTATTCGTAGTACTTTCTGTCATCACATTTCTCCATCCAGCCGAAGCTGAAGATTGGAGCGACTGGCCGTCTTGGCGCGGTGTCCGCGGGGAAGGGAGCATTTCTCGTGGTTCTTACCCGATTCGTTTCGACGCCAAACAGTACTCTTGGAAGACACCTCTTCCGGGAAAAGGATGTTCGACGCCGATCATTCTGAACCAAAAGATCTACCTCACCGCGCCAGTCGACGGGATGGATGCGGTGCTCTGCTTTGATGCCCAAGGCAAACTCCTCTGGCAAACGGTTTTTGGCGCTGAGGATGCGGGAAAGCACCGCAATGGATCGGGTAGCAACGCGTCGCCGGTCACCGATGGGGAGAGCGTCTTTGTGTACTTTAAGAGTGGAACGTTTGCGGCGCTGAGCATTGAGGGCGGCGATCGATGGAAGACGAATCTGGTTGAGACTTACGGCAAAGACACCTTGTTCTGGGACCATGGCACGTCCCCCGTACTTACGGAAAAGTATGTGATCATGGCGCGGATGCATCAGGGAGAATCGTGGCTCGCGGCATTTGATAAGGGTTCAGGTGATCTTGTTTGGAAGGTACCTCGCAATTATCAGACGCCAACAGAGTGTGATCACGGCTATACCACTCCGCTGGTGCTGCAGTTCCAGGGAAAAGAAGCCATCCTCCTGTGGGGTGCCGAGCACATCACGATCCATGATGCAGCCGATGGAAATGTGATGTGGACATGTGGCGGTTTCAATCCGGATGGAAACCAGCTTTGGCCAGCGATCGCCTCACCAATTGTCGTCGGCTCGATTGTCGTCGTGGCTTATGGTCGCAACGATCGTGGCATCCCCCGCTTGCATGGTGTCCGCCTTGAAGGTTCTGGAGATGTAACGAAAACAAACCACCTCTGGCAGCGTAATGATGTCGGAACCTTCGTTCCGACACCGCTGGTCGATGATCGCCAAGTGGTGATTGTGGGAGACCAAGGAGAGGTGGAGGCCATCGATCCAGCCACGGGGGTAACACGATGGAAAGCAGAACTGCCGAAAAATCGCAACAAGTTCTACGCTTCCCCACTGCTCGCGGGAGACTTCCTCTACGCGGCTCGAGAAGATGGCATCGTTTTTGTGGCCAAAGTGACTTCTGAAGGTCTCGAGATGCTCGCGGAGAACGATATGGGGGAATCAGTGATTGGTTCGCCAGTTCCTGCGGGAGACGGGATCCTCATCCGCGGTGAAGGGAACCTGTTCTACATCGCCGCTGAGAGCCTATCCGAAAAGGGGTCTGACCCTCTCCGGCACGGCCCAAAAAGCAATGAAATCGACTTGCCTCCAAAGGGTCAGACCCCTTTTCGGAAAGGCTCTGAACGCTGAAAAGCTGAACGCTCAGAAAACGCTCACGCGCTGCTCGACTAGCTCGAGAAATCCTTCTTCGCAGGGCCGGAGTAAAGGAGAACCCACGCCCAGATGCCAAAGGGAAACGCGAGGCCCCCAAAACATGGAATCGCAGCGGTGATTGCAGCCGACCGACTCAGGGAAAGATTCTTGCGAAGCATCATCGTCAAACTTCCCGCGATGATCACGATCGAAACAAGAAACGCGATCATCAATCCGACAATAAAGCCAATAAATTTTGGATAATCGATGACGGCGTTCGGGGGAAGATTGACCACCGCGAGGATGCTGAGGACCACTCTCAGAGACGAAACCCCCAGAAGCAAGAATCCCCACAGAAGCATGAAGACCGCCGGGATAATGTAGAGGGCTGGGCTGCGTTGTCCGGCAGCACGGGGTGCTGCGGCATAACCTCCATAGGCACCAGGACCAGGACTGGCATAAGGGCTGCCCATCGGCTGGGACCACTGTGCTCCGGATGGGTTCGCCGAGCCAAACGCCTGCGTCGCCGGAAGGTCCCACATTCCCTGCTCGAGGCCGCCCCCTCCAGCAAATCCGCCGCTCGGTGGACTTTTCTTGGGACTCGAAACCACGGCAGCAGCACTCGGGATCGCCACGAGCGATTTACAACCAGAACAGCGCGCCTGCTTTCCTGCGGCCGATGACGGTACCTGCAGTCGTTTTCCACAAGCTGGGCAAGTGATGTCTAAACTGGAAACCGGGGCACTGACGGTTCTCTGTCTTTCAACAGAGACTTGGGGTGCTGGCTCTTTTTTAGGGATCGAAACAGGGGCCGGAAATTCTTCCCGAGTCGCTTCGAAAACCCCCTGGCATCCAGGACATCGGACCTTTTTGCCTAAGGCGTTATCCTGGACCTGCATCTTCTTCTGGCATGTCGGGCACTGAATGACGGTGGCCATCAAAAACTTCGCTTTGTTAGACTCAGTACTTTACTCGCGAACGCAACCTACTGTTGGCAACAGCTACCGCAAGTGACTCATGACAGCAGTTGCCGCAAGACCTTATCGCGTCGACTCGGCTGATCAGATCGTAACTCAAAAAAGAAAGGGGTCTAGGCGGCTGGAGAAAAATTGGCAACCGGCAGGTTCACGGCCCAGCACGTCCTCATCCACGGAGGGCGGCTGAGAACAATCTTGGAAGCCGCGTGAGCTGGGGACGAGCGTACAGGTGCAGGAGCGCACGGGCCGTCGCGAGCGGATTCCGATGCGATGCAAACCAAGCAGGTCGGGGGAAATTGACCAGGGGTCCCTGAAGAATGGACTTCTCAAAACGCTCGAGGAGGTAGGTGTTGTGAACAGCACCTCTTCCGCTTCCCGCGCAATCGAGGGTGCTGCCTGGATAACCCCCCCAGGGAGGCGAGATCAAGCTGTAAGCGAGTCCCGACCACTGGTTGACGCAGATCGTCGCATAGCGAAGCTGTCGCAAAGCTCGTTCATATGCCGACCGATTCGAAGTCTGAAACTTGTTGGGAAAAGTAATGGAAGCGCACAGCGAACCGGCGACTTGATCGTTCACAAATTCCACGGCCCGCTCGAGAAACTCCTCGGGGTTTTCTCCATCGAGAGTCGTCTCGGCACAGACACAAGCAAACGATTCCTCACCGAACAGCTCCGGGCGTTCGCGGATCGACTGCGCAGTGAGCAGCGCCCATGGGAGCCGGCCGGCATGGTCGGGGTCCACATGCTTACCAAGAAACCTTCGATAACGCTCCAGAGCGCCCGGATAGTAGGCAGGGCGCCGAGGAGTACGCTCAAGGAAACCCTGCAAGCGCTGTAAAAAATCCGCCCGCTGAGGCCAGTTTTTCCAGGAGAGCACCACGCGTGTTGCGAGGCAATTGAATGCTGCGTTGTTGGTGATCGACGCGGCAAGATGCTGTGCCTGTGAATCCAATTCTCGCGCGGTATACTCCCCAGGAACAATAATCCAAGGAGTCACATTGCCCAGTTCACTGGTGACCGGTTTCTCGAGCAGTGGTATGCCCAGCGTCTTTTGCCTCGCTTGCGTTTGTGCGTCGTCCCCCCAAACAATTCGATCATGGGACTCGATCGATCCCGTGATATGGACATCATGAATCGCTGGATGATGAATCAACTCACGCCCTAGGAGAGCATCGCCGGTGAGTAGCGAAAAAAGTCCTTCGCGAATCAGTGGTGCAAAAGCTGCTTCGAAGACCGGCAGTAGGTAACTGTTTACCGGATTCATCTTGAGGATCACATGCCGCCCCTGGAAGAGCATGCGATCCAGACTGTCTGTTGCCGGTACGGAGGAAACATTTCCAGCACCGAGGACCGCGGTTGTCAAACCAACGGAACTCTCGCAGGCTTGACGAAGCAAGTCTCCATGAATCTCTTCGATGGTGATTTCAGGCTGCATGCGGACGCGCCCCCGGAGCCCAAGAAATATTATGGAATCGAAAAGGCCTCGCGTAGGCACGATCGGCACTTCGACGCAGCCCGCGTCTCCCATCTTTGGGGTGCCCGGCAAAGTTGGCTTGCCAAATTCGAAAAGCTGCCTCAGCGTGAGCTGTGCGAGCCGTAGAAAGCGAATCACAATCACCGGTCCAGCGAGCAATTCCTCGGCAATAATCTCGGGGCGATCTCCGCAGCCTTTCGCCTCCGCGCCGAGCTCTGCCCAGCGTTCCGCGACGCGCTGCACCGATTCGATGCACTCCTCACAGAGCTCCGCTCGCCGCGGCAGCGGAACGACCTGATCTCCCTGAATCCCTCCAGAAATGGAGTCCGCTATGGACTGGACGGTCGTCATTCTTGACCTCTTTGGATGAATTCCACCACACTCAATTTACCGCCATATTTTCCGCCTCCAAGCCTACTGCCAGAGGCGAACATTCCACGAAGCCCTTAAGACAATATATGATGCTCAAAGCTTATCAATGATCCCTCAGGAACTTTGCCATGATTCGTACGGATATCGATTTTGAAAGGCCTGGAACACAGCACGGGGTGCTCCGTGTCCCCTATTCGCACAACTTAGCAGGTTGGGCGAACATCATGATTCCAATCACGACGATTGCTCGCGGCGAAGGCCCAACGGTACTGGTCCTCGGTGGCAATCATGGCGATGAATATCAGGGGCAAATCGCCATCATGAAGCTCGCTCGAGCCCTCTCCGACCAGAAGGTTCATGGGCGACTGATCCTCATTGCTTCGCTCAATTTCCCTGCTGCTCTCGCCTCCACGCGTTTATCCCCGGTGGACGGAATGAATCTGAATCGAGCGTTTCCCGGATCTGCCGACGGGACCGTGACCAGCCAGATCGCCCATTACTTGACCCATGAGCTCTTCCCGATTGCCGATGCCGTTATCGACATCCATTCGGGGGGCCGAAGCATGGAATTTATTCCCTGTGCTCACATGCATGTCGTTCCGGACCGAGATCAGCGCCGCGCGATGCTGGGCGCGATGATGGCCTGGAATACGAATTTCTGTTTTTTATACACCGACATTGCCGGCAGCGGCCTCTTGCCCGTGGAGGCAGAGAATCAAGGGAAAACCGTCATCACGACAGAGCTGGGCGGTGGCGAGGGAATTCCCGCTTCAGTCCACCGAATTGCTTACCACGGGCTGCAGAATGTTCTGCGTCATCTTGGGGTACTTGCTGGTCAGCCACACTCAAGGGAATCGCTCGGGTTGCCCCCACCTATCATCACTCAGGCGCTGGATGCCCAGAATTACCTCCTCGCCCCGGAGTCAGGAATTTTTGAGGTTGCCGTTGATCTCGGAGCACGCGTCAGCGCCGGCGAGCCCCTCGGCTACATCCACGACCTCGAGCGACCTGACCGTGAGCCAAACACAATCGCATCTCCGCGAGATGGCTTCATGATTGCGGCACGCGCCCCGTGCAAAACGCAGCAAGGAGATTGCGTCGCAGTGATCGGCGAAGAAGTATCCGTCGATGCGGTGATGCAGCTACCCTGAACTCGCGCCCCCGCAATCTCCTAAAACTTCTTCCACTATCCCTTCAGCCAAGCCACCGATCCAGTGTACTGCTCAACGGCATCGAGATTCAGTCGGATTCCGAGCCCGGGTTGATCGGGAATATGCAAAAAACCATCCTCATCGAGTTGCCAAGGCTCCTCGACAAGTGCATCAATAAAAGGAGAGCCAGTCAAGTATTCGACAAATCGGGTGTTTGGGATCGCCGCTGCCAAGTGTAGATCAGCGGCTAATCCGACGGCCGTATTCCAACCATGAGGAACGAACTGGACCCCGTAATCCTGCGCCATCCAAGCGATCCGGCGTTCCTCGCTGAGGCCACCTACTTTCGTCACATCGGGCTGTACGATGTCGAATGCCTGCTGTGACAGCCATGGCAGAAAGCTTTGCCTCCGCGTGAGCACCTCGCCACCAGAAATCGGGACCGGAGAATGCTCACGCAAGCGGACAAAATCGTCGAGCGCATCGGGGTGCAGCGGTTCCTCGAACCATGTAACACGATAATTTTCGAGCATTTTTGCAGTTTGCAGGGCCCACTTGTAATGCTGAGGCCAGTGGGCATCCGAACCGCCGGCATCGACCATCAGATGGCAATCACTGCCGATCGCGTCGCGTGCTGCCGCGACAATCGCTTCGTCGATTGTGGCATTGCTACGACCGAAAGGTCCCCAGCCAATCTTAAAGGCACGAAATCCCTGTTGTTTTGCGGCGATCAGGCTTTCCTTCATCCGCTCCGGTTCCTCCATCAGGAGCGAGGCATAGGGCTGGATGCGGTCGATATATCGCCCTCCAAGCAAACGCCCAATCGGTTGCCCAGACGCTTGGCCAAGCAGATCCCAGAGCGCAATATCAATTCCGCTGATCGCGTGAGTGATCGCTCCTCCGCGACCGAGCCAAAACATATGTTGATGCAGTTTCTCGCTCACTCGTTCAGGTTCCAGCGCGCTCTCCCCAATCGCCAGGGGTCGCAAGATGTCGAGAGCCGCCTGGACTAATCGATCGTTGGTAAACACACTTCCCAAGCCGAGGCAACCGGTGTCCGTATGCACTGCAATCAAGGTATGGACACAATCCTCGGGCTTCAGTTCGTTGCTCCAGCCTCCCTCGGGAGTCGCACCTCGCAGGCCCGCAGCCGTAATTCCACTAATCTTCATGATTCACCTTCGCGTGCATGAGGTCTGAAAGAGCGGCTAAAAATTTCGACCTGAGGTTGATATTCGATGGGCTGATCGAGGGGAAAAATGGGCCTTTGGCATCGCTGATGCCCGAGTCCCCTCACATTTGCACTGGTCGATCCCGGAGCGTCGATGAGCAGCAACGTGCTGCACCAATCGGCATACATGTGCTTTTGGCAATGGGGCGACTTGACCACCACCGCCTCAGAATTTCGGGGATCCTGGCCGTTGGCATAGAAAAACGACCGATCGTAGAGGCTCACCGCTCGGCTTCCGACGACCACTGTGAAAGGGCCGCTTTCAAGCACAGCAGTTGGACCCGAATTCCAGACTTCCCCAAACGACTCGCTGCGAAATCGCCCATCGCTCAACGAGCGTACCTTCGCGCGTATTTCGACTGGCTGAAACCTCCCTCGATCAAGCGTTCCGCCAAGAGAAACAACCACTTCGGAGCCAACTCCGCCCCGAAATGACGCTTCCACCGCAGGTCGATCGACGATCGGAAGCAGCGTTCGCCCTTGGTAGCCACACTCGATCAAGGCCCGCAGGATCGCATTACTATCCCCCGAGGCACCAGAACTCGTGGCATCGGCAGCATCCACCAGCGCAATTGTGCCCCGCTGGACAGACGTTTGCCGATGCTCTGCATCCATCAAGAAACGCTGCATATCCTCCAGTGAAATCAGCGGGACCTGCATCCGCTCATGATCTTTCCAGAACCGCTCTGCGATCTGCAGGGCAAGCTCGCTGGCCAGTTTCGGGGCGCGGTCCGTGACGACAAAACTGTAGCTTCCAAGCTCGGGAACATCGGTGAACGGATTGCCGATAAACATCCCTGCCGAAAGGCTTCGGGCATCCCCTTCCGCGTTTGCAGCGATCGCCATGCATCGTCCAAAGAGCCCGGTCTCGGTGATTAATTCATCACCGCGAACGAGCGCCGGAACATAAACTCGTGCTGTCACCGGCTGCACTTCGCCTCGCATGATCCGAACAAGCAAAAGGGCAGCACGTTCCCCGGTTTGGTAGAAATCCACATGAGGGTAAGTCTGATAGGCGACGATCGCATCGGCATGCCGAAACATCTTCCTCGTCGCGATGCCATGCAAATCGAGTGAAACAACGATCGGAACATGATCGCCAAGGAGCACGCGAATCTGTTCGAGCAAGTAACCCTCCGGGTCCAGCTCCTTCTCCGTACACATGGCGCCGTGCATGCAGCAATACATCCCTTCGACCGGACCTTGCTCAGCAGCTTGACGGATGGAACCGAGAAAACCACCGGCAATGGTCTCCCAGTCAACTTCCGCGAGCGTTCCTCCGGAAGTTATAAACGACGCACTATAGGTCGGAACTAACTCGAGCTCCGGCTGGGCCTCAAGGACCGACAACGCTCCACCGACTTCATTGCGAACCGTACGGTGGTAGTCGAAAATATCGTGGCCACGCCGAATCCCGAAGTCATCAATGTGACTGAGATGCGGATTGAACGTGGAGACTTCCTGTTTGCATTCAGCGATCAGTAATCTTTTGCGCATGCAGCTGCCAATCGCGTGGGAATAGAAAAAGAATGGTTGCGGCCAATAATAACGCTGCGATCGCATAGGCTCCAGCCGCCACACCAAGCATCCCAGTAAAGCCAAGCGTTTGCTTCCAAGTACCCACCAGCAATGGCGCGAATCCGGAGAGCGCTGCACCAAACAGGTTGAGAAATCCAACGGCAGTTGCCCGCGAGCTTGGCCCAACGACCTCGAATGCTGCGGCAAAGATGTTCCCCATCATCCAGCCACTCCAGAAACCATACGCCATCAAGAGGCCTTTCAGCAAACCAAGCTCTGCTACCTGACCGATTCCATAAAGGAGCGGAGCGCAGCAGATGAGGCTTGCGAGCAACACGAGCAACCGACCAGCACGATTGCGGCTTCGCCACAAGTCAGCGGCGTACCCCCCCGAGATCAGCCCGACAAACGTCGCGGACTGGAGATAAATAGTCGAGGTCCAACCCGCCTCAGCAAGGGTCAAGTGAAACCGCTCCTCAAGATAGCTAGCCAGCCAACTGTAAATCATCCAAAGACCAAAGACAAAAAGTGGAAAGATAACGCACAGCGCGCAGAACGTAGGAATGCGAAAAAGCGAAAGAGGCGATTGCCCAGCACCCCGCTCCGGTGAAGATGTTGATGGCTGATCGGAGCCATCGAGTGTTGCAGGGAGCGCGCGTCGCAAGTACCAGGCGTATGGGACTGCATAGAGAAGTCCACAGATTCCCAAGACGACAAATGCGATTCGCCATTGACCTCGCTGGGCCATCCAACCACCAAAGGATGCTCCGCCAACGACACCGGCAATCTGGGCTGTCGTTAAACTTGCGATCGCTTTTGACCGCCACTGCTGAGGCGTCGCCCCCGAAGTCAGCGCGATCGCAGCGGGCATGAACAGAGCCTCCGAGATACCCATCGCAGCCCGCATCCCCAGCAACATCCAGGGCGTACTGGACATCCCGGTGAGAATGGTCACGAAACTCCAGAGCACTAAACTTGAGATGATCAGCGCACGCTTCGAGAAATGGTCCGCGAGCACTCCAGCGACCGGGCAACCCGCGCCATAGACCCACAAGAAAAGGGCGCCAGTGAGCCCAAGCTGAGCATCGGTCATCTGGAGGTCGCTTTTCAGGACCTTGAACATCGCAAAGACGGCCTGGCGATCGCAATAATTCAAAAAATAGGCACCCCACATCCAAGCCACGAGAATCACCGTCGCGGAAGCGACTTGAGACTGACGCTCATTCAACCCAGCGTTTTGCATGGAATCAGCTCGTGAGGATCAAAAGAGTCATCGATACCGAGTACTTGAGGAGTGCAGCGTATGATACACTTTGACCGCAAGCGATTGCGATGTGCTTCACCATAGGTGCTCGAAGCGATAGGTGCTCGAAGCGATAGGTGCTCGAAGCGATAGGTGCTCGAAGCGATAGGTGCTCGAAGCGATAGCGACAAGGAGAATCCGCAGCGTGGAACAAGAAATTCCTCAAGGGGTGATGGACGAGATACTGGATTTGCTCTATCAGAATCAAAAAATTGCTGCGATGAAGGTCTACCATGACGCTCGCGGCGGCAGTCTGATCGAAGCAAAAGAGTTTGTCGAGCGATTATCGACAAAGCTCCGCAGCGAGACTCCGGAGAAATTTCTCTCCGAAAAAAGCGGAGGCTGTTTCGGCGTTACGCTACTCGCCTTACTGGTGGTGATGGGGACGCTGATCGGAGCGTTTGCGGGGGCTACGGCTCAATCTCCAGCACCCCATTAAGCCAACTGGAGACTCTTTCAAGGACCACAGGATTGATCGTCTCTTCAATCTCGGCGTACTCGCTGACCTGGCCTGTCGTGGCCGCTTGAAACAAGTGGTTCAAATTTGGAAAAATCTCGCTCGTGACTCGCTGATTCCCATTGCTTCGTACCGCTTCCTCAATCCTCGGGACATGAATCTCAGGAATCACCTGAAGATCTTTTTCACCATTGAGAATGAGCACCGGACATCGAATCCGGCGTAGTGATTCAGCCGGATCGTAAGTCAAAAAGAACCGGAACCAAGGGGATAAGAGTTGATTTCCCGCGGCTCGGATGGCTGCCCGAGCCTCATCGAGTTCCAGTTTCTCCTGCGGGTAATACGACTTGAGTTCCAGTTCGGCGGCTTCTGTAAATTGCTCGAGTGTCTGCGGAGGAGTTTGCGTCGCAAGTCTAAGTAAGATTTCCTGCTGCTTGCTTGCCCGCTCAAGCTCCTCGCCAGCGACGCCGCCGACTTCCATGATTCTTCGCGACTGACTCGCGATCACCTCGGCTCCAGGCACCCCCGTACCTGCCAGCAGTACGACAAATCGGATCTCGGGGTTGTCTGCGGCGACGATCGATGCAATCAGTCCCCCTTCGCTGTGGCCACAGAGACCAATTTTGTTTGCATCAATCCGCTGGTGCTGACGAAGAAACCGCACCCAAGCGCGAACGTCCTCCGCGAAGTCCCTGGAACTCGAGTTTTGGAAATCTCCCGTCGATTGATACGTCCCACGGTCATCAAAACGGAGGACAGCATAACCACGACGCGTGAGATGATCTGCAATGACCAGAAAAGGCTTATGTTCTAAAATCGTCTCATCGCGGTCTTGAGGCCCTGACCCACTGATCAAAATCACGGCCGCCGCGGGCGGTTTGTCGCGCGGTACGGTGAGACTCCCTGCGAGGCGAACTGCGGAGTCCCCCGCGGATTCCGTAAAAACATCGAAGGAATCATAAGGGTAAGGTGGCACCGGGTGCTGGGGTCTTTTCGCCTGCGGTAGCATGAATCGCTTCCCTTCCGATTTCGCCAAGGTCAGATCGAAGGGAATTCCTCCCTGAGTGAATTTTCCTTGCAGCTCCAGACCATCGCTGCGGAGCTGGGCGCGATAGACCACCTTCAGTGCCGGGACTTCGAAGACAGTTTCGGCGCCTTCAGTTTTTTTGCTGGCGACGAAACCACCCGCTTTCTGCGAAATGCTGTCAAAAAAGACGGTGCCGTCACGCTCTTCGCGGAACTGGACGACGAGTTTCTGCACCAAGGCATCGAGCTCTCCCTGCCAAAGGACGACACCTTCGTCGCTGGGGATTTGATCGACGCGGCGGAAATCAAGCGGCAATTGTGTTTGACGCTGCTTCCAGAACCCCTGCACCTCCGCGCCATTTGCTTGGATCTTCCCTTCGTAGACTGCTCCAGATACAAGCAGCTCGAATTTCATTTGATCCCCGCTGACCGAAAACGAATCGAGCGGAAACTCAGTTTCACCTTCGTCAAAACTGGTCAAATGAGCGGCTGGCATGTCCGGATTCGCTCGGTCGACTGCGATAAGAAAGCGAAACTTTCTCGTTAATGCATCCAAGGTTCCATACCACTGCTCCTTTCGAGACTCCTCGACAGCGTTCTCGATGAACGGCGGATTGGTGGAGGTAAAGCAGTGCGGAAAATCAAAGCGGCTGACCTCGACACCATCGACCGTACGGTGGCACAAGGAAAGTGTCGGTAGTCCATTTTCCTTCTCATAGCGCAGATGCCCGGAAAGAAATCCCCCCGCAACGCGAAGAAATCGATGCGCCGTGCGGATGTCATCCTCTCTCCACCCCAACTGATGCTTCTCGCTCCCAGGACCACAACCGAATTCCCACAATCCTGATTCCGCATCCACCGATGCGTACTGCCAGTGCCGATCTCCACAGAAGAGAATGACATTTTTCTGCTGTTTGAAAAAGCGACGCAGTTCCTCCCCCTCGTAAGCATAGGTGCTATTGGCGTGATTATCCTGCTTGGATTCGCGATCGGGACCGAGGATCGGCGTGGGGGAAAACACGAGTTTAAAGGGAGCGTCTGAGTGCGTGATGGTTTCCATGAGCCATGCTTTCTGCTGGCTTCCAAGAATCGACTTTTCTGGGCCATCCGCGAGCGAACTGGGGCTTCGATAATCACGACCTTCCAAAATCCAGATTTGGAGATTGCGGCCCCAGCGAACTGTTTGATACCGCAATGGGTGAGACGGAAATTGCTCGGTATTGAACAGTCTTGCCCCTTCTTCAAACGTCACTTTTCCATATCGATCTCCTGGCCCACAGTCATCTCGCAAGGTGTCGTGGTCGTCCTTTTGAAAATACGCGCTGTGATTGGCATAAAAAGCACGGTTTCGGGGCAGTGCAAAAAGCCGACCCCATTTGAATCGCATCAAGTCGACAGTCATCGCCCAGGGCTGGGGCTGGTCATAATATTCAACATCTCCGGCATGCACGACGAATGCGGGCTGAAGCTGTTCCATCGCGGGATAAATTTTATGTCCCTGATCGTCATCGCGGCGGAGATAGTCATGGCAAGTCGTGAGGCAGAAAGCGAGCTCTGTGGCCTCATCGGCAGCGGGAGCGGTGCGAAAATGACCCCGAAACACAGCTGTCAATTCCTCGGTGCCCGGAGCGCGAGCTTCGACGATCGCTGCGTAGTGCGTGTTCGCACGAAGCCCCGTCAGGCTCCACTGCTGAGTAAAATCTTGTTCCGCCGTTGTCAGTGTCCAGGGGGTTGAAACCTCCTGATCCCTTGCGTCGATTGGGAAATAGCTGAGCATGACCTCTCCCGCCATTCCAGGACAAGCACCGCGAATCGCGGCAAGGTCGGTACCCGGGGGCAACTGCGCCGCTTCGATCTCCCGCGCTTCGGACAGCACCGATAACGTCTCTGCCTCCTGACGGGTCAACGAGCGAAATTCAGGTCCTTCGTGGTTCATGAACGGGGCAGCGGTTGTCCGAGTCCAAATGACGATTCTGCGGTCATCGCCCCAGCTACTTCGCAGACCATTGCCAAAAGAGGGTCCCCGAGGCCGGTGAGCCGTGTCACGAGCCTCTGCAGCGACGCCAGAGGCCGTATCGGGTGCTGGCATCTGAAGAGCTTTCAGGTGCAGGTTTCGGTACACTACCTCGCCCCCATGATCGGTAAGCATGATCCGATCGTCGGGAGTCGGCTCTCCAAAACGCGCTGCGCCATAGAACTTGCTTCGTACGAGACGCGATTCCCACTCGGGTCCACTTGGCGAGATCGAGGCGACAAGCGATCCATTCAGATAATGCTCCAGCCGGTCCCAGCGAACCACCACTTGAGCTTCATTCCACTGGCCGGCCGGGCGTAGTGGTTTCTCGAGCAGCGGTGCAACAAGACCGTAAATCGAAGCCGTGGAACCGGTGTGCAATTGCTCTAAGGGAATTGCCTCATCAATCATCTGATATTCAATTCCCAGCCAGCCCTCGCCATCTCGATGCACTCGATATTTCAGGCCATTGTTCCCACCGGCAGTGATTTTCCAATCAAACGCCAGCTCAAAATAGGGAGGCACCGGCTGACTGACGAGACTCCCCGCGCCGCCACGAGGAGCAAACAGTCGGATCTCCGTATCGCTCATCTCCCAGCTCAGCTCGACAGGTTGACCATCGACCGTCGACCAAGTTTTCGGATCGTTCCAGTTCGGCTCCGACCATCCCGTGGTAATTCCATCGAATTCATCGCCTGCAACCTCTGCCGCGCATGCCAATCCGCTCCACAGCAGTAGCACGAGGAAGACCGACATGGATTTATTTTCTTGAAAAATCACGCGAAAATGCCTCTCGATTCGTGATCGCTCGTAGCTGACCCCCAAGCCATTGCCTTATCTTATCCCTGCATTTACGGCGTTTGTAGCCAAGTCCCGGTATTCTCCAGTGGATTCCCCAGGAAGATGAAGTATCTGACCTCCTATTTGATCCCTTGCAGTGCAGTGATCGGTCTGTGCGTCGGTGGCGGATGGTCATGGCTCACCCCAGCCGCTGTTTTCCTCGGAGTCCCTTTGCTGGACTGGCTTTTTGGGCGAGACGACTCAAACCTCGATCCGCAGCAGGAACAAAAAGCCCGCCAATCTGTACTGTATAGCGCGATTCTCTATTCGTATCTTCCAATACAGATTGGGATCATTTGTCTGCTTGGAAGTGCGTGGCGTCAGGAGGGGATACCGGTGGTGGTCCGAGTCGGCTGGGTTTTGTCGGTGATCCTCTGCACCGGGGGAGTCGGAATCACAGTTGCCCATGAATTGATTCACCGCCGCTCGTCCACCGAGCGGTGGATTGGAAAGTGGATCTTGATGACTGTCCTGTACATGCATTTTGCGATCGAACATGTGCGTGGGCATCACGCGCTCGTGGGAACGACCGATGACCCGGCAACCGCGCGAAAGGGCATGAACGTTTACAGGTTCATCGCAACGACTGTTCCTGCACAGTGGATTTCGGCTTGGAAGCTCGAGACGCTCAGGCTTCATAAACACCACCTCGGTGCATTTCACTATCGCAACGAGATGCTGCTGTATCTGGCCATCGAACTTGGCTGGATCGTTTTCATTGGGATTCTGTTCGGAATCGAATTCATTCCCGTTTTATTGCTCGTTGCGGTTCTATCGTTCTGCCTCCTTGAAATGATCAATTACATCGAGCATTACGGCCTCGAACGAGACAAGCTTTCCAGCGGACGCTACGAGCCGGTCAATGACCATCATTCCTGGAATAGCAATCATCGTCTCAGCCGAATGCTGCTCTTTGAGTTGACCCGTCATACCGACCATCACATGGTAGCAAGCCGGCCTTACCAACTGCTGCGGAACACCGACGCTGGACCGCAGCTCCCTTCGGGCTATCCCGGAATGGTCCTGCTGACCCTTGTACCTCCACTCTGGTTTGCGGTGATGAATCCGCGGGTTCAGCGTGCACAGCAGCAGCGCTTGGCCGATTCCCCCTAGTTCTTCTCTTCACAAGAAAAGTCAGGTATTGCGTATGGATTACGTCCTCTCCCTCGACCAAGGGACCACCAGTTCGCGGGCGATTCTCTTCGACCGAACAGGGCGGGTGATTGCCCAGTCCCAGAAGGAATTTCAGCAATATTACCCGTCACCGGGTTGGGTCGAGCATGATGCGACTGAGATTTGGAATTCGCAGCTCGAGGTCGCGCGCGATGTTCTATCGCGAAATGGTGTCGGCAGCTCTCAAATCGCAGCGATCGGGATCACAAACCAGCGAGAAACTACGGTCCTTTGGGATCGTCGCACCGGGGAACCGCTCCACCACGCGATTGTCTGGCAGGATCGGCGAACGGCCAAGGATTGCGACCTTCTTCGCCACCAGGGGTACACCGATCTTGTCTCGGAGCGTACCGGTCTTGTCATTGATGCCTATTTCTCAGCAACAAAACTCCGTTGGCTGCTCGATCATGTACCCGCTGGAGACCACCGCGCCGCGCGCGGTGAACTTGCGTTCGGTACGATCGATACCTGGTTGCTGTGGAAGCTCAGCGATGGACGTCTGCATGTCACCGATACGACCAATGCGTCACGGACAATGCTGATGAATCTTGCCACCGGGGACTGGGATGATGAACTTCTTACGCTCTTGAGGATACCGCGCGAGGTTCTACCTCGGATCTGCAAGACCAGCGAACTCTATGGCAAGACTGCGGAAGCTCATTTTGGAACGGCGATTCCCTTGGCGGGCGCAGCGGGGGACCAGCAAGCGGCCCTTTTTGGCCAAAATTGCACCGGGCACGGAATGGCCAAAAATACCTATGGCACGGGCTGCTTCATGCTCATGAACATCGGCGATGTTCCTCGTCGGTCGAAGCAGAATCTAATCACCAGTGTGGCATGGGATTTACCTCAGCAGCGAACGTATGCGCTCGAAGGAAGCGTCTTTATTGCGGGCGCTGCAGTCCAGTGGCTCCGCGATGGTTTGCATCTCATTCGCAACTCTGCGGACGTCGAATCGTTGGCACGCAGTGTCACGGACAGCGACGGAGTCTATCTCGTTCCCGCTTTTGCCGGTCTGGGAGCACCCCACTGGGATGCCTATGCACGCGGGACGATTGTCGGCATTACGCGGGGAACGACCGCTGCGCATCTTGCCCGCGCCGCGCTGGAGGGAATTGCGTTTCAGGTTGCGGATGTTCTTCACGCGATGGAGAAAGATGCGGGGATGCCGATTCAGGAATTGCGCGTCGATGGAGGAGCCTGTGTCAACGATCTATTGATGCAGTTCCAGGCCGACATTCTTCAGGCCCCGGTGGTTCGTCCGACCGTTATCGAAACCACGGCACTCGGTGCCGCATTCTTTGCGGGGCTGGCGGTTGGATTCTGGAAGGACCTCAACGAGCTTCAGGCACTGTGGAAAGCGGAACGAATCTTTGAACCCGCGATGAGTGCCGACGAAGCCCATTATCGGTCTGCTCGCTGGACCGATGCACTGCGACGTTCGCGGGAATGGGAAAAACCAGGTCCTTAGGCTACCGATCCTGGTTTGGATCATGGAGGTCTCGCGGATGGAACGGGGGAAGATGCTCGATACGCTAGCACAGCACAAGGCCCCCGTTGACTTTCTTGTAATTGGTGGCGGTGCGACCGGAGCAAGTGTAGCGCTCGATGCTGCCGCGCGGGGGTTCAGCGTGGTTCTGCTCGAGCGCTTTGATTTCGGCAAAGGGACTTCCAGTCGCTCGACGAAACTCGTCCACGGAGGGGTGCGGTACCTCGCCCAAGGTAACCTTTCTTTGGTCCGCGACGCGCTGCGTGAACGCAAACTGCTTCGCGAACATGCACCGCATATTGTCCACGAGCTTTCCTTTGTTCTGCCGTGTCAGAATCTGTTGCAGCAGATTTGGTATTCCCTTGGGTTCCGCTTGTATGATTTCCTCGCGGGACGAAGCACGTTTCATCCTTCGCGATGGCTCTCTCAGAGGGAATGCCTCGCACGAGTGCCAACGCTTTTGCCAAGCAGAGCACGTGGCGGAATTCTCTACAGCGATGGACAGTTCGATGATTGTCGATTGCTGATCAGCTTGCTCCAGACGGCGGTAACCAAGGGCGCCATCGTCATCAATTATGCGACTGTCACTGAGCTCATGCATGATGGGCAGGGGAATGTTTCTGGAGCCATGTTTTCGGACAATTTGAGCGGAAATTCCTCGACGGTCCGCGCGCGCTGTGTGATCAATGCCACAGGCCCGTTTTGCGATGCAGTCCGCGCGCTCGACGTGCCTGCACCCGCACATCCTCTGGTTGCCGCGTCGCAAGGTGTGCACATCGTTCTCAAACGAGAATTCTTCCCCAGCGATTCGGCCATGATCATACCGAAAACCAGCGACGGGAGAGTGCTGTTTATGATCCCTTGGCATGGACATGTCGTCGTGGGCACTACTGACACTCCAGTTCCGCAGCCAAGTCTCGAGCCGAAAGCTCAAGATGAGGAGATTCAGTTTCTTTTGCACTCGGCAAGCGAGTACTTGGTGAAAGCGCCATCGCGAGGGGATATTCTCAGCCTTTTTACAGGTATTCGTCCATTGGTTGCTCGTCAGACCGGCGGGCGCGCAACGTCGCGTTTGTCGCGCGACCACATGATCGAAGTCTCCCCTTCGGGGCTGATGACAATCACTGGTGGGAAATGGACAACCGCGCGAAAAATGGGTGAGGATTGTATCACGCAGGCGATTCTTTTAGGACGCCTGCACGATTCGCCATGCGCGACGCTCGATCTGGTCCTGCACGGAGCAGGGAACAATGCAGGGGACGCAATCACCAGCGGCGACTCCGCTGTCGCTTCGCTCTACGGTACGGATTGCTCAAAGGTGGATTCGCTTACTGTCGACCAACCAGAGCTCGCGATCCCTTTGGTCGAGGGATACCCCCTCCGAGGAGCGGACGTTGTCTGGTTCGTTCGCAACGAGATGGCGATGACGGTGGAAGATGTTTTGGCCCGCCGCAGTCGATTGCTGTTTTTGAATGTGAATGCTGCGGAACAGGCAGCTCCGCGTGTTGCCGAGCTGATGGCGCGGGAACTCGGTCAAGAACCGTCCTGGATTTCATCCCAATTACAGGATTTCTCCCGGACAGCAGCTTTTTTCCGCTGCTGACGCCCAGTACATTGCCACGGCTTGATTTGTTTCGAGTAGATCCTCAGTTCGTCGGGAGTGGAGATCGATGCATCCCTATCTTGCAGAGTTCGTCGGAACGACCCTACTGGTCCTGCTGGGCAATGGAGTGGTTTGTAATGTGGTGTTGGCGAAGACAAAAGGGCATGAGAGCGGCTGGATCGTGATCACTGCTGGGTGGGGGATCGCCGTCTTCATTGGCGCTTTGAGTAGCAGTCAGTTCAGCGGAGCGCACCTGAATCCCGCCTTAAGCTTCGCGATGTGGATTGCGGAGAAGCTTCCTGCTGGCGATCTTTTCGGTTACGTATGTGCACAGATGCTTGGCGGTACTGCCGGCGCGCTACTGTGCTACCTTTTCTATCGCCAGCATTTCCATGCCACTCCGGGCGGAGATGAGAAGCTTGCTTGTTTCTGTACGGGACCCAATTTGCGCGGCGCATGGCAAGCTCTTTTTTGTGAAGCGCTCGGAACATTTACCCTCGTCTTGCCGATTTTTCTTATGGTTGCTCCCTCGCTGCAGTGGCCGAGCGGACAAACTGAAGCACTTCCCACACCGATCCTTGGACTAGGTACCTTGGGACTCGTACCGGTTGGTTTGCTCGTCTTTGGCATCGGATTGTCGCTCGGAGGTACCACGGGATATGCGATCAATCCGGCACGCGATCTCGCCCCTCGGCTGGTTCACGCACTCCTGCCGATTCCCGGTAAACGCGATAGCCAGTGGAGCTACGCATTGGTACCGGTCATCGGCCCACTACTTGGAGCAGGGCTGGCAGGGCTGGTTTTCAAAATCTTGATACAGCAGGGAGGCGGACCTTGAGAATTTCATCAGGGAACGAGCGTCAGCGACTGTCCAAGCGTTTGCTTTCCACGGGCCATGGTTGCACCAAGCAACGTGCGGCGTACGCTTGATACATCTGCTCCAGTCGCTGCAGGACCTCCGGTTGTTCTGCAGCCAAATTCCTTGATTCGACTCGATCCGTCGCGAGATCATAGAGCTCCCAGGGGCCACGATGTTTCGCTACTAATTTCCAGTTTCCAGATCGGACCGCGCGATTGCCCTCATGTTCCCAGTAGAGTGCCTCACGTTCGAGCGGTTCTCCGGCAAGGGCAGGGACCAAGCTGACTCCTTCAAGGGAAGGAAGCTTTGCCGCTGCGTCCGCTCCAGCCAGATCGATTAAAGTAGTGGCAATATCGATCAAATGAGCGGGCTGGTCTCGCAGCACCCCTCGATTGCGAATCCCTGCCGGCCAGTGAACGATCAGCGGTGTACTGATTCCCCCTTCATGAACCCAGTGTTTGTACTGGCGAAAAGGGGTATTCGATACATTCGCCCAACCTTCGCCGTAGGCAACATAAGTGTCTGCAGGACCCGGCATGACTTTCGGTCCCATCCGCACGGGATAGCCATCACGAGTCTGTGCGGGGACGCTGCCAGCAGCAGCCAGATCGGCTGCCTGCATGGGGGGCAGAAGAGGCTGATCAGGCCTCGCGATGTTCGGGTGATTTTCTCGTCCCTTTCGTCCCATATCCTCAGCACATCCACCATTATCTTGAAGATAGAGGATGACCGTATCCTCATAGACTCCAGCAGCTTTGAGCTGACCAATAATTTGGCCGATGCCCTGATCCATTCGGTCGACCATCGCCGCATAAACCTCCATGCATGCTGCCTCCCAAACCTTGTCCTCGACAGTCTCCCAATCCCTCGCAGGTGGCGAGGGGGGTTGGCTTGCCATCATCACACCGAGCTTGACACCCTTTTCGAAGCGCCGCCCGCGGATGACTTGATAACCTTCGTCATAACGTCCATCGTATTTGGCGATATCTTCGGGCAAAGCATGCATCGGCCAATGAGCCGCAGTGTAGGCAACATAAAGAAAAAATGGAGCCTCCGAATGCGACTGCGTGTGGTTGCGGATATATCGAATCGCATGCTCTGAAATGGCATCGGTGTAATAGTACTGGTCCGGTTCATAGAGGGGATCCGCCATCGGAGAAATCATCGTGTTGTCGCGAACAAGCGATGATGGATCAAAGAAACTGCCTGCTCCGTGGATCGTCCCGTAAAATCCAGTGAATCCGCGCTGAAGTGGCCACTGCTGTTTAGGACCGTTTGCACCAGCATGCCGAGTGACGTGCCATTTACCCACCGCATAACTTCGATAACCCGCAGGTTGCAGCATTTCCGGAATCGTTCGACATGCCGGACTTAAATCCCCCCGATAGCCGGCGTAGCCCTTGTCTTCCATCATGTGCCCAACTCCCGCCTGATGCGGATAGAGTCCCGTCAGCAGGCTCGCGCGGGTCGGACAACATCTCGCGGTGTTGTAAAATTGGGTAAAGCGAATCCCGTCGCGGGCGAGTCCGTCGAGATGCGGCGTTTCAATTTCGCCACCAAAGCAGCCGAGATCCGAAAAACCCATATCGTCGCTGAGGATCACCACGAAATTCGGCTGTTTTTCCTTTTCGCTCCATGCCCATGCACCGACCGGAAACGCCATAGAGGAGCCGAAGACGAGCAAAAAACAACACAATAAATGTTTCATTGCAAACTCCGTACGCGATCACTCGTACCACACAAAGAGCCGGGACATGGGAAAAGTGTAATCGACGGGCGGTTGCCGCGGCACTCTCGCTCGCTTCTTTAGGGCGGAATAGGTACGATCACAGGTAGCTCTGGTATGCTCCGCACAGAGGCTTGACCTGATGTTCCTGCTCCGTAATCGCCTGCCCCTCCCTTTCTTTGCCGCATGGTGGATCCTCTGCGGTGCGCATGTTCGTTGCCAGGCAGGTGATCAAGCGCTGCGTCTGGACGAGGGGATTGCCTATTTCGAGACCCACATCCGGCCGCTCTTTATTCGTCACTGCTTTGGGTGTCATAGCGAGCAAGCGAATCGCGAGGAGGGAGGATTGACGCTGGACCGGCCAGCCTCTTGGCTTCGCGGGGGATCGCAGGGGCCTGCAGTCGTTCCGGGAGATGCCGCAGGAAGCCTCTTGATGGCGGCAGTCCGTTACGAGCGAGACGATTTACAAATGCCTCCGACGCAAAAATTGGATGCATCCGATCTTGCGAGCCTTGAGCATTGGATCACGATCGGCGCTCCCGCTCCAGCCGATATACTCAGTACGCCCGAGAATGCATCCGACCCTGATTTGGGAAAAACCCACTGGGCCTTTCAACCTCTCCCGCGTCTTCAGGCCCCTTTTATTCGTCAGGCTGATTGGCCGCGAGGGCCCATCGATCGATGGGTCCTTCAGCGGCTGGAGGAATCTGGGTTACTGCCTGCAGCAGATGGTAATCGTAGAACCGTTGCGAGGCGGCTTTCGATGATCCTGACCGGTCTCCCGCTGTCGATTGAAAAAGCGAATGCGATCGAAGCGGATTCATCCCCAGAAGCCCTTGAAAAATTCGTCGATCAGTTGCTCGCATCCCCGGATTTCGGTGAACGCTGGGGGAGGCATTGGCTCGACCTGGCGCGGTATGCGGATTCGAACGGTCTCGATGAGAACTTTCTCTTTCGCGAAGCTTGGAGATATCGAAATTGGGTTTTCCAAGCGTTTCGCGACGACATCCCGTTTGATCGCTTTGTCACCCTGCAACTCGCAGGAGATTTACTTCCCTATGACACAATTGCACAACGAGACTCTCAGCGGATTGCCGCAGGCTTTCTGGTCATTGGACCGAAGGTCTTATTAGGCAATGATCCGCAAAACCAGCGGATGGAAATCGCCGACGAGCAACTCGATAGCATTGGCCGAGCAATCTTGGGACAAACACTCGGCTGTGCCCGCTGTCACGATCACAAGTTTGATCCTATTCCGACATCGGACTATTACGCACTAGCCGGGATCATGACCTCGACGGAGGTTACCGAACAGCGTTTTATGCTCAATGAGCAACGTGTCATGGAGCAGCTTGTGGGACTCGGCCCTGACGGTGAGGAGCTCGATCATTCCTATGAGCGTTACTGGCGTGAGCGCGGCGCGTTGGAAAAACAAAAAGCGCAATCAGCGGCAGCGCTTGATTTGGTAAAACAGGGGAATCTCGACTCGCTTCGCCAGCTTGCACAAGAGTACCCGAACGCAGTGGCCGCAGAAGCGCTCGACACCGCAATCTCCAGTGACCTGCGGATTGCCGCCCAGCAGACCAAGCTCGATGCATTGACGAAGGCCTGGAACGAGCCTCCTTCGATCCCCCCACGTGCGATGATTCCTCGCGACAAACCCGAACCTGTCGACGAATCGATTCGCGTTTCCGGACGATTTTCTGATGTCGGGGACCAGGTGCCGCGGGGATTTCTGCGCGTGCTGTGCGATGGCCCAGCGCCACTGTTCCCCAAGGATTCAAGTGGCCGACTACTCCTCGCCCAGTGGCTGACGGATCCCCAGCAGCGGAGCGGACAGCTTGCCGCGCGGGTGTTAGCGAACCGAATTTGGCACCATCTGTTTGGACAGGGTCTTGTACGGACCGTGGATAATTTCGGTCGGACCGGCGAACTGCCAACCCATCCGGAGCTGCTTGATTACCTAGCGCAGCGGCTGATTGATTCCCAGTGGTCTGTGAAAACCGTCGTGCGAGAGATTGTTTTAAGTCGCACATTCCAGCTCAGCAGCCAGCACAACCCGACCAACCATCGCATGGATCCTGACAATCGATACCTCTGGCGAGCACCACGGCGACGGCTCGATCCCGAAGCTTTCCGCGATTCAATCTTGCACCTCGCGGGTAAACTCGACTTCACCCCGATGGATTCGACCGTCTGGTACTTGGGAGATCAAGCGACCGCTGTGGGAGCCAATCTTGTTCGCAGGCGAACAGATTTTCCCTGTCGCAGCGTTTATCTTCCTGTCATTCGCAATGACCTTCCAGAGTTGTTCGCGATCTTCGACTATGCAGACCCCCATGAGACGACCGGAATGCGTCCACAGACGATGGTTCCAGCACAAGGACTGTTTTTCCTCAATGATGAGATGATTATGGATAGTGCGACAGCAGTTGTGCAGAAAGTCCTCGATTCAGCGCCGGCTGCGACACTGCAGGACCAAATCGAACGGCTTTACGAACTGGTGTTTGTCGCCGCCCCGACCGATGATGAGGTCGTCATCCTGGAACAGGCAACGAAGCGATTTCTGAAGCCTGTCGAAGGCGAGCATTCCGCCGAGGAACTTTCCCGGGCTCTAGCGCTCGTCTGCCATGCTATGATCGTCTCAAGTCGGTTCCACTACCTGCCTTGAAGATTCCTGCGTCACAGACCACACCCCATGAACCAGCGATGAGTTGTCACAGATTTTTCCCTACGACGTCGCGTCGCGAGATGCTTCGTCGAAGCGCATCGGGTTTTGGCTCAGTTGCACTCTCGGCGATTCTGGGCAGTCAATCAGGCGGTCAATTGCTCGCAACGGACGCCCCAGAGAGCACCCCCCAGCTTAACTCGCCACTCGCATCGCGAATGCTTCATTTTTATCCTCGCGCGCGACGGATCATTTTTCTCTTTATGTGGGGCGGTCCAAGTCACGTTGACGCCTTCGATCCCAAGCCGACACTGAAGGATCAGGCGGGACAGGCTTTACGATCCCAATCGGTTGGAAAAGATGGCGATCGTTCACTGGGAAATCTCATGCCTTCCCCGTTTTCATTTTCTCAGCACGGGGCTAGTGGCATCTGGATCAGCGAGTTGTTCCCAAATCTCAGTGCC
>Ga0169931_10002030_pt1 | contig 33216 bp, 28 predicted proteins | sample Kivu_15m_20L_FD_129675 | JGI IMG/M metagenome (GOLD analysis project Ga0169931, IMG submission 129675) | Freshwater microbial communities from Lake Kivu, Western Province, Rwanda to study Microbial Dark Matter (Phase II) - Kivu_15m_20L... | ecosystem: Environmental > Aquatic > Freshwater > Lake...
AGATCTTGTCCAGACCCTCGGCCTCGGCTTGCAGCTTCACCTGTCCGCTGCCGGGCACCACCATGGCCCCGACGTGGCCGGAGACTTTGTGCCCCTTGGCCACGGCCGCCGCCGCCCGCAGATCTTCGATCCGCGAGTTCGTGCATGAGCCAATGAACACGCGATCGAGCTTTAAATCGGTGATCGGCTGGCCGGCTTCGATGCCCATGTATGCCAGGGCGTTGGCGATCGTCTTGCGTTCGGTGTCGTCGCTGGCCGAGTTAGGATTCGGCACCGTGCTGGTTACCGGAGCCACCTGTCCGGGATTCGTGCCCCAGGTGACCTGTGGGGCAATGTCGGCCGCCTTGAACACCAGCGACTTGTCGTAGGTTGCGCCGGGATCGCTCGGCAGGCTCTTCCACTTGGCGACTGCCGCATCGTAATCGACCGGCGAGTACTTGCGACCGCGAAGGTACTCGAACGTAATCTCGTCCGGAGCAATCATCCCGGCCCGAGCACCGGCCTCGATGCTCATGTTGCAGACGGTCATCCGCTCTTCCATCGAGAGGGCACGGATCGCGCTACCCGTGTATTCGATGACGTAGCCGGTGCCGCCGTCGGTGGTGATCTCGCCGATCAGATACAAAATCAGGTCCTTGGCCGTCACGCCGCGCGGCAGCGTGCCCTCGACGCGCAGTTCCATGGTCTTCGCACGCGATTGCAGCAGCGTCTGCGTGGCCAGCACGTGCTCGACTTCGCTGGTGCCAATGCCAAACGCCAGCGCTCCGAACGCCCCATGCGTGGCGGTGTGGCTGTCGCCGCAGACGATCGTCATGCCCGGCCGTGTGTAACCCAGTTCCGGGCCAATCACATGCACGACGCCCTGGTTCGGGTCATCCAGGTCATACAGCCGGATGCCGAATTCCCGGCAGTTGTTTCGCAGAGTGTCGATTTGCTGCTTCGAGATCGGGTCGAGAATCGGCAGGCTGCGATCGGTCGTCGGCACGTTGTGATCGGCCGTGGCCACGGTCAGCTCGGGCCGCCGAACCTTGCGTTTTGCCAGTCGCAGGCCCTCGAACGCCTGGGCGCTGGTCACCTCGTGCACCAGTTGCAGGTCGATGTACAGAATCGTCTGCTTGCCCTCTTCGGACAGCACGACATGCTCGTCCCAGATCTTGGCGAACATCGTTCGCGGTATGGACGTGATCATCGAGAAAACTACGCTCCAAATTCAAGGCGGCGGCGCTACGGGAGAAACCTTCAGAATACCCTATTATACGCCGCACCTGCTAGGGCCGGAGGGGCTTCGAGGCGTGTGGCCGACTGCGGGAAAAACCGCCGGAACCCGCCCGCCGCACGCGGACTACCAGACAAGCGGACGACGCGGCAAGTTCGCCCTTTAGATCGCGCTCGCGGCCAAGGCTTCCGCTTCGTGGTGGGCCTGACCATTGGCCTTCCACCAGTTGGCGGCGTCCTGGCTCGTCCAGCCGCCATAGTGCCCGCACTCGCCCAGCGCTTCGCGCAATGCCGCGGCCGAGCCGTAACGCTCCGCCGGATTCTTCGCCAAACAGCGCAAGATGACCTGCTCAATGTCCCGTGGCAGATCGGCCCGCAACCGCGACGGTGGAATTACCGCGTCGTGGGCGTGCGAGAGGATGATCTTGATGGCCCGATCACCCTCGAACGGCGGATGCCCCGTGAGCATGAAATACGCCACGGCACCCAACGAGTAGATGTCCGACCGCTCGTCGGGCTCGCTGTCGCCCAGCGCTTGTTCCGGCGCCATATAGAGTGGTGAACCAGTGATCGAGCCTTCCTGCGTCAGGTGGACCGGCTGATTGTCCGTCGAGATAGGCTTTGCCAGTCCAAAGTCCAGCAGCTTGGCCACGTCGTAATAGCCGCCGCGCTGGGCTGCATAGATGTTGCCGGGCTTCAAGTCGCGGTGAATCAGTCCCCTGCCGTGTGCTTCGGAAAGCGCGTCGCAGGTTTGCATCAACAGGTGGATCGCGCGCGACGGCGGCAATGGACCATGCTTTTCCACCAGGTCCGCCAGGCTCATCCCGGGCAGATATTCCATCACGTAGTAAAACGTACCGTCTTCGGTCCGCCCGTAGTCGAAGACTTCGATCGTGTTCCAGTGCGAGAGCTTGGCCGTGGCGCGCACCTCGCGCTCGAAGCGTGCCAGTGCCTGCTTATCCGCGGCTTTACCGGGCCGGATCAATTTGATCGCCACGGGGCGCTTCATGAGCTGATGCTCTGCGAGGTAGACGTCTCCCATGCCGCCCGAGCCGATCAGGCTGACCAGCCGATACTGACCCAATTGCTTGGCTTCGAACGCTTCCTCGCGCAACGAGTTGATCACGTGCGTGCCGTAGGTCGCGGCCAGGAACGAAACGCCCATGATGACGAACGTCTCGAACAGGAACATCCGGTGCTCCATCAGGATCCGGGCGTACGTTGGGTCAGTCCACCACAGATAGGCAGAGAGCGACAGCGGCAGCGCACACATGATTCCAATGAACACCGCGGCCCGCCGCCAGGTGTTCGGAATGAACATCGCATAAATGAAGATCGTGCCGACCCAGGCTGCCAGATCGTTGAACATCAGCCCTTGTCGGGCCAGATATCTTGAAGTCCAAAACTGCTGGTAAGCAAAGTACGCGACCGGCAGCGCGAACACCGCCAGTTCATAGAAGCGCAGAATCGTCAGCGAAAGCGCGCACTTGCGGCACAGAGAGAAAAAAGCATAGACCAGCGTTCCCGTGACCAGAAAGTGAAACAGAAAATCGCCGCGAGGTCTGATTCCGTTATTGAACAGCCGCCAGATGAGAAACGCCCCAAAGGCCAGCCCCATCAGCCCAGCCGCCGCCCGCAGCCGATTGCGCAGCAGCGAAGCCGTCTCGGTCGTGATCTGGGGACTGCTTCCCTCGACAAATTCGATGGCGTGCGGCGCGGGAGTGGGCGGATTGGATAAATCGCCGACGCGGGCGTCGAGTGTAATATCCGTCGAAGATTGGGGAACGGTCGGCACTATCGCCTCCCGCTGCTGTTCGGGCGGGGAAAACTCAGCACAGTACGTATCAACATCATATCTGGTTCGCGCAACCCGAGCGAGGTCAGCGGGGCGGCTTCGGGTCGCCGATAGTGGGGTCGCTGGCAACTCGCAACCTGTAAAATCACCAGTACTTCGCCAGCAACGGGAAAACCTTGCACGCGGGCACCAGAAAAGCACAACGGAGCCAACACAGCAACCGGACACGCCGCAAGTGCGCGGGGTTCTCCGAGCGCGGAGAATTTCGCATACCCAGACGCCCGCCGGCCGTCAGGCTGCCCGCCGGCGATTGCTACCCGCGAGCTGGCGAATCTGTTCGGCTGGAATTGGCTGGAGCACCGATTGGCCATCGGTACCCACCATTTGCCGCAGTACGAGCGACTCGGCGTGCATCATTCGCGGGAAATAGAACCACGCCGCCGCCAGGGCCGCGTCGTCGCTGGCCGCCGAGATCAGGATCAGGTCCGTTTCAGGTAGCGCGTTCGCCGTGCGAGCCAAGGCTCCGGCCGGATCGCCTGGAATTAGCTGCGGCGTGACGCCAGCGGCTTTGAGTTCCTTGTGAACTTCTTTCAACGAGAGCTTCGGGAGCGATTTGTCGCGCGCCTCGAACAGGTCGACCGCCGAATAGCGGAGGGTCTCCCCGCCAGTCAATCGCTGGGCGAAGTCCAGCATCCGCTGCGTCCGCTGCGTCGAGACGAGGCCAATCTCCAGAATTTTCCGAGGCTGGTGCTTCTTAATCGCCTTGTACAGCGACCGATCGCAAACCGGCTTGGAAAAATAGGAAAGATAGAGGTATCTTGCAATGGTGGCGAGACGCAACGTTCACCCTCCCTGGTGATCTTTGCGCTGTGACGGTGGGTCTACTGCCAATAGTTTTCGGTTGACCCTCACGCTGAAATAGAGCCGAAAGCGCTCCTGCCGTCCGAGTCGTTCGGCGACCGAAAACACCGCCGGCAAGGGCCGCAAGGATTGCCCAACTTATGCCCTGCCGCGGTCGGCTACTGGATAAGGCCGCTAGAAAGTATCGATGTCCGATCATGCGTCCGAAATCACGCGCGGTGAGCGATTCGAGTTCGGCGCAAACTGGCGCCGCTTTCTCGATTCGCTCACGCCCCAGCGCGTGGCCGAGGCCGAACGTTCGCTATGCGAGATGCTCGGCTGTGATGATCTTCGCGGCAAACGCTTTCTGGACGTCGGTTCCGGCAGCGGGCTATTCAGCCTGGCGGCCTATAGGCTTGGTGCTCGAGTACGCTCGTTCGATTTTGATCCTGAATCGATCGCTTGCACCGCAGCGCTGCGCGAAAAGTTCTCGGCCGATGACGATCGCTGGCAAATCGAAACCGGCTCGGCCCTGGACGCCACTTTTCTGGCCAGGCTGGGATCGTTCGACGTCGTCTATGCCTGGGGTGTGTTGCACCACACGGGCGATATGTGGCGGGCGCTTGCAAAGTTGGTTCCGCTGGTCGCTCCTGGCGGGCAACTGTTCCTGGCCATTTACAACCATCAGCCGCTGTGGACGCCGCCGATCACGCTGCTCAAGCGAACCTACGTCGCTTCGCCTCGCCCGATCAAGTTTGTGCTTGCCGCGAGCTCGATGGCGTTTCATGCCACTGGCGGCTTCGTGAAAGATATTCTCCGATTCAGGAATCCGCTCGCCCGCTATCGCAACTACGACCGGTTGCGCGGCATGAGTTGGTGGCACGACCAGCTCGATTGGGTCGGCGGCTATCCGTTCGAAACGGCGACGCCGGAAGAGATCACCGGCTTTTTCGAGCCGCGAGGTTTTCGCGTCGAGCGACTGGCGCTCTGCCGCCGAGGAAGCTCCGGGTGCAATCAGTTCGTCTTTCGCAAAGAGCCGGCCGATGGATGATACGGAGATCGCCGGCGGCATTCCCTTCGCGGCGACGAATCATCGCCGCGTCGTGTCGTCGATCGCACTGCTGGGTGTCGCGACCTTGGCAGCCAAATCGATCTCGCTGGTACGCGATTTGTTCGTGGCAAATTCGCTCGGCGTGGGTGACGACCTCGACGCCTACCTGGTCGCCATGGTGCTTCCATCGTACGCGGTCGTGGTGCTGGCCCATGCCTTCGGCTCGGGCTTTGTGCCGACCTACGTTCGCGTCTGGCAGCAGAGTGGTCTGGCCGCGGCGCAGCGACTGGCCGGTGGCGTGCTCACGCTGGCGATACTGATTCTGACGGCCGTGACGCTGATGGTTGCTGCGGCAGCGCCGCTGCTCTTGCCCGTGATTGGTCTCGGCTTTCCCGCCTCGAAGATCGCCTTGGCCTGGGACCTGTCATTCCTGGTTGTCGGCATGATTGTCGCTGCAGGTGTTTCGGCCGTGGTTGCCGCAATTCTCAATGCGCACGAACGGTTCATCCCCGTGGCACTCGCGCCGGCCGTGATCCCGATGGGAACGCTCGCCGTGTTTCTCCTCTGGGCCGAGCGCGCTGGCGTGTATGCACTCGCGGCGGGGACGCTCGTGGGCTTTGTCCTCGAATGCCTGCTGCTGGTGGCTGCCGCGTGGTGGCTGCGCTTGCTGCCTTGGCCGCATCTCCACTGGCGCGAACGGGAGATTGCCGCCGTGGGCAGGCAATATTTGCCCGTGATGCTCGGCGGCGTGCTCATGAGCAGTTCGCTCGTGATCGATCAGGCCATGGCGGCCAGCCTGGGCAGCGGCGACGTCTCGGTCTTCAACTACGGCGGTAAAGTTATCTCTGTCGTCATTGCCGTCGTCGCGATGAGCCTGAGCACCGTGCTCTTTCCACGGTTTGCACACCTGATCGCCGCGGGACGAGCTCGTGAACTCATGCGGACGTTTACACTCTATGCGGGCGGCATCGTGCTGCTCTCGCTTCCCGGCATCGCCATCCTGGCGGTCTACAGCGAACCGCTCGTGCGGCTGTTGTTTGAGCGCGGCGCCTTCACGCCCGAGGCGACCCTGGCCGTCAGTCGGGTGCAGATGTGGTTGCTGCTGCAAATCCCGTTTTATGTCGTCGTGATGCTGGGCGCACGCGTTCTAAGCGCCCTGGATGCCAACGCCACGCTGCTGAGGATTTCAGCCCTGAACGTCGTGGTCAATGTGGTGGGCAACTACCTGCTGATGCGGCAGTTTGGCGTGAGCGGCATTGCGATCGCCACGTCCGTGATGTACCTGGTCGCCACCCTTGCGACGCTCTTGGCGATTCGAGCTCGCATCGCCGACCGATCCTAACGCACCTGGCACTTCCAACGAGCGAGCCGTCAGGCCGCTTTTCAGCGCTGGCCGATGGGAGCTACGTTCGTTTTCCAACTCGCCAGCGGCGCGGCATTCTTATCCGCCCTTGTTGGCCACCAGAAAATATGAAACCGCGACAAGCAGTGCCGGCACTGATAGGTCGACATCAGCAGGCACGCGGCCAAACGGTCGAACCAGCAACGCGCACATACTCGGGTCGTATTGTGAGACCAGCATTCTGGGCATTTCATCGGTCGGACTCCTTCCGATTGGGCCGCGGTCAACGCGGCGTGATGGGGCGGAACGGTAGCGATACGCGACGGCGACTGTCAAGTGCGCGAGCATCGCCAGGTCGATGGCCCGTGTTTCCGGTGCACTTGCTACCGCCTGCTAGCTGGTCCTGGGCGATCCGCGCAAACCTTGCGGCCGAAACGCATTTCGGGGTATCATCGCCTTCGGCGGTTCAGCCTTTGCATGCCAGTCGCGGCTTCTCAACTGCGGAAATGCCTGCTATCGGCCTCGCCCCACTAGGTTGTGCTCCGGCTTGCGCAACGCCTCCCTCTCTCGGAACCCAAGGCTCCACGCAGTGAATTACGCGGCGATCGGTCCCATCGCGATCCACTTGCCCGAACGGGTGGAGACGAACGACGACCTGGCAAAGCTCTTTCCACGCTGGGACTTGGAAGCGATCTACAGCAAGACGGGGATCCGCGCCCGGCATATCGCCGCGCCGAATGAGACGGCCAGCGATCTGGGTGTTGCCGCCGCAGAGAAGCTCTTTGCCGAACACGGCATCGACCGCTCGACGATCGACTTTCTGCTGTTCTGCACGCAGACGCCCGACTATCCCCTGCCGACGACGGCCTGCCTGATGCAGAATCGGCTGGGCCTGCCGACTTCGATCGGCGCGATCGACTTCAACCTCGGTTGTTCCGGATTCGTGTACGGACTTTCGCTGGCCGACGGACTGATTCGCTCTGGCGCGGCGAAGCGAATCCTGCTCATCACGGCCGAAACCTATTCCAAGTACATTCATGACGAGGATCGCTCGCTCCGCACGATTTTCGGCGATGGCGCCGCAGCAACGCTCATCGAAGCCTCCGGCCAGCAATCGCTGTCCGCCTTTTCGTTTGGCACCGATGGATCGGCCGCTGACGCTCTGATGGTCAACACCGGCGGGGCTCGCCCGCCGGAAGACGCCCTCAGGCCACGCACCAAGTGGCGCTGGGCCAGCCGGATGTACATGGACGGGCCGGGGCTGATCCATATCACGCTCGAATCGCTGCCCCAGACCATGGGCCGCGTGCTTGAAGTGGGTGGCGTGACCGATGCGGACATCGACCTGTACCTCGTGCATCAAGCGACGCATAAACTGCTCAGCGAGATCCGCAGGCACATGTCGCTCGACGAGGCGCGAATGCCGACCGTGCTTCAGGAGGTCGGCAATACCGTCTCTTCCACGATTCCGATCATCATCAGCGAGTTGCGGGCCGATGGTCGACTGCGTCCCGGAAAGAAGTGCCTGCTCGCCGGCTTTGGCGTGGGCTTTTCCTGGGCCGGCTGCCTGTGGACCGAGACCTGGGAGAACCGGGCCGTCGGCACTGCGGAAGCAGATGCGGCCAGACGCATCGCGTAGTCGCCCGACCTGACGCCGCTTAGAAGGTGACCTTCCGAGTCTTCGCGGGCGCCGGCGCTCCGGCAGGCTTCACACCCGGCAGGAAGTCCGCCACCAGCGCTTCGTCGCCTCCGCCCAGCCTGGCCGCGTTCTGAAAACACAGCTCCGCACGATCGAACTGCCCGTCGAAGAACAGTTCGACTCCCAGGGTCATCAACAGACCTGAGTCGAAAGGATTCTCCTCGACGGCCTGGGCGAGCTTCTCGATGTGCTGTGTCTTGGCGGCTTCGGCACCGTCGTAAAGCGTACTTAATCGAAGTGCCGTGCCTTGCCAGTTGGATCGCAGAGCAAGGCCGCGGCGCAGCGCTTTCGCTGCATTTTCAAACTGCCCCATCGCCACGTAGGCGAAGCCTTGTCGCAAGTGCGCCTCGGCCATGTCGCTGGCGGCCTCGGTCGCCGACTTGTATCGCCCCAGCGCCGCCAGATACTTCTGCTGTGCAAACAGCTTGTCGCCGTAGCTCACGTATCGACCGGCACGCGACTTCTGGTCAGGGCTGCTGATGCGCCCGGGCGGAACGGGATCAGCCGGGGCAGGCGCGGGCAGTTCGGTTGCGGGCGCCAGCCAATCGATGGCCTGATTCGCAGGAACCTCCGGCGCAGGGTCCAAATAGGGCAACGTGTAGGCGTACCCAAATTCGTGGAAGGGCGGAAAATATCCAATCCCATTGAACGATGGAAATTCGAACTTCCCAGACGACTCACCCGGACGACGCAGCGGGTTGCCATCATGACGCATCCCGGCGCGCCACATCCACCTTCGAACGGGCGTCGGCTGGGGCTGAAAGCGAGGCATTGGCGGCGCTTGGATTGGCGGGCCGCTTGCAGGGGAGATGTTGGGCGCGACCGCGGGCGCCGTTACGCTACGGCCGCCACCCGCGGTGCACGCGCTACGGCCGCCACCCGCGGTGCACGCGCTGCGGCCGCCCCTGGCCTGCGCATAGACCGCGTCAGCTGAGAGCAGCAGCATCAGGCAATAGAGAATAGAACGTCGCATGGCCCCTCCATTCGCGGCCGAAGGACGTGTCGCTATGGGCAATTATCGACTGTTCTGCGGGGCCGTACAAGAGCGGCCGCCGGCAATTCCGGCTCGATTTACTTCGAGCCGATGGCGTACAGCGCGTCGAACGTGCGGAGGTATATCCGTCCGTTCGAGATCGCCGGCGAAGAGGAGGTCGACTCGGTCATGTCGTTGCTCGCCAGAATTTCGAACTCTTTGCCAGGCTTCACCACGGTCACAGTGCCGTCGCGTGCCGTGAGATAGATCTTGCCGTCGCCGTAGACCGGCGAGGCCCGATGCCGGTCGGCGTGCGTCCGCTTGGTGTAGTATTCCTCGCCGGTCTTGGCGTCGAGGCACAGCAGCGTGCCATCTTCGCGGCACAGGTACACCAGGCCGTCGACGAGCAGCGGCGAAGGGACGTCCGGCGTATTGTGGTCGCGGGTCCACAGGTGCCCTTCGGTTTTATCAGTAATGTCCCCTTTCGAGTGCGGGTCGAGCGCCAGCACGGGGCCGTTCTTGGCGCTGGGGACGATCACCAGGCCTTCGACCGCCAGGGGCGAAGCCACGAATCGTAGCGTGGGGTTGTAGTTGCTCTTGAGGTTCAGACCCCCGCAGCGCCAGACTTCCTCGCCGCCGTCGAGCTGGTGGGCCACGATGTAGTCGCAGCCGTGCGTTAGCAGAAGCTCGATCTTGGCGTCGCGATAAATCACCGGCGAGGCGTACGAATGTTCGCACTCGGCAGTGGCGTCGCTCGTCCGGGTCTGCTTCCAGACTTCCTCACCGGTCGCCTTATCGAGGGCGACTACGAGTGCACCGCCCGTATGCAGAAGTTGCAGGTACAACCGGTCTCCATCCAGGACCGGTGTCGAGGTCATGCCGAACGCGATATCGAACTTGCCGTAGCGATCCTGCAAGTTGAATTTCCAGACCTGCTTGCCATCGACCGTGTAGCAGCCGATGTCGCCGGTGCTCATCATGGCCCACACGTGTTTGCCGTCGGTCGCAGGGCTGGGCGAAGCCGAGTTGCCCTCATCGCCGCGCACCGTCTCGTTGTGATCCGCCAGCGATTGCTTCCACAGCGGCTTGCCGTCGGTGCTCACGGCGATCAACACCAGGCTGTCACCTTCCGCCGAGGTGAGGAAGATTTTGTCCTCCCACACAACCGGCGTGGCGCCCGCGGGGCCCGGCAACTCGAGCCGCCAGAGTACGTTCTCGGTCTTGCTCCAGGTGAGCGGCAGGTTCTTCTCAAGGCTGATCCCGTCGAGCTTGGCTCCACGCCACTGTGGCCAGTTCTCGCCGCAGGCGATCGAAGTGACCAGGAGTGCGCAACTACAGACGACGATCCGAAGCGTGAATGCAGATTTCATAACAAGAGTCTGAATGGCGGGGGCGATGGGGTGGGACCACGAACCGCGTCGATCGACTCACTCGATCAATGCGTTCGGTTCCAGTGTCCCTGATGGCATCTCGCCAGTCAACGAGCTGCAACTCGGCTGGTTCGGCGGTCAGGCCGCCTTCCGATTCATGGGCTTGCTCATCCCGCGTGCGCTCTGTGGGAAGGCGAGCTTGGCTCCGGCCGCAGGTGCGATCTGGCACGTGGCCAGCACCTCTTCGCAGAGACGCTCCAGCTCCGCCAATTGTTGGAGGACTTCGTCCTGCAGAGCGTCGATCTCGACCAATCGGGAAGCAGCTTCGCTCGATGTCATCGTGGGTATCGGGCCTTCCGGCGTGGGGTGATGACGGGCGGGGGGGAGCCGACGGGCGGGACGTTGCGGCGGCGCGTTGGCCACACTACCCACTACCCATCGGCCGACCGGCGGCGGTGGATTCAGTCTCGAACGCCCGGCTGCGCAGTCGCGCCCGCGCTATCTGCGTGTCAGGTAGAGTATTTCGATTAGGCAGTTTTTCCTGCCGGGGTACCCAGTTTCTGCCCGTCCCCGACCTGCCGCGAGCGATAAATCCCCGCGAACGCGACTGGACAAAACACCCCCGCAGCAGGTAGATTCTTAATGGGTTTTCGTTTCACTTATCTTCCAACTTTGACGGTTTGATGAAGGAGGACGCGTGGTCAAGTTGAATGTCAGGGACCGGGAGTCAATCCAAGAAGCGGTCCGGCGGTTCCGCAAACTGGTCGAGCGGAGCGGCATCAAGAAGGAAATGCGTCGGCGCGAATATTACGAAAAGCCGAGTGAGACTCGGCGGCGGGCTCGTTTGCGGGCCGCACGTCGGGGACGTGCCAGCATGCTGGAAGGCATGTAAGAGTCGCAAAGTGCTCGATGGCGGCGCGCCTGAAGGAATTCGGTCGCCCACTCTCTTGGGCGATTCGTGCGCATCGAAATACTCCGCCTGTTGCCTGCGTTTGCCCCTGCGCGCATCAATAGTTTGCCGCCAACCATCGGCTCTCGGCCGTGGGAACTGAAAAGGACCGGCCCCGAACTAACTCGGAACCGGTCCTTGGGAAGTCAAGCGAATTGCACGCGGGCAGCAGTGCTTAAAACAGCATTTCGCCTCGCACGAACAGGCCGTCGAAGCCCAGGATGTTCGAGGTATCCAGCGAACCGAACTCGGTGCCTTGCATTGGTTCGCTCTGTCCCAGATCCCACCAGCACTGCCAGAAGTAGCCGACCGAGATCATCGTGAACGGCGCGGCTTGCCACGACAGACCGACTTCGATGTCCGTTGCCGGAATCGTTCGCGAGTACTTGTCGTACTGGTTCGTGAGCTGATTCGCGGTCGTGCCGTCGCTCGGCACGATCAAGTTACGGGACATTGAGTACTCGCCGATCAGGATCGCCTGGGCGCCCTTTCCATACACCGACCAGTAGCCGTTCTGGCCGAAGTACCGCCGCGACGCCAGGCCGATTCGCGGGCCAGCCCCGGTGAAGCGGGCGTTGATGTTGCCAAACGACAACTCGTCGCCATTGGCTTCGGTCACCGCGTTGTCGTTGTACCGGTTAATGTTCGCCGCCCGGGCACCCACGAAGAATCGCAGATCCCACCGCGGGCAGAAGCACGGATCGCACGGATCGCAGGGGCCGCCCATCGAGATGATCTTCGTGAAGTCCGCATCGAAGATGTTCGCCGTGACCCCGGTTTCGGCGCGCAGGAACTCGCCATTGCCGGGATTGTTCTTCAGGTTGCCCGCAATCGCCGGGTTATTGGCGCTGATATTCGCGGGGCCTTCGACGACGCTCGCATTGTTGACCATCCGCCAATAGGCGACCTGAAAGTCGCCGCCGCAATCGAGCAGTCGCACGCCGGCGAATACGCGGAAGCCGCTCGAGTAGTCAAACGGATACTCGATCACGGTGTCGCTGATCGTGGTCGTGGTTGGGAACGTCGAGGTGTCGGTCGTCTCCTGACGGCGCACCGCGGCGATCGCCTGGCTGTACCGCGGCCGGAAGAGCAAATAGTCGACGCCGCCGTACCACAAGCGTCCGTGAGGTCCGCGGCCTGGCCCGCAACTCCCACCGCAGCATTCGCCACAGGAGTCGCATCCACCGCCGTACTCGTCCCAGGTCTCCATGCCCTCGGTAAACCCAGGCCCCGCGACGTCGAGACTCCCTTCCTCGGGAATCGGTTCGGGAACGGGCTCTGGCGCAGGCTCGTCTGCCGGCACCCCTTCGGCTGCGGCATAGTAACTGGCCTGGTGCGAAGCGGGCCCCGTGGCGGGTCGGCTCATGCGCGCCGCATGAGACACCGCGCGGCCAGGATATCGAACTGCGGGTGGTTCGGCGGCCCGGGCCGAACTCCAGGCGGCGCACATGAGCGCAACGCCAGCAATCGCGTGAATCGCAACCTTCATGACTCCCCCCCTGATATGCTCAACGCTTTGAGCGAAATTCCACTGCCCTGTGGATCCCTTGCGGGAAACCGGCCGCTCGTCGGGTGCGCTTTGCCGCCCAATGCGGGCGCACAAGTCAGCCGGTCTTGCCTACGTATCGGCACCCCTACAACAGGCATTGCAGGAATTTCCCATAGAACCCGAAAAACCGTCAGGGTTTATCAGGGCGGGCAGAGGAGTGGCGCCAGCAAGCGGGTGCCGCCGGGATTGGTCCATTACGAGGATTGCGGCAGGGCTGCGTTGTCCGCGCTTCAATCGCGGTGCCAGCCTGGTCGAGCGTCCCGCTCGCCTGAAAGGTCTGGCCGGGAAGCTATCGCCGCCTGCGAATCCGCCAGCCCACGAGCCCCAACATTCCCAGGCCCAACAGCACCAGGCTGCCCGGCTCTGGCACGGGCGGGCCCGGATTCGGGTCGATGGTGCCGTCAGCTTGGAAATTGAACGGCACCACGTGATCCCAGCACGGTCCGCTGGGAAAGGCCATGTTCACGGCAGTCGACTTGCCATTCATACTGAAATTCGGAAGTTGATTCACCAGTTGCTCACTCGACTGACCGCTGGTGAAGTCGACCGAGACGATGGAATTGTTCGTTGGATCAGAGCCATTCAGGCCGAACAGAATCGTGCGATAGTCCTGGACGAACGTCGCCCCGGGATTGTCGTCGCTGAGTCCCATTCGGACCCGCACAAAATCGCCGGCCTCGAAGTTGGTGAACTTGATCGTCAGGACGTCGCTCTTCACGCCGCCCATCACGGAGTCCACGGTCTCGAACGTATAAGAGACGCCCGGCGAAGATTCGATGAGCTGCCCCCAGTCGAAGTTCTTGGCCGTGTCGCCAATCGTCATGCTGAACTGCGTCAGCAAGGCTGCTTCCGAAGTGTTGCGCAGCTCGAAATATGGCGTCGTCCGCTGCATCATCAGCGTATGCTGCGACTGCTTCGACACGTTTGCCATCAGCGTCTGGTTCGTCGGATCCTTGAGAACGTCAAGGTTCTCGCAGAACGTGAGCGAATACGAAATCGTTTCGGCCGTGGCCGTTGAAGTCGTAGCCAATGCCAATAGCAAGGCGGCTGTCAGGGTGCTCAATCGGCGGATGTTGCTGCGCTGGTTCATGAATCGCCTGTTGCGAACCTGCACGCGTTCACGGGGCTCGATCGGATGCTCGCGAAGACTGAAATCTCGCTGGGCGCGCGGGTGAACTCACCCGAGGGTGAAGCACTGCGCGCCGCAGCGAGACAAGCGAGGTCCAATAACAGACAGCGGCAGTCGAATGGCGAACGAACGCCCCCGTTAATCGGGGAAACTCCCCGCGCCTGATGCTTCGCGCAAGGTTGCGAAGCTCTCAAGAGCAAGAAGCCGTGGGGATTGGCGGTCGGGCAATTTCAGCCGGGAACGCGCGGAGTGATGACGCGATCGATCTCGGAGAACCCGTGCACTGAGGGGGCCGTCCGCCAAAGCGAGGAGAGGCGGGGGGCTTACCGGCGAGTAACGCGGGTCCTAGCGGCTGGCATTCCGACAGACAAACCGTGCGAAATCCTTCGACGGTGCTGTCTCGAGCCTCATGAGCGCCTGCGTAGTTCTCAAAATTATCCCGGTTACGAAAGACCTGCCGAAATTGCGGCTTCTTCAGGTCACGTAATCCAGGGTATTTGCCGAACTTGCGGCGTCAAGCTTTGTCTACGAATTTCGTTGGGAATGGCCAGCCCAACCCCCGCGATAGCCCGCTTTCCGAGAAAACGTCGAGATTCCTGGGTCATTGGTGGACCCGGTCGGCTCCCGGTGCACTCGCCACACAGTGACCGGCCTCGGCCGCCGAGGTCGCTGCGTCGATCCGCCGCACCAGTTCTCGGGGGCTGAACGGCTTGGCCACAATGTCGATGATCCCCCACCGCTCCATCAGCTCTTGCTGCTCGAGTTCGAAGCCCTTGGCAGTGAGCATCAAGATGGGCAAATCGCGGGTCCGCTCGTCCTGGCGGATGCGCTGGCTAAGTTCAAAGCCATCGCACCTCGGCATCTGCACGTCAGTTACCAGGATGTCCGGCAACTCTGCCAGGATCATCTGCCAGGCTTGTTCGCCATCGCGTGCAATGCGGACGTCGTATCCCGCGCGCGAAACCTTCAGCTCGGCTGCTTTAAGGATGTGAATCTCGTCGTCGCAGAGCAGGACTTTCTTCGTCATGATTGGTCCTCAGCCGGTAAAGTGCTCGCTGCCGCGGACGCCGCCTCGGGCAAGTCGAGCGTAATGCGGACGCGGGTGCCGACGCCGGGGGTGCTGTGGAGTTCCACTTCGCCACCGTGCACGTCTTCGATAATGTGTTTCACCAACGGCAGGCCCAGCCCGCTACCCTCGGCCATGTCTTTGGATTCCTGCACGCGATAGAACTTTTCGAATACGCGGGCCCGCTGCTCTTCGGACAGGCCGATGCCCGTATCCGCAACGTCGAGTACCGCGTTACTGCCCTGGCGGCATGTGTCGACCGTGACGCGCCCGCCGGGCGGGGTGTACTTGATGGCGTTGGACACCACGTGGGCAATCGCCTGGAGCATCAATTGCCGGTCCACACAGGTCACGAGCGTCCGGTCCGCGTGTCGCACCTCGAGCGTGATTTGCTTCGCGTCCGCCTGAGGGCGCGCGGCCTCGACGGCTGCCTCGACGAGCTGCGATAGCGCCTGGTTCGAACGATGTTCGCCGGCCAGGTCGGCTTCGATCCGAGCCAGGTCGACCAGGTTGTTCGTCAATTCACTCAGCAGCCGCGACTGCCCGGCGATTACTTTGAGAAATTGCTGCTGGACGTCGGGCGTGTCTGCCTCCCCATCCGCCAGCAGCTCGGTATAGGCCGAAATGGTCGCCAGCGGCGTCTTCATTTCGTGGCTGACCGCCGTCACGAACTCGGCATTTCGCTTGTGGAGTCGCCGCTGGGCACTAATGTCGTAGAGCAGCGCCACCGCGCCCTGCGAGGTACCGTCCGGATCGGATTCACCGGGCTGCGTGGGAATGTTCCGCGTCGTGACGCGATACCACCGCGGCGAGCCGTCCGGCGCCGCGACTTCAATCTCGTGTGCCTGTTCGGTGAATGCTCGCTTGCGCCGCGTATCGTGCAGCAGTTCCACCAGTTCTTCGCAGCGTACCAGCGAGGCGAGCGCCTGCTTTTCACCCGCCGACGACTCGATCGACAACAGTCGGTTGGCGCTGGAGTTCGAAAGCACAAGTTGGTCGCGCTTGTCCGTTACCAGGACGGGTTCGGCGAGCGCCGAAAGCACCGAGTGCACCTGCCGCGATTGGGTCTCGTAGCTTCTTGCCAGGCGCTCGTATGCCGCCCGCTCTTTCTCGAGCTCTTCAGTCTGCCGCGACATCGATCGCATTTTGTCCTGCAGCCGCGCGACGGACCGCTGGAGGTCGTCTCCCACCTGAGTGTCGTCGCGAAAGCTGACGTTCGTGCGGGCCAGCCGGTGCATATCGCTACGGCCCAGAATCTCCAGGTCGTCCGCCACTCTCTGGCGCGAGGTCCACTCGCGTCCCAGCAGAAAGGCCAGCGATCCGCACACGAGAACCAGAGTCGTCGCCAGCAGCCACCACCGCGTATGCGCCGAACCGATGCCCAGCCACTCGGCCGCGATCCAATCGATGCCCAGGGCGAGCGCTATCGTGAGCGCCACGGAAACCAGTGTAAACGACCACTTCGGAGAGTTCATTCCATGGATCACACGCAAACATGGGGGGCACCAACCAGGGCACACGCAGCCGATCGGGCCAGCGCGCCAGTCCGAGAAAACTTAGGTCGCGCTTATCTCGGTTCCAAACCAGTGAGCCGACACTCGTAGCGATTGTGTCGGTTAGGCGGCCGGAGACTGCCGCTCCAAAGCGAAAGAAGGCACGGCAGGGTCCCCTCGAGCTCCGTGCGTCCCTGCCGTGCCTCGCTCACCCAGTGGCGTCCCTCCCCAAGAGACGCCAGGGCATTGCAACCCTAGGTCGAAGCGTTCTAAGGGTCAAATGACGCCGCGCGCACGCCGTCTCGTAGACTGGCGCGGATCGAGTGATTTCCCGAGAGATATCGCGCCATGCCCGAGAACTATAGCCAATCGAGCCCCACGTCGAGCGAGCTGACCGAATGCGTCAGACCACCCACGCTAATCCGCTCGACGCCCGTCCGCGCGATTTCACCGACGGTGCTCAAGTTCACCCCGCCCGAGGCTTCCAGCTGAACGCTCGGCGCCATGCTGCTGCGCAGTTCGACCGCATGGCGCAATTGGTCGAGCGTCATGTTGTCCAGCAGCACGATGTTTGGCTGCTCCGGCAGCACTTCATGTAACTGCTGGAACGTGTCGACTTCCACTTCGATGATCAGCGGAATTCCGCGTCCGCCGGCCTTCATCGAATCCACAAAATCGCGCGCCCGGCGAACCGCCTCCGCCGCGGTCAGATGGCCTGTTCCTTGGGCCTGGGCCGCCAGCGCCAGGTGATTGTCCTTGATCAGAATCGCATCGAACAGGCCCGTCCGATGATTCCGCGCGCCCCCGCAGCGCACGGCGTACTTCTCGAGCCTGCGCCAGCCGGGCGTCGTCTTGCGCGTGTCGTAAATCGCGGCCCCGGTCCCGGCCACGGCGTCGACATACGCCTTGGCCAAGGTGGCAATGCCTGAGAGCCGGCCGATCAGGTTCAGCAGGATCCGCTCGGCCGTGAGCAGACTCCTGGCCGGACCACTGAGCGTGGCCAGCGTCTGGCCGGCGGCGATCGCATCGCCATCGCTGACAGCGGGTTCGAGACGGATGGTTACGTCCATCTCAGAGATCGCCAGCTCCGCGGCCCGCAGTCCGCAAGCCACGCCGGCCTTGCGGGTCACAATCGCCGCCTTGGCCGTCGAGCCCGTTGGCACCAGGGCGAGCGTCGTCCAATCGAACAACCGGTCGAGATCCTCGCGAATCGCCAGCCGGACGATCTGCCGGCAATCATCCTCGACGACGGCGTCCCATGTGAGTTGCTGAAAGTCTTTCGTCACGATGCTCTACTTCGGGGGGGCTTTTTCGCAGCATTTCGACTACGGGCCGAGTGCCGAAGGTCTTCCCCGGTCTCGACAAACGTAGGACAATGGATGGTGATCCGGTGTTCGCTGCCATCATACTGCGCGCCATGAGCCCTTCCCATCCCCAGCATCAACTGCTCAAGTCGCCGCGCGAGCGCGGGCTGCTTTTACGCAGGCTCGACCAGGTCGCCGTCGGGTTCCTGGTGCTGGCGGCGCTCGCAGGTGTCGGCGCGTACTGGACGGCGCAAGGGGGCTTTCAGGGACGACAGATCGAGATCGATCGCGCCACGCCCCAGTCCGTCGCATTCGAAGTCGATCTCAACACGGCTGACTGGCCCGAGTTGTCGGTGCTGCCGAACATCGGCGAAACGCTTGCTCGTCGAATCGTCGAATCGCGCGAGGCGGAGGGGCCTTTCACAGACGTTGACGATCTCGAGCGTGTGCGCGGCATCGGTCCCCGTACGCTCGAGCAGTTGCGTCCCTACTTGCGGCCGATCCCGCCGGGCGGAAACGTTGCCGGCCGGTAGCCAAGCTGCGGCGGCTCGCGTATCCTTTCTCATTGCGCACCAAGTGATTGTGACTGCCCCTTGGTCCCCAGCGATCGCCCGCCGTGCCCTTCGAACTCGTCAGTCCGTTCAAGCCTGCCGGCGACCAGCCGCAGGCCATCGCCACCCTGGTCGACGGCCTGAATGCCGGTCGCAAGAGCCAGGTCCTGATGGGGGTCACCGGCTCGGGCAAGACGTTCACGATGGCGAACGTCATTCAGCAGCAGCAGCGCCCTGCCCTGGTGCTTTCGCACAACAAAACGCTGGCGGCCCAGCTCTACTCCGAGTTCAAGGAGTTCTTTCCGCACAACGCCGTGCATTACTTCGTCAGTTACTACGACTACTACCAGCCGGAAGCCTACATTCCGCAGCGCGACATCTACATCGAGAAGGACGCTTCGATCAACCAGGAGATCGACCGCCTGCGCCTGGCTTCGACCAGCGCGCTGGTCAGTCGTCGCGACGTGATCATCGTGGCCAGCGTCTCGTGCATTTATGGCTTAGGCTCGCCCGAGGACTACAAAGCGATGATGGTCGGCCTGCGTCGCGGTCAGTCCGTCGACCGCGACGCCGCGCTGATGAAGCTGATCGACGTGCAATATGAGCGGAACGACATCGAGTTTGCCCGGGCGAAGTTTCGCGTGCGTGGCGACTGCGTGGAAATCTGGCCCTCGTACGAAGAGTTCGCCTACCGCGTCGAGTTCTGGGGCGACGAAGTCGAGCAGATATCGATCATCAACCCGCTGACCGGCGAAGTGGTCCGCCACGAAGAGGAAATCTTCATCTACCCGGCCAAGCACTTCGTGTTGCCGGAAGAACGCATCGCCGCGGCGATTGATGCGATCAAGCAGGAACTGGAAGAACGACTCGAGATTCTCAAGAATGCCGGCAAGCTGCTGGAAGCCCAGCGGCTGAACGCGCGGACCCGGTTCGACATCGAGATGATGCTCGAAGTGGGTTACTGCCCGGGCATCGAGAACTACAGCCGCCCGCTCTCGGGCCGGCCGCCGGGTTCGACGCCGCAGACGCTCTACAACTTCTTTCCCGACGACTACCTGCTGTTCGTCGACGAGTCGCACGCCACGGTGCCCCAGGTGCGCGCGATGTATGCCGGCGATCAGAGCCGCAAGACAACGCTCGTCGAGCACGGGTTCCGGCTCCCCAGCGCACTCGACAATCGTCCGCTGAAATTCGACGAGTGGGAGCAAAAGATCAATAAAGTGATCTACGTCTCGGCCACGCCGGCTGACTACGAGCTCGGGCAAACCGGCGGCGAATTCGTCGAGCAGATCATTCGCCCCACGGGCCTCTTGGATCCCGTGATCGAGGTGCAGCCCGCCCGGACGCAAGTCCCGCACTTGCTCGCCGAGATTCGCGAGCGGGCCGCGGTGGGCGAACGCGTGCTGGTCACAACGCTGACCAAACGCCTGGCCGAGGACCTGTCTGCCTATCTCGTCGAGCAAGGCATCAAGTGCAAATGGCTGCATAGTGAGCTCGACGCTTTCGAACGCGTCGATTTGCTGCGCGACTTGCGCGAGGGTCGCTTTGAAGCCCTGGTCGGTGTGAACCTGCTGCGTGAAGGTCTCGACCTGCCCGAAGTCTCGCTGGTCACGATTCTCGACGCCGACAAGGAGGGCTTTCTCCGCAGCGAAACTTCGCTTATGCAAACCATCGGTCGCGCCGCCCGCAACGTCAACGCCAAGGTCATCCTGTACGGTGACCGCGTGACCGACTCAATGCAGCGGGCGATCGAAGAGACCGAACGTCGCCGCGCAATCCAGCAGGAGTACAACCGTCAGCACGGCATCACGCCCGAAACGATCCGCAAGAGCATTCGCGCGGGCATCGAGTCTTCGGCCAGCGCCCATGCGGCCGCCAACGCCGCGGTCGGTCGCTCCAGCGAGGAGCAGTACGTCACCGAAGAATATTTGGCCGAGCTCGAGGGCGAAATGATGGCCGCGGCCGATGCTCTGGAATTCGAACGCGCGGCGGGCATTCGTGACCGCATTGAGCGGATGCGTGAATCAATCGGCAAGACCGTGGCCGAAGCCGACGTGCGCGTCGGCGGCAAAGTCGGCCGCAAGCGCGGCAAGGGCGGACGATTGCCGCGCCCCAAACGCTAGAGCGGACGAAGCGAAAGCTGCCCCCGGATACACCGAAAAGGGCCCGCGGAAAAACCGAAAGGGGCCCCGGAAAAACCGAAAGGGGAGAGCCGCCGCTGTGGGCGTCTCTCCCCTTCGTGGTTACTTTCGCGCGACGAACTAAGTCGCCGGCATGCTCGCTCAAGTTACTCAGCGGGAGCTTCGGCCGGAGCTTCAGCCGGGGCCTCGGCAGGCGTCTCAGCCGGAGGAGCGGCTTCCTTCTTGGCTTCGCAGCCGACCACAGCGAACAGACCCAACAGCAAAGCCAGCGCAGCAAACTTGTTCATCACGCACCTTCAGTACTTTTGATTTTTCATTCGTTCCCAGGCAGGGACGCCCTGCCCTGGGGTCTCTATAAGGGAACGATACACGCGCCTTCAGGTTTATTCCCTCGGCGGCGAAAAATCTTCTGTTCTGCGGAAATGCGTTGTTAAACCGCGAAGAATGCGCGGTCTGTGCCCGTCTTGCCCACCACGGGATTGGCTTACCGACGCGGCCGATCCGCACGGTTTCCCGAGCGACGATTCTCTCGCGGTGCGCCGAAGAACTCGTCCAGCACGTCCGGAATATCCAGCGCCTGGTCTTTGGCGTCTTCGGCCATCTGGGCGGCATATTCGGCCATTTCCTTCGAATTCCGATCGACTTTTGTCGTCAGTTTTTCCTTCGCCCGCCGCGCCTCCTCTTCCAGTCGGCTCTGAACGTCGCTCCGGGTGTTTTGTGCCGCCCCGCGCAGTTGCTCGACAAAGTCGTCCAGCCCGTTGTTCACGCTCGGTGACTCGCTGCGGATGGCATGCGCCGCGTCCTGGGCGGCCTGTTCCAGCGGTTCCTGCGGCCGATTGACTTGCGGCGTCGGCCGTGACTCTCCGCAGCCGAGGCTGAGTCCGAACAGGATGAGCGACAGCAGGATGAGACGACTTCGCATGGAATCCTTCCCTCGCCGAAATGGAGTGTTTCGCTATGTCCGGAGCCAGTTGTGGCGCGGCGAGTTTAGCCATCCGCGGCGAAATATCAAACACGGATTCGACCGCATAGGGTCCGCAGCGGCACGCCGAGGCGGGGCCGACTCACCGCCAAGATTGCCGTGATCTGGGCGAAAACTTCTGTGTTGGCAAACCCTACCGGTTCGCGCCGCCCTGTGCTACGCCCGCTGGCATGCCAGTTGCTGTTTTTGCCGATAACCCGCCGCGGGTCGCTCCGGTCGCTCCCCAGGAGTAGCTAGCAGCCAGCCGGCCCGCAGGCGGTATACTATTCGGCACTTGGCTAGCCTGGTCAGCCGCGTTCCCAGGGGGGATGTGAATTCCGCGCGGCGCGGGAATAAACCCTTACCGCGAGGGCTCTTCAATAGAGGACGAGCGAGCTATGCCCGATCGCGCTGCGCCAGGGGCGCCGGCACCACCAGTGCAGATAGAGGCTGGAGAGACGGTTTCCGGCGGGAGTTCAGCCTCGGTGATGCCGACCACCGGGATCACCCTGGTCCAACTCGTGGCGGAGTATCACGCACGGCTGTACCGCTATGCCTATCGGCTGAGTGGTTCGGCGGCTGATGCGGAGGATCTCGTACAGCAGGTCTTCCTGATCGCTCACCAGAAACTGGACCAACTGCGCGACGCGGCCTGCGCGAGCGGCTGGCTGCACACGGTCCTGCGGAACTGCTATTTGAAGGGGTGTCGAAAGAGCCTAGGTTTGCCCGTGTCGGAGCTGGACGTCAGCACGCTACCGGCTGAGCCGCCTGCCGAACCGATCGACGGCGAAGGGATTCAGGCAGCGATTGGTGCGCTCGACCCGGACTTCAAAGTCGTCGTTCTGATGTTTTACTTTGAAGAGAAATCGTATCGCCAAATTGCCGAGGAGTTGCAAATTCCGCTGGGAACCGTGATGAGCCGCTTATCGCGCGCAAAGGCCCACCTTCGCGAGCGCTTGGCAGCCCAGGAATCGGGCAACCAAAAGCCGCCCAACACCCGCCTCGCCTCGGCGACGAACCATAAGTAGAACGGCACCGTCCTTAGTTTGAACGTTCCTTCCCATTTGAACCTCACCGTGGCAGCGTCTGATGGAAAATAACAGCGATCAACGCCGCTTGCGCGAAGCGCTCGAGGTTAGCCGGGCTGGCGACCTCGCAGCCTCGCCCGATGTTGCGCGGGCGATCGCTGACGATCCGCAGGCGCGCCTTGCGTTTGATCGCATTCAGCGTTGGGACGTTGCGATCAGTGCCGCCATGGATCGCGTGGAACTTCCCGCCGGGCTCGAAGATCGAATTCTCGCCCGTTTGTCCGGCAGCCCTACTCCGCTCAATAGCCCGACTCTGCTCAATAGCGTTTCCGCGTCAGTCGAATCCGCCGATTCGCTTGCAAGCGGTTCCGTCAGCACGATTTCGCGCGCTCCGGAATCGCCCGCGACCAGCGGCCGCCCGCTCACTTACTGGTCGAGCGTGGGGCTGGCCGCCGTGACGGCCGCGGCCTTGGTGGTTGCCGCCGGCTATTGGTTGCAATTGGACTCTGAAGTTCCCATCGATCAACTTGCCCAGCAGTGGCAGGAAAAACTCACCACGGATTGGCAACCCGTGGACAGCGCCCCGGCGGAATTCCCGTTTCCCGAGGCCATGCGTGTCGCGGCGACCGGGTGGCAGTGGATCGGCAAGCGAACGCCAACGCCGGTCGTGGCCTATCACCTTACGGACGGCAAAACGACCGCCCTGCTTTATGCCGCCCAAATGACGCGCGAGGAGCTGGCCTCCTCGCCGCCCAAGGATCCCCAGCAGGATACCGGTGGCAAGGCGATCGCATACTGGCGTTCGCCGCAGAAGTCCGGCCTCACTTACGTGCTTGTCGTAAAGGACTCGAAACTCTATCCGGCATTCGTGCGGCGTGCTAGCACGCCGTTAGCCATTCTCTTGCCGCTGCGGTTTAACACCCTGCCAGCCCGCCAGGCTAGGCCGATGGTCCTCGCCCGCAAGATCGCTTAATCCTGTAAGCGGGGAGCGGTCGAAAGCCATAGGTAGCGGCGCTCTTAGCAGGTTGCCGCCCGCCGATCATTTCCCGCCTACTGCGCCGGTCCCCGCGCGACCTCGACCGGCGACTCGCCAAGGAGACTCGCCGATGCGTCGTTCACTCTGCTTGCTGGTCCCGACTCTATTCACCCTGGCGTCGACCTGTCTGGCGCAAGAGATCATGGTCGACACCCGCCGCGACGATGTTTCCGCCACGGTCGTGACCGAGCCGGCCGTCAGCACCCGGTTGACTCCGGAGCTGTGGCACTACCAGCAGGAGCGCTCCCGGCTGGACGACCCGGCCCAAGCGGTGCGTCGCAAGGCCGAGATTCGCAGCATTCAACGAGCGGAACGCTTGGCGTCGCTCAAGTGGTACGGCATGAGCAACTCTCGGCCGCTGTACACCAATACGACGCCAGCTTTGGGGGGATTCGGCACCGCGACCTGGACTTCGAACAGCTACGACGCCGCCCGTTGGCGTCCGAACAACATGTTCCGCTAAGAACGGGTGCGATGCAGAGCCGCTTGCGAGACTGCCGCCGCTACAACTACCATGAGCCCCTGCACCTTGAACACGGGCTCCAGGTTTCCGCGGCCGCATAACCTTGCGATTTTCTCATGACTGACGGCGAAATCGTGCTCGTAGGGCGGCATTTCCGCACGGCCGAGCCTATCGAACTCCGCTGCCGTGCGGGCGACATCACCGCAGTTCGCCCAGCTCCGCCCGCCGCGCAGGTGCGGGGCTGGCTTTCTCCCGGCTTCGTTGACATCCAGAGCAACGGCTACAACGGTCAGGAGTTCAGCTCGCCGGCGCTCACGGTCGAGAAGGTTGCCGCGATCGTCGACTTTCAAGCGTCCTTCGGCGTGACACGCTTCCTCCCAACTGTCACCACGGCCAGCCGTGAAACGATCATCCACAGCGTGCGCACGATTGCGGACGCGTGTCGACAATCTGCCCGTATCGCAAACATTGCGGTCGGCATTCATGTCGAAGGGCCGTACATTTCGCGCGAGGATGGTGCTCGCGGGGCGCATCCACTCGCGCACTGCCGCCCGCCCTGCTGGGACGAGTTCCAGCAGTTCCAGGAGGCCGCCGACGGACGGATTCGCCTCCTGACGCTCTCGCCAGAATATTCCGAGGCCCCCGCGTTCATTCGCCGCGCGACCGATTCGGGAGTGGTCATCGCCTTAGGACACATGACGGCCGATTCTGCGCAGATCAAAGCGGCCGTCGACGCCGGCGCTCGGCTGAGCACGCACCTGGGCAACGGCGCCCATCGCATGCTCCGCCGGCATCCCAACTACATTTGGGATCAAATGGCCGAAGACCGGCTCCACGCGAGTCTCATCGTCGATGGTCATCATCTTCCGCCCGAGGTCGTAAAGACGATCGTGCGTGCCAAGTCGCCCGAGCGTTGTATTCTCGTCAGTGACTTCTCCGGGCTCGCGGGCTTGCCGCCGGGAAGCTACAACACCGAGCTATGCGAGCTCGAAATCCTGGCCGATGGCCGCCTGGTCATCGCCGGACAGGATCAGCTATTGGCCGGAGCGTCTCAGCCAATCGGCGTGGGCATTGCCAAGGTAATGGACTTTGCCGGCGTGTCGCTCGGCACGGCCGTGGACATGGCCACCCGTCATCCGGCTGAGTTGTTGGGCTTGCCGGTCGTCGATCTGGACGCCGGACAGCCGGCCGAGGTCGTACACTTCGATCTCGTCGAGACCAGTCAAGGCCGCCGGTTGGACGTACTTGCGACGGTCTCTGCCGGCCGCCTGAGTGCGTTCTAGCGTCTGAGTCTCGCGGCCATGCTCGTCGACATGCCGGCTTGCCATCCTGCTCAATTTGGCCTCCGCCAAAGACACTCGATTTTTGATTGGCCAAAAAAAGTACTTGCAATACCAAAACACATGGTTACATTGAGTCGTATTGAGCCATTTGTGTAGCCGAAATTGGAGCACGACAGTCATGTCGTCTGAGCGTCCGTTGCTTTCCACTCGCCATCGAGCCCTCCGGCGTGGTTTCACGCTCGTCGAGCTTCTCGTCGCCATCGCGATCATCGGCATGCTCGTGGCCCTGTTGTTGCCGGCCGTTCAGGCCGCTCGCGAGGCGGCTCGTCGCACCCAGTGCACGAACAACCTCAAGCAACTCGGCATCGCGATGCAGCTCTTTCACGATGCTCGCAAGCACTTTCCCTCCGCATACGAATCCGTCGGAGGCTCCGAGATGGGCGAACCCGATCCCCAAACCCGCGACCGCGGCCCGGGCTGGGCCTGGGGGATGCAGTTGCTTCCGTACGCCGAAGAGCAACCGCTCTACGAGCAGTTCAACAGGAAGCTTCCCTGCTGGCATCCCGATAACGCCGAGCCGGCTCGGACCCAACTGGCCATGTTTCTCTGCCCCTCGGCCACCAATTCGGAAGAGCCGTTCAATGTGAAAAACGAAGCGGCAGAAACGCTCGCTCGGTTCGGCCATTCCTGCTACGTGGCCAACGTCGGCCAGGACGAACCTTGGGGCCAGACGCTCGACGACTATCAAGGCGTCGTCGATGGTCCGCTTTATCGCAACTCGCGTACGAGCGCCAAGAACATCACCGACGGCCTGTCCTATACCGTGTTCCTTGGCGAACATCACCCCGTACTCAGCAGCAAGACCTGGGTCGGTGTGGTCCCGGGCGCGATGGTTTGCCCCACGGTCGAGTTCGCTCACTCGGCGTGCGACTTCGCGGCGACGCTGGTCCAGGTCCACAGCGGACCTGCGTCGAGCGAAATGATTCCCGGCTCGCCCGATCCTCCCGCTATCCATCCTCCCAACAGCCCGCTCTGCCACGTCTGCCAGATGTATGCCGAGCATCCCGGCGGCTGCAACGTGCTGATGGGCGATGGCAGCGTGCGGTTTATCGACGAAATGATTCCGCAGCGCGTGTGGGCGGCACTTTCCAGCGCCGCAAAGGACGAGGTAATCGATGGCGATTTCTAGGTTCGCACAGGTGTTTGCAATTCCCGCCGCAATCACGCTGCTACTCGTCAGCGGCTGCGGCTACCCCGATGTGCAAACGGTGAACATGGAGCTAATCACCTCGCTTCGCACGGCGTGTTCAGCCAAAGACCTTACATGGCTGGACGCGAACGTCAAAAAAATCGACGGACAAAAGGCCGCCGGCGAAATGAGCGATGAGGAGCACGCCGTGTTCATGACCATCGTCGAACAGGCTCGCGGTGGCGATTGGGAGGGCGCCGAACGCGCCTGTTTGAAATTTCAAAAAGCCCAGGGGCCAACGCCCGAGCAGAAGGAAAAAATGCGCGCCTTTCACGGCGAGTAATCTGGCATTGTCGTCCTTCGCCTGACTCCCAAAAGTACAGGGCCGGAAGTCTCCCAGCGGAAACCTCCGGCCCTGCTGCATTTCAATTCCACGACGACCGCCGTTACTGCTGCGAAGGCGCATCCGGCGGTGCCGGCGGTGTGACATCGCCCGTCTGCTGCGTCTGGGCTGGCTGCTGAGCATCTGCGGGCTGCTTCAGCCGCACCAGCAGATACTGCTGCGTCCGATCGCTACCGAAGTGCACCAGCACAGGACACTGCTCCTGCGTCATGTTGTAGATGCCCGCCTCGTACACCGTGTCTTTGTTATCGCCCACGGTCCACGCCGCCCGCTGGGTTTGCTTGTCGACCGAACCCTTCACCTGCTGCGTGTTGCCCGAGAGCAGATCACTGAAGTTGCCGGCGATCGTGCCATCCTCGTTGGTGGCCAACTGAAACATCGCGGTCGGGTCCGACTGCGCTCCTTGCACCAGCCCAAATACGCCCAGCGACTTCCATTCTCCCTGGTCCGGATCGGTCGAGCCCGCGCTCGTGGCGATCGTTTGAGCCTGGTTGTAGAAGTCATCCGCCGAAGCGGTGGGCTGATCGCCGTAGTACACCTCGTCGCCGTCGTACGTTACGTTCGTGCCGTAGTCATAGTAAATCGGCTGCACGTCACTGCCCCAACCGTAGAAGCCGCCCAGAGCGGGCCAGCCCATCCATCCCCAGGCAGCACCCCAACCCCAGCCGCGTCCCCACCATGCGCCCGGATGATCGTGCCACCAGTTGTGGTTGAAGGCGCCATGATTCCAGTCGTTCCAATGATTGCGGACATTTTCGCCACGATCGGCCATGTCGCCGCGCGACCAGGCGTGCGTATCGTGTCCTGCGGCCATGTAACCCCGCGCGCCGGCGCGACCGAAGCCAGCATCGGTGGGCAGGTTCATGTGCTGGCCGAAGCCGCGGTCGCCGCCATAGCCCCGACCAATCCCGTTCATCGCGCCCCGATCGAAGTCCGGCGCCGTGCGGGTGCCGCTCAGGTCGCGGCTGCTGTTGAAGCTGCCGGCGCGGCCGAAATCGCCCCCGCGATAGCCGCCGAAGTCGCCCCCGCGATAGCCGCCAAAGTCGCCACCGCGGTAGCCACCGAAGTCACCACCGTGGAATCCACCGGCCCCGCCAAAGCCGCCACCCCCGCCGTATCCGCCGCGACCGCCTCCTCCAAAACCACCGCCACCAAATCCACCGCGTCCACCACCACCGCCCCCGCGGGCGTCACAAAGCGTGGTCGATCCGAGCACAAGAGCAATCGCAACAGCGACTGAAAAGATTCTCGTAAACATGAAAGGGCTCCTAGAAAGCACCCGAAGTGCGTTTTGTCTGGGTTGAGTTAAGCGTCAGGAAACGGTCCGGCTACTTGCCGTCGCGCACCACGCGCACCAGCGCCGTATCCGGCAAAAGTTGATCGTTCAGGCTTCGTTCCGTGCTCTGCCAGGTGAAACCGTCCGGCCCACCCTTGGAGAGAATGTTGGTTGCCAGACCCGACCCGCCGTCCGCCAGCACGCTCGACGCCTGGATCCGCCAGCCATTGCCATAGGCTTCCCAGATCTCGTGACCAAAGCCGCCAGTCGAGTCGAACGTCCACGAGCAAACCTGTCCGATCATGGAATCGAAGCCGATGATTTGCGTACCGGAGGTCAGCACTTTGTCGCCTTCGAGAACCTGGAACGTCCGGCTCAGAAACGTACCGCCGGGCAGCCATTTGCACTCGAGCTTGTAGGTCTTGCCTGCGCCGAGGTCGGCATGCCAGTTGCCCACCAGATATGCCAACGGTTCCAGCCGCGACTGCGCGTCCGCGGGAGAGGAGTCTTCGTTCAAGTTGGCCAATTTCCAGGCGCAATCGCGTTTCACGTGCACGGCCGTGTACTTCACCGGCGCCGGCGACGGAGCCGACTTTGACGAAACCTGCGCGGATCCAGTTTCAATCGCCACGTCCGGGCTCAGAAACTTGATCGAATCGATCTTCACTTTGACCGTCGCGCCGGCCAGATGGTGGAAGATATCGGTAAATTCCTTCTCGATCGCTTCGCGCCCCTTGATCGTCCTGCCATTGGGGTCAACAAGCTCACCGTCGCTCAGATACGCGTCGGCCAGGGCCTTGGCGTTCCCGGCGGCAAAATCCTTTTCATACGTTTCGGCCGATGCCCGGATGGCGGCTTCGTCCGCCGTCAGCGTGGCATTTGCTGCCTGTTGCGTTGCTGCCTGCTGCGCCGGCGTTGCGGCGGCGAACAGCATGATCGCGCTTACCGCGGCCATCAGGCTCCGAAAGGGTTGGGTAATAAACATCAGATCTGCTCCTCGAGTTTAGTGATTCTTAATGACTGGCGATCGTTAATTCGACGCGAGAGTGGTTTTCTGATGCAGGCTGCGAAGCGCCATCGACATCATCACCCACATCCAGCCGTTGAACAGCATCTCGAGCCCGATCAGCAGGCCCACAACCCATAGCGCGCCTTCCGGCAGGCTGCGATAGATCACGATGCCCGCCAGAAACGTGACCACGCCGTTCAGCAAAGCCCAGCCCCATTGCGGAAACTGCAACATCAGCGCCGCCACCGTGCGGAAGATGCCCATCACGATAAACATCACGGATACGAACAGGGTCAGGAACAGCGCTGACTCGAACGGATTGTCGACGAGCACGAAACCGCAGATTACATACAGCAATCCCACCAGCAGTTCGAGCAGCAGTCCGCTCCAGCGGCCTGCCCAGAACGATTCGATGATCATGGCCACGCCGCCCACCATCAGCAGCACGCCCAAGATCACGGGCACGAGCAGTGATGTGGTTTCCAGCACGGCCGGAAAGATGATCGCGCACGTGCCGCAGATCACCAGCAGCGCGCCGAGCAGGAAGAACCACCACCAATGGGCGCTCATGTGTTCCAGCTCATGACGCAGGTTCGCGAGCGGAGGATTAATGTTGTTCATGACGGCTAACCTTTGACTAACGAATGGTTGTGATTATTGGAACGAAGGCGTCGCTGGGCGAAACCGTGGTGTACGCAAGAAGGAGAACCTGGTTTGCAGAAGAACACTCGGGCAGTGCCGCGATGCAGCGGGCCAAGCGTTGTGAGCCTGTTGACCCAGGGGCCATAAGCTCTCTCCCGATTCAGTTTTCTGAGCAAGTCTAGGTCGTGAAAGAAGCGGCGCAACGTGTTTGTGAGAAATCGGTTAGCAGTTGTCGATGCTGCCGATTGCGCAAGCGCCTGCGGACCATTCTATCGCACGCTGTAAGCTTTGCCCTGCAAAATCGTTGCGATCCGCCCGTGCACTACCGGCGTGAATCACCTAGCAAAGATTCCACGGAATCGCCGGTGAGCAGTGCGTCGCCGCTGGGGCTGATCGTCGTGGCCAGCGCCCCCAGATCGGCGCGAATTGCCAAGTCAAACCAGTACCCCACCATGCAGCCGAGGAAGCCCGTGGCGGCAATCGCGCCCAACACGTCCGGGGCGATGTCATTGAGCAATAACGCCGCGAGCGCAAGAAACGGGGCCGTGACCGTCAGTCCCAGCACACCGCGCCCCAGACGCGCCAGGTATCCCAACTCCGGCAGGACGCGTGCATCGGGTCCGCGCGATTGCAGCAGCCAGGGGAAGCACACCCGCACCGATAAATACGTGACGACGTAATAGCTCTGCGTCGCTGCGATCAGTCCGCAGAGCATGTTCGACACGACAAAGTGCACGTACGCGGCGGCCGAGATCGGCGATTCGGTGGCGCCGAACCTGAGCCACGTCGGAAATACGAAACCCGACACAGTCCAGAGCGCGGCGCTGACACCGGCCGTCGCCGCCCCCAGCCGCAAGCAGCGGCGCATCATTTCGTACGACGGCGGCTCTGCCAACTGCTCGCCGCGCGCCAGTTTCTGCAGCGTGCGAAACATCTGCCAGCGCGTCCGCACGATGTACCCCAGCCCGATCGTGTAGGCGATCGAATTGACCGCCATGATTTGCTCGCCGAAGAAAATATGCCGCGCCTGCTCACCCAGGTCGTCCACGATCTGGCTGAAGTTATAAACAACGTTCAGTGCGCTCAAAATGATGTTCGGTAACAGTCCGATCAAGATCGTTGTCGAAACCGGATGCCGCCGGGCGAATGCGCGCACTCTGCCCCGCGCGTGCAATAGCGAACGCGCGCGAGGTTGCAGGCACAGCTCCAGTTCCCGCGCGAGCTCTGCCGCGCTCGCATAGCGCTTGTCCGGATCGGGCTCCAGGCATTTCAGCAGCACCTCGACGACTTCCGGCGGGCAGTCGCGCGGAGCACGAGCCCGGTCCGTGGCCGGCAATCCCTCGCGCCGCAGGACCGTCATCGCCGCCAGCGCCAGCGACCAATCGGCCGGCATGGCCACGTCCGTGAACGGCCGTAGGCCGGTCAGCATTTCCCAGAGCACAAGCGCCAATGAATAAACGTCTGCCCGACCGTCGATCTCGTCCGGCTTGCGACTGTGGGCCGGGTTGTAGGCTTCGAGCTGCTCGGGCGACATGTAGGCCAGTGTTCCGCCGAAGTACGCCGCCGGCGTCGCGCCATCGAGCTTCGAGCAACTGATGTTGAAGTCGGCCAGCCGCGGCTGGCAATCGGCCCCGATCAGGACGTTCGCCGGTTTGATGTCGCGGTGCAGAATATCGACCGAGTGCGCATGCGCGAGCGCGCCGGCCAGGCGAGCGCCCATCCAGCACACCACTTCCGGCCATGTCGCGCCTGCTAGTTTGTATCGTGTCAACGAATCGGCCGGCGGCTCTTCCCCGTTTCTCACCAGCGCGTCATCGACCGCGGCCAGCAGCAGCTTGCCGGTTGGAATCGCGGCCGGGTGACTCCGCACGTGGTCCAACACGCCGTGCAACGTTCCCCCCGGGATGTATTGCATGTACAACAGCCGCAGATTCTGCGCAGGGATCTGCCGCTGATCGAAGACCCGCACGATGTTCGGGTGCTCGAGCTGAGCCAAGGTCTGCGGCTCGAAGCTGCGGTCGCGCGAGATCTTCAGTGCCACCACGCGATGCATCGAAGTCTGCCGGGCGCGGAATACAGAAGCAAACGCTCCCCGCCCCAGCGGAGCGAGGAGTTCAAAGTCTTCGATGGTCTGACCCGGCTCGAAGGACGGCATTTTTCGCACGTCGACCAGCATTGTCGATTGCGTCGGTGCATCGCCGCCCAACAGACGCCGAAGTTCATCGGCCCGAGTCGGAAACCGATCGCAGTACTCACCCAGCGTGACGTCCTGCGCCTGCTGCCGGCGGACGTGAAACTCCTCATATACCAGATCGCAGGGTATCGCCCCTTCCGCGGCCAGCTCCGGAAACTCTGCCAGGTATTCTTCCAGCAGTTTCGGAAATCGCAGCGCCTGCCAACGATGTTCCAGATCGACCTTGATGACTTCGATGAGAGTCAAGCGACGCAGGTTCGGCGGACCAGCGGGCACAAACTCAGCGAGTTGCGGAGGTTCGTTCGCCGTTTGCCACCGGCCAGCCAGTCGATCGATCGCCTCGCTCAGCCGATTCCAGATCTGCGAAGCGTCGTGATGCGTCAGAGTGTCAGCCGTGTGCGACGTCATGCCGAGCGGCGTTTCTTGCTGTAGGGGGCTGTATCTCTCATCCAAACGCCCAAGTATACCAGCCTCGGACGCAGCCGCGAGCAGGTAGGCCTGCTCGATTCATAACCCGACGCGTGAGTGAGGCTCTTTATTCAGGATTCCTCGCTCACGCGTCGGGTTGTGAAAGTTACCGCCCGCGATTTTGCCATGGGCGCAAAACGCAAAACCGCGGCGCCTTTCCAAGCCTTTAGGGGCTCGTGGGGACGCCGCGGTTCGCGGGGCAAGAGGATGATGGAATCTGTAGGGACTACTTCACGGCCACCTCCAGTTGCGTGCGATCCACGATGGCAACGTTGTTCGCCTTGTCCACTTCACCGATCAGGTTGTCGAAGTCCGCCGCCACGAGCAGGTGTGTGAAGGCAGTCGTCTTGCCGTCAGCGGTCGCCAGTTGCATCGCAGTACGGGGCAGCCGCACAGTCACCTCGTTCGACTGACCGCTCGCCAGGCCGGCCACGTCCACCAGAGCCATCGGAGACTTTGCATCGGCCGTTCCATTCACCGAGGCCACGATTGCTACTCGGAACGCTCCGGCCGCGGCCAGACCCTGGTTGCGAAACTTCACCCGATAGGCCGGGCCCACCAGCATCGTCGCGGGCTCCACGTACTGGATGTCTTCCAGCACCAGGTCGACGCCGTTGGTGCCCGTCGCGGCCGGAACCGTCGCCGAGACCGGCGTCACTTCGTTGATCACGACCGGAGGAGCTTCGTTGACGATCACGGTCGGGGTCGGGCAGTAGCCGTTGTTGTAGTTGTTCCAGTAGCCGCCGGTGTAAATCGGCCAGAAGATCGGCCACGGGCACTTGTTGTGGCAGTGGTTG
>Ga0169931_10002031_pt1 | contig 33216 bp, 32 predicted proteins | sample Kivu_15m_20L_FD_129675 | JGI IMG/M metagenome (GOLD analysis project Ga0169931, IMG submission 129675) | Freshwater microbial communities from Lake Kivu, Western Province, Rwanda to study Microbial Dark Matter (Phase II) - Kivu_15m_20L... | ecosystem: Environmental > Aquatic > Freshwater > Lake...
AACTCGTGGGCCGTGGGGTCCACGCCGTTCACCTCAACATCCAGGGTGAAGTCGCCGCCGGTTGCCGCGGGGGCAGGGTGCCTCCGCCAGCGATCAACGAGTCTTCGCCGCAAGATCGAAGCCAACCACGCCCGTTGGCTATGGCCCGCCTCATACCCTTTTCGGCTGCTCCATGCCGACCGAAAAGTTTCTTGCACGATGTCTTCTGCCTCGTGCCGGTCGCCCAACATACGGTAGGCCATGCGATACAAGGCCGCGCTATGTTCGGATACCAAGCCGTCGAAGGCTGCCTGTGTCAGTGCCACGCTCTGCACTCCCCGTCCAGGAGGCCGTGATCTTCGATTTGGGGCCCTGGCCCAGGCTCCCTATGATTCGCCCCTGCCAGCCAGGTTTATTCCGCGTACGAGATGTGACGGATATCGAAGATGGGCCTAAAAAACGCATTTCTCAGAAGCGATCTGAGTCCCTTCGCGTCAGCGGTTCAATCTACAGCAATACGCAACATGTCAGCAAGCGTTCTTGAAAAATTTTCTCGAAGTAAGTCAAACGCTCACCACGATTTATGGTTACCGAACGGTAGGTACGCTACCGTGGTTGGACAGTTCCATAAGAGCGTTTTCCTCCGAGCGTGCAAGTACACAAATCCCCCGATTCTTCGAGGAAAACGGCACATTCCGCACGTCCGCTTGATACGCAGAAGAGGGCCGATCGGCCCAAGAAAAATTAGAAAAGTGACCGCTGGTTATCTTCCGGCAGCCGGGGCGTCAGCGAGAGATGCTCAAAAGCTTTGGCGGTCACTCGCCGCCCCCGCGGCGTGCGGATCACAAGTTCCGTCCGCAATAGAAACGGCTCGATCTCGTCTTCCAGCGTGTCCGTCGCCAGGTTCATCGTGTGAGCCACAGCCTCCACGCCCACCGGGCCGCCGTGAAACACTCGGGCGATCGTTTCCAGGTAGCGGCGATCCTGGCCATCGAGCCCCAGCCGATCGATGCCTTGCATGTCGAGCGCGGCGTGCGCGAGTTCGAGCGTCACTCGGCCGTCGGCCTTGCTGGTCACATAGTCGCGCACCCAGCGGAGGCGATTGTTTGCCAACCGCGGCGTGCCCCGACTGCGCGAAGCGATCTCCTTGGCGGCGTCGGGCACAATCTCGGTCTTCAGCTTCTTCGCGTTGCGAACGACAATCTCCGTCAGTTCATCCACCGTGTAAAAGTCGAGGTGCTCGCGAATCTGGAAGCGATCTCGCAGCGGTGCCGAAAGCAGGCCCGCACGCGTCGTGGCGCCGATCAACGTGAACGGCCGAAGCGCCATATTGATCGTGCGGGCGTTGACCCCTTCGCCCAGCACGATGTCGATCCGAAAATCCTCCATCGCCGGATAGAGGAACTCTTCCACGGCCTTGGGCAGCCGATGGATTTCGTCGACAAACAGCACTGAGTTCTCTTCGGCGTTCGTCAGGTAGGGAACCAGGTCCTTGGGGGCCGCCAGCGTGGCGCCACTGGCGATCTGAACGGCGACTCCCATATCGCGCGGGATGCAGGTGGCGAAGGTCGTCTTGCCGAGGCCCGGCGGCCCATCAAACAGGATGTGCCCCAGCGTGCCGCCGCGTTTGCGGGTGGCATCGACCGCGATCTCCAACCGGGCGAACACTTCGCGCTGGCCAACCATATCCTGCATCCGCTGCGGGCGCAGGTCGCGATCGGCGTCGTCGGTGGTCTCAACTCCCTTTAGCACCGGCTCGCGCACGGCCATCCCTCGCTCAGCGAAACGGAACAGATGAACACCAGTAATATACCCGGTGCCAGGGCAGGGGAGTCAAGCGGAGCGTGCTACCGAAACCGCTAGAATGGGAGTGCGAGTGAATGTGCCGCTTCCGGAACAAAATCGTATGAACTCTGAGCTGCTACCGACCGAAATCGACTTTGACCCCTACGGGGGTGATCTCGATGCGCTGAACGCTTGGAAGAACTTCGGCCGCCTGACGCTAGAGCAAGCTCGACAAAGATTCGAGGAGAATCCTCTGCACTACCAAGAGGATTTCATGTTCATGGGGTCGCGGGCTTTTGTCTACTACTTCCCGGTGATCGAAGGCTTTTTGCTCTCCACAACCGAGTGCGATGAGTGGGACGATCGGCAGGCGTGGATTCTGGCTCACGTGATTCGCCAGCAACTGACCAACGACACGACGGGTCAGGTCACGAAGCTGGCGCCGCGCATGCGCTCGCTGGCCAACTTCGTTCGCAGCAACATTGGCCTCTTTGCGGTAGTGCCGGATGAACGTCAGAGAATTGATGACGCCTGGGCGGAGCTAGAGAGTGAGCTGGCGAAGTTCCGTTTCGAGTGAATGCTCACTACTCGAGCTCCGGACGACCGCCCAGTGCACGTTGTTTGCGGTTCCACTCGACAAACTCGTCGACACCCTCCGGGTCGTCTGCCCAAGCGCCGGCCGAGCGGCGAATTCCTTCACCGGGGGGCAATTTTTCCTCGACCGTCGCTGGCTGCACAATCACGCGCACCTCTTGCCCATCGGGCAAGCCCGCGTCAACGTCGAGCTCAATCGTCTTGCCGTGGACGACGCCGCGCAGAATGGTCTCTGAACTTGCCATGAATCTTCCTCCCTCGAGACGCAGGCTAGCTGCCCGCTTGCATGTCAATCATACCATGCCGTATCGGGGGCATCTCCGGTTGTCTCACCCCTGACTTTGCTGATAGATCGCCTGCAGCACGTCCTCGACGCTCTTGTATTTCTTCTTCTGGCCGAGGGCCGCGTCGAGCAGCCGCCGGGCGTCGCTTTCGCTGTGGCCGAGCTTGCGAAGCACTTCGTAAGTTTCGCTGACGACGTCGGTTTCGACGTCCGCTTCGCGCGGCTCGTCTTGCGAAGCCAAGAGCGCGAACTTTGGCATCTTGCGGCGCAGCTTGGCCACGATCCGCTCGGACGTGGCGGGGCCGATGCCCGGCAGTGCCGAAAGCCCCTTGAGATCCTGCTCCTCAATTGCCGCGGCCACCTCGCGCACGGGACGGACCATCGCCCGGAGTGCTTTCTTCACACCCACGCCGTCAACGGAACAGAACAGCTCAAAGAACTCACGTTCGATCTCCGAGAGGAACCCGATCAGGCGTGGCGTCATGCGCCCCTGCATCGGGTTGCCTTCCAGGTATTCGATCGTGTGCAGCCGGACTTCACTGTGAAGCTGGTCCTGAAGCTGCCGCCGTGAGAACTCAGGAATCAGCACTTCGTACTCGAACGCGCCGACGCCCAGGCTAAGCGTTTCTTCATCGAGCGACAGCAATTGACCGGTGATCTTGGTAATCAAGGATGCATCTCGTGGTTGACGGGTGGTGCTTCGTCGCGTCCTAGCCGCTTTCCAGCAGTTCGCGGCGGGTCTTCAAGTAATAGTGACACAGCGCGATCGCCAGGGCGTCGGCGATGTCCGGCGGATCCGGCACGGTCGCAAGTTGCAGTTCGCGCTGGATCGCCAATTGCATTTGCGCCTTGGGCGCGCGGCCGTTGCCAGTCAGAACCTTTTTGATCTGAGTCGCCGAATACGAGATGACCGGCACCGAAACTTCCGCCGCCGCCAGGCAGATCACGCCGCGGGCGTGCCCCATCAGGATCGCGGTGCGGGGATGTTTGTAGTGCGCGTAAAGCTGCTCGAGTGCCATCGCCTCTGGTTTCAGCGATTCGATGACGTCGGTTACACCTGCGTGAATCTCTGCCAGACGCGCGGCCATCGACTGTTTGGTCCGTCCGCGCACGACACCGGCTTCGCAAACCTTCACCGAGTTGCGGCCAACCTCCAGCACGCCGTAGCCGGTGATGTTCAGCCCGGGATCAATTCCCAGGATTCTAACCGGGCCCGATATCCGTCCGGGGCTCGCCATCCGTAACGCCCCCTGTTATTTGACGGTCCACTCGGTGCCGCCGGGCCGATCCTCGAGCGTGATGTTCAGCGAGGTGAGCACCTCGCGGATTCGATCGGCCGTGGCAAAGTCTTTTTTCGAGCGAGCGGACGCGCGCAATTCGATGATCAGCCCCATGAGCTTGTCGGCGAGCTCACTGTTTCCGCCCCCGCCACCGGCCGAGGGCTTCTCGACCGGTTTGCGGAACAGACCCAGCGTCCCGCCTAACTCGCGGAGCGTCTTGGCGCCTTGCTTGAGCGTGGCGAGCTGTTCGGCCGAAGGCTTATTGGCTTCCAGCTTCTCGTCGTCGGCAAACTTGTTCATGGTACGCACGAGTTCGAATAGGTCGGCCACGGCGCCGCCGGTGTTGAAGTCGTCGTCCATCTGTTCAAGGTAGTGCTGCCGATGCGCGGCCACTTGCTTGAGCGTGGCATTTGTTCCGGGATCGAACTCGCCGTCTGTGCGCTTGCTGATCTGCGGCAGGCTGTAAATGCTCTCGCCGGTGATCCGCTCGAATCGCTTAAAGAACCGGTAGAACTGCTCGAGCCCTGTGTTCACTTCTTCGATCCGCGCTTCGCTGAAGTCGATTGGCCGGCGATAGTGCGTCGAGAGCAGGAAGAACCGGATCGTCTCGGGAGCGTGTCGCTGGAGCAATTCGCTGAAGGCGCTCGCGCCTTTGGATTTGCCCATCTTGCCCGCTTCTTGAGCCTGCTGATCGCCGGCTTCGGTTTCGCGGGTGTTGCGTCCGCCAACTTTGCCGACTTCGTTCGAGGCCTGCATCAGTCCGTTGTGCATCCAGTACTTGGCCTGCGGCTTGCCATGAGCGCACTCGCTCTGCGCGATTTCGTTTTCGTGGTGTGGGAACACCAGGTCGAGCCCGCCGCCGTGGATGTCGAATGTCTCGCCGAGGATCTTGTGGCTCATGGCCGAGCACTCGATGTGCCAGCCAGGCCGGCCCTTGCCCCAGGGGCTGTCCCACGAGGGTTCGCCCGGCTTGGCGCTTTTCCAGAGGGCGAAGTCGGCAGCCGAGCGTTTGCGGTCGGCCATGTCGCCCCCTTCACCTTGCATGCTGGCCACGTCGCGGTTGCTCAGCTTGCCGTACTCATGGTCGCGGGCGACGTCAAAGTACACGTCTCCTTCCGAAGCGTAGGCGAATCCCTTGGCAATCAACATCTCGATGAAGCTGACGATATCGCCCATGCACTGCGTGGCGCGCGGGAAGTGGTCGATTGTGTCGATGCCCATCGCTTCCAAATTGCGCTGATAGTCGCCGGTCATTTCTTCGGCGAGCGCGGCCATCGTCATCTTACGAGCGTTCGATTCCTTGATCAGCTTGTCGTCGACGTCGGTGATGTTGACGACGAACGTGACCTTGAAGCCGCTGTAGACCAGGTAACGTTTCACGGCGTCGAAGATCACCGGCCCGACCATGTGGCCGATGTGGCTGGGTTTGTAAACCGTCGGTCCGCACAGATACATGCCGACCTGGCCCGGCGTCACCGGCTCAAACGGTTCCTTGGTCTTGGAGAGCGTGTTATAGACTCGTAGCGTCATCCCCGGCTCGCTTTTCTTGGCAGCGGAACTTTCCTTGGCGGTGAGCATCTCAATCCTTTGAGAAATTTGATCGGGAGGTGGTCTTGTATCGGTGAGGATTGTCGCTGGGTGGCAGCGACAACTTGTTGTCGGTGTTGCTTGCAACAAGAGGGCTCAGGAAAAGCTCCCTCCCATCGCAGGTTCTATTTTTCAGGTAACGCGGTCCCCAAACCCTTGGATGCCGGAGGCACCCTGACAAAAAGGTGCCAGGGCCACCCAGCGCTTCGGGCCAGTATCAATCTGACTTCTCCAGTAGCACCACGCACTCGGCCATCACGGCTTCCTCACGTCCCACAGGGCCGACGCCCTCGCCCGTCTTCGCTTTTACGCCGACGGAATTGACCGGCAGCTCCAGCAGCGTGGCAATCCGCTCGCGAATCGCCAGTTTGTAGGACGAAAGCCTCGGGCTCTGCAGGAACACGATGCAGTCGAGATTGACGATCCGATAACCGGTGCTTCGCACGTTGTCGTGAGCCACGCGGAGCATCTCGCCCGAATCGCGGCCGCGGTTGACCGGATCGGTATTGGGGAACATCTCGCCGATGTCTCCCAGAGAAGCGGCCCCCAGCAGGGCATCGGTCACGGCATGCAGCAAGGCGTCGGCATCGCTGTGTCCCACCGGGTGAACCTCGGCCGGGATGTCGATGCCCCCCAGCCGCAATGGTCCTGGCGCTTCCAGGCGATGCGTGTCGTGGCCGATTCCAATGCGTAGCGCAGACGTAGGACTTCCCTCCGGACAGTCGCAGGATACTACTTAAACTGTGTGATCGGCCGGGATTATACCCCGCCCCCGTTTTACCGACAACGCGAGCCGGGCGGGGATGCGCATCCCATCTCCGCCCGCTTTCCCCCGCACCACGCCCCCTCTATAATCCTCCACCTATGGCCATCATCGAGATTGAAGGGCTGGCGAAGTCCTACCGCATCTACCAGAAGCAGGAGGGACTGCTGGCTTCGGTACGCGGACTCTTCAAGCGCACTTACCGTGACGTCGAGGCCGTTCGCGGCATCGATCTCTCGGTCGAGTCGGGCGAGTTTGTCGCCTTTCTAGGTCCCAATGGCGCCGGCAAGACCACCACGCTCAAGCTTCTCTCCGGCGTGATTAGCCCCTCGGCCGGAACGGCCCGGGTGATGGGTTTCACGCCTTGGAAACGCGAGAACGCCTATCGCCGCAGGTTTGCCCTGGTGATGGGTCAAAAGAACCAACTCTGGTGGGATCTGCCCGCTCAGGAATCGTTTCGGCTGCACCAGCAGATTTACTGTATTGAGCCGGCGCAGTTCGATCGCCGGCTCGACGAGCTCGTCGACTTGCTCACGGTTCGCAACCTGCTTGCTCAGCCCGTGCGCGAGCTTTCGCTCGGCGAGCGAATGAAAATGGAGCTCATCGCGGCTCTGCTGCACTCGCCCGAGGTGTTGTTCCTGGACGAGCCCACGATTGGCCTGGACGTGGTGGCGCAGCACAACATTCAGTCGTTCCTCAGGTTCTACCAGCAGCAGCGGAAGATGACCGTGTTGCTGACGAGTCATTATATGAAGGACGTGGCCGCACTCTGCCGCCGCGTGGTGATCATCGCCGGCGGCACCATCATGTACGACGGCTCGCTCTCGGGCATTATCGATCGATTTAGCGGTCACAAGGTCATTACTTTGGTATTCCCCGGCGAGAAGCCGCCCAGCGAACTGAATCGCTTCGGCGAGATCGTGGAAGAGCAGGGGCCCAAAGTGAAGCTCAAGGTCGACCGCAATGGGATCGGCGGCGCGCTTTCGACAATCCTGGCCAAGCACACGGTCGAAGACGTCAGCGTCGAGGATCCGCCGCTTGAGGAGGTGATCGCCGAGATGTTCTCGCTGGCCTCCGAGCAAGTGAAAGGGCGCGAACCTCGGCCACAGCTTGCTTAAGTTCACTCCGCGCACGCTTTGCGAAGCACCATGTCGTTACCAGCCAACTACGCACCGGAGTTCGACGCCAGCGATCATTCGCCGGCCCGGCCGAACCGGCTGCGCATCTGGGCCACGATGCTGCGGATCTCGATCGAAGAGCGCCTGGTTTATCGGGGCGACTTTGCGCTCGGCACTCTGATGCGGTTTCTGCCACTGCTCACACAGGTCTTTATGTGGAGCGCAATCTTCTATGCCGTCCGCCGCGCCGACGGCGCGAGCACCATCGCCGGCTTCACCTACGAGGAGATGATCGCCTACTACCTGCTGACGCAAGTCAGCCGGGCGTTCAGCAGCATGCCGGGTCTGGCTTCGGTGATTGCCCTGCAGATACGCAACGGTGAAATCAAGAAGTACCTGATCCAGCCGGTCGATTTAATCGGCTTTTTGCTGCTCAGCCGCATCGCTCACAAGCTGGTGTATTACGTCGTGGCGGCGGGGCCGTTCGCCCTGGTGTTCTATCTGTGCCGCGACTACTTCAGCGGCTGGCCCGACGCCACGACGATCCTGGCGTTCCTCGCGTCGCTAGTGATGGCCTTCATCATGGGCTTCTTCATGGAGGCGACCCTGGGGCTGCTCGGTTTCTGGTTGCTCGAGGTCAGTTCACTGCTGTTCATCTATATGCTGTTCACGTTCTTCTTCTCAGGCCACATGTTTCCGATCGACATGCTTGACGGGCTGCCGTGGCATCTGGGGACGATCGTGCGCGCGATTCCGTTGCAGTACCTGGCGTACTTTCCGGCCGCCGTGTTCCTGGGGAAGATCCAGGGCGCCGACCTGGCCTGGGGGCTCGGGCTGCAACTGTTCTGGACCGTAACATTCATCGTGCTCTGCCGCGTGACATTCAATCTGGGCGTAAGGCGCTACAGCGGGTACGGAGGATAACGATGAGGGATATCGCGACCGGCACCATGGGCGAGAGCGGCTCGCCATTTCGACCCTCCTACGGCAAGGTGTTTTTCACGTTTGCGCGCAACAGCCTCGTGCGCGACATGACGTTTCGCTCGAACTTCATCATCGAAAGCATCACTTCGCTGTCCTGGATGGCGATGAACCTGGCGTACTACATCCTGATCTATCAGTTCACGGTTTCGATTGCCGGCTGGTCGAAGATGGAGTACTTCCTGTTTCTAGCCACGACGCTGTTCGTCAATGCGATCGTGCAGGCGCTGTTCATGCCGAACTGCGAGGAGTTCAGCGAGTTGATTCGCACCGGCGGATTGGACTTTGCCCTGCTTAAGCCGATCGACACGCAGTTCCTCGTCTCGCTGCACAAAATCAATTGGTCGTCGCTGTGGGGTGCTCTGTTTGCCGCGGGACTGATGGGCTATGCGCTGTGGTTTCTGCCAGAGATGCCGGGCCCGGTTGCATTTCTGCTCTATCCGTTCTATCTGGCGTGCGGCGTGGCAATTATGTACAGCCTGATGATCTCCCTGGCTGCGACCAGCGTCTGGCTGGGACGCAACCAGACGCTCTACGATTTCTGGTTCTATATCACGAACTTTTCGCGCTATCCGCTGGAGATTTATCGTGGCGCGGTCGGTGATCCGATCCGGGTGTTGTTCACGTTCATCATTCCCGTGCTGATCGTGGTGAACGTGCCGGCCCGGCTGCTGGCCAAGCCGCTCGACGGGCAGAACTGGCCGCTGGCCGTCTTCGCCCTGTTTGCCACGGCGGCCTCGCTGTGGCTCTCGCGCCTCGTGTTCACCAAGGCGATGCGCAGCTACCGTAGCGCGAGTAGTTGAAACTGTGCGGACGGAAGTGTCTGTATGGCCGGAGACCTGCGCGTTGATCGCTCACCCCCCGGAATTGGCGGCCGGATAGGCCGAAATTCTCGCTATCTTGCAGGCTGCCGCAAGCCGCAGGGCGTCCTCGGCTGACTACAATAGTTTAATGTGGCAGTCGCGTGTCCGTTTGCTGGCCGCGATTGCGGCAGCGCTCTGGTGCGCCGCCAACCCCGCGGAGAGGTTTATGCAACGATTCGCTTTCTCCTGGGTGTCTTATCTAGGCGCCCTATTGGCCGTGGCCGTCGCCAGTGCGATGGGCGCGCTCCTGGCCCACCATCAGCGAGAACATCTATTACGTCACCTTCTTCACCGCCGTCGCGCTGGTGAGTTGGTTCGGCGGATTGCGGCCGGCGCTGTTGACCATCGGGCTCATTTATCTGGTGGCTAGTTGGTACGTGCTCGATGAGGATCGAGCCTTTGGCTTCGACACCGGTAGCGCGGCATTCCTGTTCGTGTGCCTGGCACTGGCGATGTTCAGCGAGATCGCCCGGCGGGCGCGCATGCGCGCCGCTACCAGCGCCCAGCAGGTCGTGTCGGTCGTGGAGAGCATCGCCGACGGCTTCATCGCTGTCGACAGTCGCTGGCGATGCACCTACCTGAACCGCGCGGCCGAGGGACTTTCGCGACGCGAGTTGGAGTTGACCCCCGAGACCACGTTGTGGGACGTTTTTCCGCTGGCCGACAACGATTTGGCAGCGGCCAAGATTCGCCAGGCGGCAACCTTGCGCGAAACGGTCGAGTTCGAGTGTTTTCACGAACCCTGGCAGATCTGGTTCGAGGTCAAGGTCTCACCGGCCGAAGACCGCACGCTGGCGGTATTCTTCCGCGATATCACCGAACGCAAGCTGGGACAAATGGCGCTCGCTCAGAGCGAGGAACGCTTACGTTTGGCCCAGTCGGGTGCCAGGGCCGGCCTGTGGGATTGGGACATGGTGCACGACACCATCACCTGGTCACAGGAGTTCTATGAGATCAACGGGCTCGATCCACATTTGAAGCCTTCGCAGGGGGCGTATCTCGAGCGGATCCTGCCCGAGGATCGCGAAGGGGTTCTCAAGGTAGTGAACGAGGCGCTGGCGACGAAGAGCCCGCTCGACGTCCAGTACCGGATCGAACATCCGCTGCAAGGCATTCGCTGGATCGCCGTGCGCGGCAAATCGACGTTCGACGACAATGGTCGCGTGCTACGCACGACAGGCATCGCGCTCGACATCACGGATCGCAAACGGGCGGAAACGGCGCTCGCATTTTTGTCCGAGGCAGGCAACGTGCTTTCCGTGCTGCTGGACTTCACGAGCACGGTACAAAGCGTGGCCCGACTGGCCGTACGTTTCGTGGCCGACTACTGCCTGATCGATATGGTCAACGAGCGCGGGCGGATCGAACGCGTGGCGCATGCCCATCGCAACGTCGCACAGGAGCCCCTCCTGCGCAGAGCCCTCGAGCTGAATCCGCTGGATTGGGATTCGCCCGGCCCCGTGGTGCAAGTGCTGCGGACGCGTGAGCCGCTGCTGGTGGCTGACGTCAAAGGAGCGTTTCTGGACAGTCTTGCCCGCAGCGACGAGCATCGCCGCGTGCTTGAGCAACTAGGACCAGCCACTTGGATGGTCGTGCCGCTGGTGGTTCGAGACAAGGTGATCGGAGCGATCACGTTGGTGGGCACCGATCCACGGCAGCGCTATTCACAGGCGGAGCTGGAACTGGTGAGTGAGCTGGGCCGCCGCGTGGCTTCGGCCAGCGACAACGTGCGTCTATACACCGAGCTGTGCGAGTCGCAGCGACAGAAAGACGACTTTCTGGCAATGCTGGCTCACGAGCTGCGCAACCCGCTGGCGGCGATTCAGTATGCGAATCAACTCGCCACGCTGACCCAGACAGACGATAACCCGGCCACGGAAGTCATTGATCGGCAGGTTAAAAACCTGGCCCACCTGATCGACGATCTGCTGGATGTCTCGCGAATCACCCGCGACAAGATCCAGCTCCGCAAAGAGCCGGTCGACGGTCGCGTGCTGATCGAGCGAGCCCTGGCCACAGTAGGCCCGGCCATCGCCGAACGACGCCACGAACTAACCTCGGACGTTGCTCCCATGCCCCTGCCGCTGCATGTCGACCCGGTGCGCGTCGAGCAGATTCTGGTAAACCTCCTCTCCAACGCGGCGAAGTATACGCCCGAAGGGGGAAGACTGGGCGTTCGTGCGTTCTCGCTCGATGGTCAGGTGATCTACAAGATCAAAGACACCGGGGTCGGAATTCCGGGCGAGATGCTCCCGCGCGTGTTCGAATTGTTCACGCAGGTCAATCGTTCGCTCGATCGTTCGCAGGGTGGACTGGGAATTGGCTTGACCGTCGTCCGCAAGCTGGCCGAAATGCACGGCGGCAGCGTCTCGGTTACGAGCGAAGGACTGGGGCAGGGGAGTGAGTTCACGGTAAGACTGCCGCTGTGCACCGCGACTGCGGAAGTTGCGATTGAGCCCAAGTTGACCGAACCCGTCGGCCCACTGAAGATCCTGGTGGTGGACGACAATGTCGACATGGCCAACACATTGGCCAAGTTGCTCGAACAGGCCGGACACACGATCACCATGGCTCATGATGGCCTGGCGGCGCTGGCTGCCGCGCGGCGTTCACGCCCCGACGCCGTGGTGCTCGACATCGGCCTCCCGGGCCTGGATGGCTATCGCGTGGCCGAAGCGCTGCGCCGCGAGCCGGCCTTTGCGAACGTCCGGCTGGTGGCCGTTTCCGGTTACGGCCAGGCCGAAGACCGCAGCCGCGCAAAAGCCGCTGGCTTCGACCATCATCTCGTCAAACCGGTCGACCTGCGGCAACTCGTTTCGGCGCTGGCGCCGAACTAGCGGTCTCGCGATTCCAATGTTTAGCCCGGAGGCATCGCCGACGGTGTGTTGCAGCACGCTACGACCTGCTCCCTAGTGAAACGGTGTCACAAACGACCAGCGTTGTGCCCGCTTTCCCTCCTTGATCGGGTTCTGCTCAACATAGTTGATCGCGGCCTGGATATTGGCATCGTCTTCTAGAAAGACCTTCCATAGTCCCTCCTGCCAGAGCGACGGTATCTTGCCGTCGCGGGCATGGGTCGCGAGAGGATGCAGACCTTCGCGATTGAGTTGCTTCGTTGCCTCTCCTTTGAGCTGAATGCACACTCGCTCGACGTCGAAAGTGTGGCGACCCACGACCAGATGAACGTGCTTTGGCAAAATTGAACATGCGAGCACGATCAACTCGCTTCTGCGAACGGCGTTTCCGAAGCCCACGCCGATTGCTCTGGCCTGCACTCCAGTTAGCACGACTGCCGGATGTCGCAAACTTTTCACAGCAGCTGCTTGCCAACTTGTCCATTCGTTGGATCGTGCCTCGCGTGGCACAATCGCAGTTGACTTGCCGTGCTGCAATAGCTCCCACGAAGCCACAAACTCAGACCAAGAGCCACGCGGGTCATTCGGCAGCCAAAAGCCGTATGTGCCCCAGATCACATGATAGGCGCGGATCATTGAACGTCAGCCCGGAGGTATTGCCGACAGCGTTTAATTCGAGCGGGAAGCGAATGGTACTATTTCAGTCCGCCGGCGCTGCAATGTCCACTATTTTGGCAACACACCGTCGGCGATGCCTCCGGGCTAAACAGTAAGGGGAATGCGGGCTGCGGGCGGCCTTAAATCCCGAACTGCCGCAGGACGAGATCGAACACGTCCGTGTCGGCGATCGCAGATCCGACCAGCACGCCTTTTTCGCTGGCAATGATCAGGCCTCGTTGCGCCTCATCGCGAGCCGGTGCGCCGTGCGAACCTCGCACGAGCGTCGCGTCGAGCGGCGTGCTGCGCGTGGCCATGTTCAAATGCATTTCGACGGGGTCGTAGCCCGGCTTGCGGTGGATGTCGACCGTGCTGGCATACTTCGGCGCGAGCGCGTCATCGAACCACCAGTAATAAGCCTGCCAGCTATTCTGTTTGGAAACCAACACCACCTCGCCGGCCCGCTCGTGGTCGAGCTCGTAGCGACCTCGCTCGTCGCCGGCCAGCACTTCGGCAATGCCTTCGCGGCCGCGGAACAAGTCAGCCACCTGGCCGATGTCCGCAGGATTCTGCACGAATACGTGCGAGAACTGATGATCGACAAGGGCCCAGGCCCGGCTGCCGGCGAAGTCGAGCTGTTCGCGTGCGTCCGCGTCCATCTTGACCGCCAACAGCCCCGCCTCGCGCAGCACGCGGTTGGGATACTCCACGTGATCGACAGGCACGATTGTATACTCGCTGGCCACGAGCCACAGCGGCGTGCCGTCCTGGTAGGCTCCGTTCACGCCGGAAAAAAGGCGCGCGAGCACTTCGTCCAGTTCGCCCAGCGCCTTGATGGCTTGCTCACTGTCGGGCCCGAACTTCTGGGCGGCGTAGTCGAGATGCGGCAGATAAATGTAGCTGAATCGCGGCTGGAACTGCTTCGCGGCCCACGCTGCCGAGTCGCAAATCCAGGCCGTCGACTTGATGTTCGAGAGCGGGCCCCAGAAGTGCTGCAGCGGAAAGTGCCCCAGCGTGTCGCGCAGCGTGCCGTACATCTCGGTCGGCTTGGTGTAGCACCACAGCGACTCGGTACCGTCGGGATTGTGGATCGGGGCTGGCGTGCAGATGTAATCCGCTCCACAGCCTTTGCTGTGCAGCGGAAACCAGACGGCGCTGGAGAGCGCCGGATCGTGCTTGTGTAGAACGTCCCAGATTTGTGGCTGCAGGATGCAGTCGTTCCAGGCCGTCCACATTTCCACTTCGTGCTTGTCGCGCCAGTAGAACCCATTGGCAATCACGCCGTGCTCGCGCGGCGTGCGTCCCGTGGTCATGTTCGCCTGCACGGGACAGGTGACCGCCGGAAAACTCGGCACGAGCGTCGTCTGATCGCCGGCCGCGGCCAGCTTGGCCAGCGACGGCATGTGCGCGAGGTCTTGTTTCCGCAAACCTGGAATCGAGAGCAGCACAACGCGGTCGGTCATCGGTGAAACGTTCCTATGTTCAGGTTGAGTAGATCCAACGACCCAGGATCAACATTGGTGCGAGCAGGGCGAGAATAACGAGTGCCCACAAAAAATCCTGAGTCGCCAGCACCGCGCCGGCATCGATGATCACCAGCGAGAAAATCGCGCTCTTCACCGCAGGTTGTACACGCTCCGGCGCTGGATTCAGCACGGCGCGCAGGCACCGCTGTCCGATCAATGCAGCCAATACCGCCCAGAACAGATACCAATTCCCGGGCGGATTGATCGCCGGCCACTCACCGCCTGTCGCCCAGTATGGCAAGGAAGTCACGATGCCCAGCCCCGCGAGCAGAGTTGCCAACCCGAGGGCAAGCTGCATGCGGCCGCTTTCGCGGGCTTCGCTGCGGGCAAACGTCGTGACGCCAACAATGTAAACTCCCACGCCGATCGCGGCTGCCCAGTGCGCGCCGGTCCACGGATCGAGCGCAGCGCTCATGCCGAGCAGCACGTTCAGCGTCCGGCAAAGTCCCATCACGATGGGCGCGGCCGGTGTTGGCTTCAAAACGCCGTCGTAGACAAATACCGCCCCGGCCAGCAGCGTCGCCACAACCCCCGGCCAGAATGAACCGCTCGCTGCGCCGGCAAGCCACCCCAGCACGACGCCGGCCGCGAGTAAACCGAAACCGAGCCGCTGTGCCGTGAGTTCGCTGACGCGACCCGAGGGAATTGGCCGAAACGGCCGCTCGCGCGCGTCCTGCTCGCGATCGAAATAATCGTTCAAAACCATGCCGGCCGTGTACAGGCACGTACTGGCAGCCAGCAGCAAGGCAAACACGTACCACGGCTCGAGCGCGCGGTGCGTCAGCAGAAAGCCGAGCAAGATGTCGGCCATCGCCGTAAAGACGTTCGGCAGGCGAAATAGCTGGAGATAAGCGCGCAATGGATAACGTCAGATAAATGGAAGGTGCAATCAGACCATGCAGCACGTGTGCCGTGCCCAGTAGTCTAAGCGATCCCGAGCTTCTTCTGTAGCGCCGAAAGATACTGATGCGCTTCGCGAGCTGCCGCGTCGGGGCTTTCGATGTACGGATAAAGCTCCACGGTCAGCCAGCCGTCGTAGCCGGTCTCTTGGATCGCGCGGATCGTGGCCTCGAAATCAATCGCGCCGCGGCCCGGAATCAGGTGCTTATGAACCCGAGTGTCGGCAATGTCCTCCAGGTGGTAGTGCACGGTGTGAGGCGCCATTCGGGCGACCCAGTCCTGCGGATCTTCGCCCACGCAGTAGGCGTGGCCGATATCGAAGTTCAACCCCACCCAGGGCGAGTCGATCCGCGACACGAACTCCAGGTATTCGCCGAACCGCTCGATCAGCAGTTCCGGCTCCGGTTCGATGAGCAGCTTCACCTGCACCTGTTCGGCCACCTCGACGCAAGGCATCAGCTCTTCGTAGAAGATCTGCGCAGCGTCATTCCACGACACGCCCGCCGCCAGCTTGCCGCCCGGCTCGGTCGTGATGTTTGGAGCGCCGAGTTCCGCCGCCAACTTGATGGCACGCTTGGTGTGTTCGCGGCGGATCGCCCGATAATTCGGCTCCGGGTCGGTCCAGCCTGGGTACCAATAAGGCTGGCGCGGGTCGGCCACGGCGTTCATCATGAAGGCGTTCACATTCGAGATCACCAGCTTGTGCTTCTCGAGCGCGCGGCGGATCGAATCCTTCCGCTCGGGCAGCAAACCGGCGGGCCAGGCGTGCGGCACGTCGGCCAGGATTTCAATGCCCTGGTAACCCAGGCTGGCGATCTTCTCGATCGTGTCTTCGATCGAGAAGTGCATGTACGCGTTGGAACTGAAGGCGAGCTTCATCGGCGATCTGAACTCAACTGGCAGAGGAGGGGGGATTCATCCGCGGGGGCAGCGAGGCGGGCATGCAGAATTGTACCTCGCGCAACACGCGCGCGGGAGGGCCGATTAGCGAGCGTCCGCCGGAGCGGGCAGCTCTGGCCGCGGTTTTGCCGCTTTCACCCCGCGAATTTTCACATTCACAAAGCCCGACTTGTCCGCCAGCGCGTTCCAGTCGTCGCGACAGCGCAAATAAAGCCGGCCCTCCTCGGGCGCGGTGAACGTGCCATTCTCGCCAAGCGGGAACGGCTCGCCGAGCTGGAAATCGCGAAACAGCACGCCTTCGAGTCGGCCGCGGCCGCTGGTGTCGCCATCCGCCGTCGTCGCCTCGGCTTTCTCCGCACTGCGCCAAGTGCCGCTGGTCGAGTAAGCATATTGTTGACCCTCTTTGAGGATCGCGCCCGACGGCTGCCAGCCGCGCTGGGCCAGGATGCGCGCCGAGGTTTGTGTCTTCTGTGCATCTTGAAACTTGCGTTGCCAGTCCCACCGGCAAAGGTCCTCGCGATAACCTTGCTCGACGTGGGCAGTGAACTCACGCAGTTCAAAGTCGATCTCGTCGAGTTGGCCGGCGAAGACTTGCTCGAACCGTGGTTTTACTCCGCTGAGATAATTCAGGCCGAGCGTGCGAAACTTGCCCGCGTAATTTTCGTTGTTCACCAGCAGATGGCATAGCGCCCAGCGGCGGGCATAAGCCTGCCACGAATCGCCGGTTTGAGCGGCTCCTTTCGCTTCACCATCGGCAGCATCGTCGGCCACAATGTCACGAGCACTCAGCATCGGCAGCGAATGCAGATAGTCGAGCATGTGCTGCTTCACTTGCACGCCGCGCTCGCCCTCCTGCCAGAACTGCCCCAGCTCGGCCATGCCCTCGGAGTACCACAAGGGGCCGGTGCCGCCGAACGTCTGGCCACAGTAGGCGTGCACGATCTCGTGCTGGGGCGTGCTGTCCCGGGCCGTGGCATACACGATCGACTTGCCGCGAATGAAGCGGCCGCGGTTGCTGATGGTCTGCGTGGTCGTGACCCCCGAGCGATTGGCAATCTTCGCACGACCTAGCGGAGAAAGGGCATCGGCTGGCCAGGCATCGAGCTGATCGACGACGTAACACTCCACCTCACCGGCCAGCGGTTGTCCCCAGTATTTGGCAATCAGCCCCAGAATCGTTTCGAATCGCGCAAGCAATGACCGGGCGTCGTCTGGCGCAAGGTCGGTGTGCAACAAGACGTGCGCGCTGCGGTAATCCGCCGGCTTGCGCAGGGTGTCGCGCGGTGCTTGAGCGCCGGCCGCGGCGGCGCACAGGCAGACGGCCACAACGGCAAAGCAGAACGGCAGTGCGCGCTGGCAACGCATTCGCGGGAAGACCTCGTCGGCGTAAGTTCCGTAGCATTCCATTCTACTCTACGGCTGCCGTACGCCGGTCTCGAGATGTTCGCGGCAAAAAACAACCGGCGGCCCGAAGCACCCTGTAAGGCTTCGAACCGCCGGTATTTGCTGCGCCTGCAAGTTGCGCCTGGACTACTTGTCCTCGGCCGGCTTGTCTTCGCCTTCGGCAGCGTCATCGCCGCCCATCGCAATCTTGAAGGTCGACTGGAACTGATCGTATATCGTCACGATGCAGTTGCCTTCGTTGTCCTCGATGTCCTTCACTTCGATCGCCAGCGGCATGGTACCGGGGCCGAATCCTTCCGCAATCGGAGCGTCCAGAACCGGCTTGTCTTCCGAGCCGTAGCCATACAGATGCCACGCGTCGTCATCGGTGTGACGGGCCGTCAGCAGCAGGGCATAAACCGTCTGCTCGGTACCGTCCTGACCCGTGACCTTCAGCTTCTTCAGCTTTGCCTTGTCGAGCGGCTTGCCGTCCACCACAGGCGTGAAGACCGACGACATGAACAGCACGCCCATCGGTGCGCCCGGATCGCTGTTCACGGCCTCGGGAATCTCTTCCGGCTTGAGGTCCTTCTGCGGGACGAGAATCAGGCCGACCGTTTCCTTGAACACGCCGGAGCACTTCTCCAGGTCACACTCAATCTTCACGGGCGGATTTTCAATTTTGTCGACCGCTTCACCGAGCACCTGGGCAAAGGCCTGGGCGATTTGCGGATCGAGAATTTCCAAGTCCTCGGCCACGGCCGAAGCGGCGCCAAACGCGCCCGCCGTCAACACGGCGAGACCACACCAGAAGTTCCTCATCGAACCCTCCCGTTAAATGCAGAATCAGAAAAATGAATCGTCAAGAATTTGCGTTATTCGTGGCGCGGCTCGCGCCGGAATTCATTCATCAGAGATGTGACCGGCCGCCGTGCGTGCTGCATGACCAAAATCGTGGGGGGCGATTTTTTTGGGGTGTCGCTTCCTCAGCCACAGGCAACGACGAAAGTTCAAAATGACCTCGTTGCGACAACCACGGGTCCAGCCTGACTCCCATCAAGATAACCCCCGCACCGCGCCCTGCAAGCTTTTGGCCGCCGCACCTGCGTTTTTCTCGGACAAACATGCTGTCACCGTCCTCATTCCCGCCGCCCCGAAAGTTTCTCCCCTCTAGGCGGTTGGCCGTCAGGTGTAGAATACAGGCACTGGCCGGGTACATTGACGGCAAAGCCGTGCGAATGCCTATTCGCCGCCGGGCTGCCGATCTTGGGGGCGAAAAGGAGTTCGCGAAACCGATGGCTCATCCCTATTCAACTCGTCGGAAGAATCGCCGAGCGGTGACCGCGATCGGAGTGATCGCTCTGATCGCCGTCTTGGTGGCGCTGTTCATGGTGCTCGTCGTTGCGAGTCGCCCTGCCGCTTCGCCCGCCGATCCAGCCGGCGCACCCTCCGCGAAAGGTGTGACAAACATGACCAAAGATCAAAAGTCCGACGACGAATGGCGCGCAAAGCTGACGCCCGAACAATACTACGTGACGCGGCAGAAGGGGACCGAGCGACCCTACTCCGGCAAGTATTGGGACCACAAGGAAGCCGGCAAATACAAGTGCGTGGGCTGCGGCGCCGAGTTGTTCACTTCGGACACGAAGTACGATTCGCACTGCGGATGGCCCAGCTTCTATGCCGCGGACGGGAAGGCGAATATCCTCGAAGAGGAGGATCGCTCGCATGGCATGATCCGCACCGAGGTGATGTGCAAGAACTGCGGAGCCCACCTGGGCCACCTCTTCGACGACGGACCCCAGCCGACTGGCATGCGCTACTGCATCAACTCAGCGTCGCTTGACTTTGAAAAGAAGTCGGACGAAAAGGCGGAAAAGTAAGATCGCAGCCAAGGTCCTGCCAGTTGTGGCGAATACAGGGTCAGTCGCGTTCCGCCCCGCACGGCACTACTACGGAGCTCGTCGTCATGGAACAACTTGTCCTCGATAACCCCTGGCTGGTGGTGATTGCCTTGGGAGCCATCGTGATCGTGGCTTGCACGGCCATCGTGTTCGTCACCGAGTATCTGCAAAAATCTCAGAAGCTGGAGATCGAGGCGACTCTCAAGCAGGACATGCTCAATCGCGGTATGGTTGCCGAGGACATCAAGACCGTGCTTGAAGCCAGCACCGACGGCGCTGCCCTGAAGAACGCCCTGGCCAATCAGGGCGTCCACCACGTCGGACTCGGCAAGTTCAAGCTCGAACTGGGCGCCATTCGCGACAACGCGAAAGCCTGAGCCGCGGCGATAGCATTCGCCGACCACCCAATGGACTGCTGTCCCTGGGCTCTGGCTGCTACTTCTTCGGATCGAGGTTCTGCGTCAGGTCTTCTTCGGTGACCTGCGACTCGACGCCCCCCTCGGGCACTTCGGCGCCGGCCGTCCAGAGCAGGGCGTTCAGCACGAACTTGCGGAAGTCGTCGTTGCCCCAGTTTTCGTGATTGTGGCCGCCGGTGAAGCCGAAGCCCCGGCCTCCTTCCGGTCGTTCCACGGCCCAGGCCACGACTTCTGCCCGGCCCGGGTGCGCCTTGGCCGCTTCGGTGCCGCGCGATCGGTCCGGAGGCGTGGCCACAAGCAGCGGCTTCACGGCCGATTCTTCCGGGAAGCGGATGTTGTAATACCACTCGTCGTTGATCGTGAAGGGACGGACTCCCTTGGTGACTTCGTGCTCGGGCAGATTCGAGAACTCGGCGTCCCAGTGCGGGTTGATCGAGTAGCCGGTCTCGTAGTAGCCGCCGATCCACTTGGTCAGGTCGGGGCCGCCTTTTTCCTTCGGCACTTCCACGGCATAGTGCGCACAGGCCATGCCCACGCCGCGCTTCATGAGCTGATCGATCTCGGTCAGTCGGTTCCGCTGGATCACCGGGTGACCGCCGCCGCCGTCCATATAGAGCAGGATCGTGTCGGCGTTGTCGAACGCGGTGGGATCCTTCGGCCAGCCGTTGAAGTACGAGGCCGTGACGATGCCCTGCTTGTCGGCCAGGCACTTGTCGAGCAGCTTCACGCCGGCGTTGAACTCGTGATCCCCCTTGGCGTGGCTGGGCGTGCCGGCCACCATCACAATCTTCTTGCCGTCTTCGAGCTTGGTGCGCTTCAGCTCAATGTCCTTGAACTGCACGACCATCGGCGGGCCGGCGTGCAGTTGCAGGGCCAGGATGCCGCTCTTGGCTGCCTTGGCCGCTTCGTTGTCAATCACTTCGCTGGTGACGTGGCCGTTGATCTTGTGCGTCAGGTGGTTTCCCTTGGCCGTGATCTCGTAGTCGTTCCAGTCTTCTTTCTTGATGTGCTTTTGCAGTTCCTTGGTGTCGGCAACTTGCTCTTCAGCCTTCTTGCCGTCGTCGCCGATCGTAACCTTCTGACCCCGCAGAGCAAGAATCCCGCGGCCGCGTTCTTCGTAGTTGATGCCGCTGAACATGTCGCCGGCTTCGAAGTCGCCCTGGTATCCGCCCACGACCCAGTCGCCCAGGTCCTTGCTGCGGTACTGGATGCCCGAGTTGCCGCCGACGATCTTGTATTTGAGCTTCAGCACGAAGTCATCGACCGGTCCATCGCGCCAGATGAGGAAAGTGTTCCCCTTGGTCGGATTCTCCTTCGTGGTGCGGCCCGTGATGGTGCCGTCTTCGACGCTCCAGAACTTCGGATTGCCGTCCCAGCCTTGGAGATCCTTGCCGTTGAAAATCGGCTTGAAACCGTCCTCGGCCAGAGTGAGCCGCGTCGAACCGATCGCGACGAGTGCGATCAGCGTCAGGAAGGCAAGCTTGTGGAAGCGAAGCATGATGTCGAACCCTTGTAGTCTATGGGGAGAGCCGCGTTGGCGGTGGGAATGCTGGCAGTTGCCACACGCCAGAATTCTAACTGCAACGGAGAGCGTTTGCAGCAGGGGGAAGGGGCCGTGCGAAAATGAGTTACCGGCTACCCCACCGCTTCGTACGTTTCCGGCGGCGTGAAGTCGAAGTTTCGGCTCTGGCTGAAGAACTTCACGGGGTTCTCATAAACCACGCGACGGATCAGGCTCTCCGGATGGCCACGCAACCGCATCGCCAGGATGAAATCCGGCACAGCCGTCGGCTTCGAAGGGCCCCAGTCGCCGGCCGAATTCACCATCAGACGCTCGGGACCGTACATCTCGACCATGTCCACCGCTCGCTCGGGCGTGCACTTGCTGGTCGGATAGAGCGTCATGCCCGCCCAGTAACCGTCGTCGAGCACCGCGCGGATCGTGTGCTCTTCGACGTGATCGACCAGCACGCGATGATGCTCCAGCCGGCGGTCGCCGTTGAGCATGTCGAGGATCATGCGTGTGCCCTGGTACTTGTCTTCCAGGTGCGGCGTATGGATCAGGATCAACTCGTCGGTCTTGGCCGCGAGGTCCAGGTGCTCGAGAAAGATCGTGGCTTCGTTCTTCGTGTTCTTGTTCAGTCCGATCTCGCCGATCCCCAGCACGCCGGGCTTGTCGAGAAACTCGGGGATCATGGCGATCACTTCGCGCGAGAGGCTAACGTTCTCAGCTTCCTTAGCGTTGATGCACAGCCACGTGTAGTGCTGGATGCCGTACCAGCCGGCCCGCTTGGTTTCGAACTCGGTGAGCTGGCGGAAGTAGTCGCGAAAGCCGTCGACGCTGCCGCGGTCGAAGCCGGCCCAGAACGCAGGCTCGCTCACGGCGACGCAGCCCATCTTGGCCAGTGTCTCGTAATCGTCCGTGACGCGCGAGACCATGTGAATGTGCGGATCGATGTAGTACATGGTCGACTTGCTTTATCTACCTTTCGCCGCGCCGCTCGACGCCCAGAGACTTCACCCAGTTTGCGTCGTATGGCCGAGAGAATAGGAGCTGGATACGCTCGGCCCTCTCGGCTTCGTCACCGCCAAGAATTTCCAGCCCCGCGCGAATCTTCGCCAGGCGCGGGTCATCACTCACGACGCCTTCCGCCCGATCGAGCCGATCGAGCGAAGCGGCCAGATGCAACAGCCGCGCGCGGATATCCAAAAACTCGCGATTGAGAACTTCGGCGGCATCGAGCGGAATGGACATCGACTCAAGTTTCTCCGCGTGGACGCGCGAAATCAACCCGCGATTGCGAGCGAAGCGATGTGGCGCAATTTACTCGCGCGGCATTGTCGGCCGGGTGCGACGATACTCGTCCGGTTGTCCGGTACCGCGAATCACGCGCTGGGTGTCCCCCGGGAGCCGCGGCTTGAAGTCGGCCGGATTCGCCGACTTGCCGAGATTCACGGTGCGCTCCTGGCCTTTGTAGCCCATGTAATCCAAAAACTCGCTCACGGCGATCGTCTTTACGCCGAGTTTTTCGGCTTCTTTGATCATCTCGCCGAACGAGGCGATGTCGCCTTCGTTCGGGCTCGTCCCCTCGGCGCCGGGGCGTTCGCCCATCACCAGGTACTTGGTATCGAGCGACATCGTGCCGACTTTCTTGCCATCGACCACCTGGGCGTCGATCACCCCGCCGTTAAGCGTAATCAGGTCGTGGATCAGTTGCGTGTCTTCCACGCCGTCCTGGTTGATGTCAATCGCACCGACCAGCGCGAAATGCTCCTGTCGGCCGGCATCCCAAACGGTCGAAAAGATCAAGTCACCCGGCATGATTGGATTCGACAGGTCATCTTCGACAATGCGGGCCTCGGCCTGGTGATCGGCGGTCAGTCGCACGACCTGGATCGAGCCCTTCGGCTCAGACTTCACGGGGTTGCCGTCCTCCGGCGCCACGACCACAAACGACGTCTGCGTCCGCAGCCCATCGGCCGTGCCGACGTTCAGCCACACCAGACGGGTGCGCTGGTTGACGCGCGTGATCTTGCCGTCGGGATACTCGTTGGCCTTGGCATCGATCTCTTTCTCATTGCGCATCCGCTCGAGCAGTTCTTCGCTGCGTTTGAGTTCGCCTGAGAGCGACGCGATCTGCCCGGAAGTTTGCTGAGCGACTTGCTCGCGTGCGGCGGTCGCGGATTGGAACTTGGAGTTGAGCTGTTCCATCTGGCCGGTAAGCTCAGTGCGATCCTGGCCGAACTTAGAACGCTCTCCCTCGAGATCGGTGGCCGTCGCGGTGAGTTTCTCGACGTATTGCGTCACCTCGGCCTGCGAGGCCTGCTGGTTTGTGGCCAGCTGCGCATTTAGCGCCACGTTGTCCGCGGTCAGCTTTGTTTTCGATTCCTGCAGTTCGCGAATCTTGGCGGCCATCACTTCGACCAGAGAGCGATAGTTCTGCTTCGACTCGACCGGGTTGTCGCCGTGCGTCTGGATGTCCGCGCGTGCGGATTCCTTCAAAGCTTCCAGCGCGATGGCCGGGTCGCCGACCAGCAATTTCTTGATCTCTTCGGCGTCGGCGATGGCCTTTTGCGTGGCGTTATTGGCGGCGTTGTTCTGTTCGGCCAGGCTCTTGGCCCGATCACGCTCCTGCGAGTAGCTGCTGAAGAACATGTACGTGGTGACGATCAGGATGATCGTCAGAATCACGAAGATGATCAGCGCGATCTGCAAGCCTTGGTTTTCGCGAGCGGCCATCGAGAGTGTGCTCCTCGAGGAGATTTGCCACGGCTAGCGGCGATTGCCTCGATCGGCAGCCGCGGTGCGGACAAACTCAGTTGGGACGGGATCGAAGAATCTTGTTCCGGTGACGCGCCACATTCGACCGCGGCCACGCTGCGGTGTCCCGTAATCCTTGAGAGGACCTGCCATCCTTAATGCAGCCGCTGGTAGCCGGCATAACCGGCGCGGCCCAACCGAGCGCAACGTCAAGACTTTATTGTAATTAGCACCGCTCGGCTGTCAAATTTCACGTCGCCCGGTTCCGACCCCCTGGGGGCGCGATTATTCGCTGCCGGACAGCGGTTTTTTCGTCATTTGACGCTGCTGCCGGATCGAGTCTCGCAGCCGAGCCGCGTCCTCGAATCGCTCTTCGCGGATGGCCTCGTCCAGCTCCGCCTGCAGGCTGGCCACTGGGTCGAACGGAACCGGTCGGTCCTCGCCCGAAGTCTTGCCTGACAGATCCTCACGCCACTTTTCCAGGTACGTCAGCTCGTTGCAGTTTTCGGCGTTCTGGGTCTGGTTGTATTCCGAGAGGAACTCGCGGATGCCGTCGATCGCCGCGTCGATCGCTCCCAGGGCTGCTGCGTATTCTCGCATCGCCACCAGCGGAGTGGCCACCGCCCGCGCGTGCATCATCGTGATATACGGCCGCCACTGGTCGAACTGCAGCTTGTCTTTCTCATCGCGGGCGTACTTGCGGATGAAGGCCAAGAGTCGCAAGTTGCGATTCGTATCGCGAGCACAAAGCTCAAACCGCTCCAGATGCCAGAAGCTCACGTAGCGGTGGTAGTACTGGATGCCCTCGCGCAGCAGCCGCTGGCAATCCTCGCCTTCGAGCAAAAACGGCTCGTCGTCGTTATCCGCGGCGGAGTGCTTTTTGGCCTGTTTCTCGTAGAACTCGAGCCAGGACTTGCTGCCGGCGATCTTCTTGCCGTCGGGCCGCCCGTCAAAATCCATCTGCAAAAGGCCCAATTCGAGCCGCATCTGGATCTTTTCACGGCCGTCGTCCCCTTTCACGATCCGCACGGAAATCTTCTCCGGATCGTAGTCCCAGCCGTCGAGCGAGTTGGAGATATCCTTGGACAAGGGAGCGCTTCTTGGGGCCAGGGGAAAGAATGCGTTGGTGGGTCGCCAGACCAAGTCTATCCCACAGACCAGCAAGCGGCGAGAGCGCGCGGGAGGGTGCCGGACGCAACCTGCCGCGATCCGCTGGAAAAGATACCGGCACGAACCGCGTATGGGGGATCCCCGGCCAGGGTCTCCCCCTTATTGACGATTCGAGCCTGGCAAAAGTCGCTCCGCTTTATTCGCCCGCCTCGCGCGTCATCGGCTCCATGACCTTCGTATTCCGCTCGACGGCCAGCACGATCGTACGCTGCTCGACGCCGTTGGCGGCGCTGGCCACGACCGGAATCACTTGCCGCTGGTTGGGCAGGCTCATTCGCACGGTGAAGCTGCCATCGGGGCGAATCTTCACCGGTTCGCCACGGAGGCTGACCCGGGTGTCGGGATTCGTGACGCCGTAGACGATCATCTCCGCGTCAACTTCGAACTTGAGCGTTTCGTTGTTCGAGATCATGGGCGACATGCCGCCGCCGAACTGGGTGACCACCGGCGCGCCCATCGGTCGCCGGAGTCGTTCTTCAAAGAGTTCTTGCAACTCGAGGCTGTTGTTATCGGTGGAATACCCGCCGCTCATGGCGTAAATCTTGTCGAAGTTTTCGGCCACGTCGGTCCAGTTCTCATCGATCGCGTCGCTCGCGCCAGGTTCGGGCGTGGTCACGATATTCGAACGCACCAGCGGGTAAAACTTGCCGCTGGAACCGAGATATCCGAGCTCCAGCCGATAGCTGGCGGGTGAATTGTCGACATGCACATACCAGTTGCTGACGCCGCCATGGACTTCGATGTCGCGCGACACGCGTTCGCTCGCGCTGCTGCCGCTGTCGTGGATTTCAATCAATCGCAGGAAGGGCCGGGCGGTATGCCATTCCTGGCTCATCGCGGCCTGCACGCGTTCGACACTCTGACGCTTGATTTCCCAGTAGGCGTGCAACCAGAACGGATCGCGGACCATGACGACGATCCGCTCTTTCATGGAAGCCTTCTCTTGCTTGCCGCTCGACGCCAGGTTCTTGTAGCGATCGAGTTTCTCGCGGATCTTGCTCAAGTGACGCTGCACCCGGGGGCTCGACTTGCTGGCGGCCACGCCGTTCGTGCCATTTCGACTGGCTGTCGCCACACCGTTGGTCCCATTGCGGCCGACGGTCGCACGGGCTTTGCTGCTGGTGGCACTCACGGTCGCCGCGGTGGGGCGCCTGGCCGAGGATACCTTCTTGCTCGATTGCGACTTGAGTTGCGGTGCGGATTTCGATTTGGCCGAGGCCAACAGGGCTTTCACCAACTGATCCTTTCGCATGCTGTGCCAGCCGCGGACGCCGCCGCGTTTGGCCATCTGCGCCAGGTCTTTGTGGGAGTAGGAGCTGAGAGATGCTGGGGTCATCAAAGAACTGGCCTCCGCGTTGTCGCAGCACGCCCTGCGCTTGTCGTAAGCGTTGCAGGACGCGTGGGGCAGGGAAAATCGGGTTGGAGCGTCGTCCGTGACCGTTGGCTACGCTCACACAACCTCACGCGGGCAGTCCTTGGCCAGATGAGGCGACGCCGGGTCGTTCTTGAAGCCTCGTGTGGCTGCAGAACAGGCCATGCGTCCGTCAGAACTTTTTGAGGGCTTTCTCCCGTCCGACGGGTAACGGGTAATCGGAACGGCGCGGTGGGGCAAGAGCCGAGCGTCAATGACTCCCTGCAAGAAGCAGCGGCTGGGGGTGCCGCGATTGGCGCGTCTTGCAATTGACCGACTCCGCCAAGGTGGGGTGCTCGGGCGATTCAGGCAGTCTCCGCCAGGGAGCGGTCCTGATCGTCCTCGCACATCAACCTCTCATCTCTGAGTGTACTTAGAACGACGTGAAAACGCAACGCCCCCACAGAAGGTGGAGGACCACGCCGGAACCGTTGCGCCTGCTAGCTTTACGTACATTGCCCGACCCGCAGAGTGGGGCTTTCGACGGGCTTGATCGCTCGGCCGGAGAATGTTTTCCATGCGAAAAAAAGCCGCCGCGCGCCCTCTCGTCGGGTGGCTGGCAGGTGATCGAGAAACACCCCTCAAAATCGATTGCACCGAGGCTGCTCAGGCCTTGGTCTTGACTTTGTGAAAAAAAACACGAATTCGACCCAGGGGCCAATTGACACTCGATTTACGGCCTATTAGGATGCCAGCCTTACAGGTTTGACAGCGACTGCGAGCTGCTTCCAGGCGACGCGGGGACTGGTTCATTAAGGGCCTCCTGCCGAGCCGTTTTTGGCAGAAAGTTGCCCCATATCTGTGGTACCTCCCGCAGACGACCGATCGGCGATGGCAATCGCCTTCGAATGGGCCGCAACCGCAATGACCATTTCTGGCGAGATGGTTCTGCCCGGGCTGTTGGGCTATTTGCTCGACCAGTATCTCGGCACGCGGGTCCTGTTCCTGTTTATGGGGTTTGCCTTGGGTGGCCTGTTGGCAACGCTCAGCCTGATGCGAGTCGCCAGGAGCGGGGGGCAGTTGCCACGAAGGGCTGGTTCGAGTGGCCAGTCGGGTGCCGACAAGCCGGCGGCCGGCCCGTCGGGAAATCAAGAGTCCGGTGCAGCGAGTCATGACAAACGGTCCAGGCCAGACGCTGAAGGCTAAGTTGGCACGCCTGGGGCTCCTCGCCCAGTCGATGTTCATCGCCGCTGCGCTCGCCGGGGCTTTGCTGCTGCTGTCTCCCCTGGCTTACGGCGTTTCGGGGCTGTTCGGCCTGAAGGTCGCGCTGCTCGCCGCGCTGCTGTGCTGGATGGGCGCCCTGTTCTCGCTTTCGATCTCCGCGCTGATTCGTGGCGGCGTCTCGGTCATGAATCGCCTGGCTTTGGGGATGACCGCCCGGGCCATGGTGCCGCTCGTGCTGGGTGTCGGACTGCACATCAAACATGCCGACCTCGCCGGCGCCGGGCTGATCTTCTACGTGCTCGTGTTCTACATGGTTACGCTGGCGGCCGATACAGCATTGCTTCTGGCTCAGGTGCCGCAGTCGTTGGTTCCCAGGAAGGCTCACTAAGGCGATGGCCGATCCTCACGAAACACCCGCCGATACTCACCACGATCACGCGGCCGATGCGCACGCGCACGCGGCTGGCCACGGCGCGCACGATGCGCATGCTGGCCACGGCGACCCGCTCGACGCAGGTCACCTGATTGGTCACGTCAAAGACGCGACTTACTTCGAGTTTCCCCGATTCATGGGCGGCAAGGTCGAGATTCCCCAGTTCTACGAAGGACCGACGCTCGCCACGATTAGCGTGGGCTTCAAGCCGATCGACGACCGGATCATGCCGGTGCAGGGCAAGATCACCAAGTTCATGGTGCTCGAGGCGATCGTCGCCTTGCTCATGATCTTGATCTTCAGTTGGCTCGCCTTGCGGCTGCGCCGCTCGGATCGTCCCAAGGGCGCGCTGACGAATCTGCTCGAGTCGATGATCGTCTTCATTCGCGATGACGTGGCTCGCCCGGCCATCGGTCATCACGATGCCGACAGGTTCATGCCGTTCCTGCTGACGATTTTCTTTTTCGTGCTCGGTTGCAACCTGTTCGGCATGTTGCCCTGGATGGGCTCGCCGACGGGGGCCTTGGCCACAACCGGCGCGCTGGCGTTCATTACGCTGTGCACGGTCTGTATCTCCGGCATGGCCAAGTTGGGGCCTGTGGGCTTCTGGGTTGGCCAGGTACCGCACATGGACCTGCCGCTGGCCCTGGCAATCCTGCTCAAGCCGATGATCTTCGTCATCGAACTGATGGGCATGGGCATTAAGCACTTTATCTTGGCCATGCGTCTTCTGGCCAACATGATGGCGGGCCACCTGGTGCTTGCCGTGATCATGGCCTTCATTGCCGCCAGCGCGGCGAGCGTGGCCTGGTATGCCGTAACTCCCGCGAGTCTGCTGGGCGCCGTCGCTCTGAGTCTGCTTGAACTGTTCGTGGCCTTCCTGCAGGCCTACATTTTCACCTTTTTGTCGGCCCTGTTCATCGGCATGGCGGTGCATCCACACTAACCGTGCTGCTGACTTCGCCGTTAGGCGTTTAACCTCGACTTAACCATCTTCTTCGTTACGAGATTTCTAGGAGACTGATACCGTGAACCGCTTTCTGAAAATTGCCATGCTGTTGTTCGCGATGGTGCTGGTGACTGCCCCGGCGTTCGCACAGGAAGAGCCCGCAACTCCCGAGCAGACTGTGACCGAACCCGCGCCGGCCGTCGAATCGGCTCGGAACACGAACTTGATTTACCTCGGTGGTGCTTTCGGTGCCGGCCTCGTGATCCTGGGTGCCGCCTTCGGCATCGGCAAGATCGGCTCCTCGGCTGTCGAGAGCATGGCCCGTCAGCCCGAAGTGGCCGGCAACATTCAAACGGCGATGATCATCGCCGCCGCTCTGATCGAAGGTGCGACGTTCTTCGCGCTGATCGTTTGTATGTTGTTCAACAACTAAGTCCGTTTCCCTTTTAGGACGTTGCGAGGGCGCTATGAGCCTGGCTCGTTGGACAGTTTGTGTTGCGCTGGGAATTGCCGCGTGGGGCTTTTCGGCTCCGCTGGTGGTGGCCCAGGGTGTGGAGAAGGCCGCGGAGCACGCCGCCGAGGAAGTGCATCACGCGGCCACGACCGATGCCAGTCATGGCGGCGGTTCGACCGATCCCTTGGAGGTGGCTCCGGATCTGGCGATCTTCACGTTCATTGTGTTCGTAATCCTGCTGGTCGTGCTCCGTAAGTTTGCCTGGGGCCCGATCATGGAGGCCCTCGAACGACGTGAACACAACGTCGCTGAGCACATTGCCCAGGCCGAACGCAATCACGAGCAGGCCCGGCAGTTGCTGGTCGAATACGAGCAGCGGCTCTCTGGGGCGGCCAACGAAGTGCGTGAGCTCTTGGAAGAAGCTCGCCGCGACGCCGAGGGCACCAAGCAGTCGATCCTGGCAGAAGCTCGCCAGGGCGCCGAAGCCGAGAAGGCCCGGGCCCTGCGGGATATCGAGGCGGCGACCGACGCCGCGCTCGAGACGATCGCGCATCGCAGCACCGATCTGGCGGTCGAACTGGCCGGCAAGATCGTGGGCGCCAAGCTCACGAAGGACGAGCATGCCCGACTGATTCAGGATGCGGTGGCCAAGTTCCCGGCCTCGAGCGCGAGCTCGAACTAACGGCGGATTCGGACGAGTTCGGTAGAAGTTCATCACCAGGTTGTTTTATCCCCCGCAGGTTCGGCAATGATCGATAACGCCGCCAAGCCAGAAGCCAAGGCCGTAAACGTCGGCGCGCAGCGCGTGGCGGCCGTCTATGCCAAGGCCTTGCTCGGCGCCGCCGAAACTAAGGGGCAAACCGACGCGGTGCTCAGCGAGCTTCAGGCCGTGTCAGCGGCGATCGCGGCCTATCCCAAGTTCGAGGACGTGCTGGCCTCGGCCCTGGTCCCGCATGAGGAAAAGGTTCAGATACTTGAGCGCACCTTCGGCAAAAAGGTTTCGCCGCTGGTGCTCGACTTTCTCAAGGTTCTCTCGCACCGCGGCCGGTTGGATGTCACCCGCGCCGTGGCTGACGTGTTTCAACAGCTTTACAACGAGCTGCGGGGCAGGGTGCCGGTCACGGTACTCACCGCCACGCCGCTCGACTCCAGCCAGACGCAAACCCTCGAGGCCTCGCTCCGGCGAATTCTGGGCGGCGAGCCCCAGGTGCAGCCCGAGGTCGATCCGTCGCTGATCGGCGGGGTGGTCTTACGCGTTGGCGATACCGTTTACGATGGCTCGGTGGCCCGGCAACTCCAGCAGGTCCGCGAGCAGATGATCAACAGGAGCGTCCATGAAATTCAGAGCCGACGAGATCGCTTCCGTCATTCAGGCGGAAATTGAAAACTACCAGTCCCAGATCGACGTCCGCGAAGTAGGTCGCGTACTCGAGGTGGGTGACGGCATCGCGCGCGTCTACGGCCTCTCTGGCGTCATGGCCGGTGAAATGGTCGAGTTCCCCGGCGGCGTCATCGGGTTGGCCTTCAACCTCGAAGAAAACTCCGTGGGCGTGATCATTCTCGGTGACTTCCTCAAGATCACCGAGGGCGACGAAGTTAAAAGCACCGGCAAACTGCTCAGCGTGCCCGTGGGCGACGCCATGATCGGCCGCGTGGTCGATCCGCTCGGCAACCCGCTGGACGGCAAGGGCCCGATCGTCACCAGCGAACGCCGCGACGTTGAAACCATGGCCCCCGGTGTGGCCGAACGCCAGCCGGTGAAGCAACCGCTGCAGACCGGAATCAAGGCCATCGACGCCATGACCCCGATCGGACGCGGCCAGCGCGAACTCATCATCGGTGACCGCAAGACGGGCAAGACCGCCATCGGCATCGATGCGATCATCAATCAGAAGAACTCGGGCGTAAAGTGCTTCTACGTCGCCGTCGGTCAGAAAGAGTCGACCATCGCCGGCACGATCGAAGTTCTGCGAGCCACGGGAGCGATGGACTACACCACGGTGATCGTGGCCGGTGCCTCGGATCCCGCTCCGCTGCAGTACGTCGCTCCGTACGCCGGCACGTCGATGGCCGAGTACTTCATGTACAAGGGCGAGCACACGCTGATCGTATATGATGACTTGTCGAAGCAGGCCTCGGCCTATCGCCAGCTCTCGCTGCTCATGCGTCGTCCGCCGGGTCGCGAAGCTTACCCGGGCGACGTGTTCTATGCTCACAGCCGTCTGCTTGAACGTTCGGCCAAGCTGAGCGACGCCCTCGGTGGCGGTTCGCTCACTTCGCTGCCGATCATCGAAACGCTGGAAGGCGAAGTCTCGGCCTACATTCCCACGAACGTGATATCGATCACCGACGGCCAGATTTATCTGCAGCCCGACTTGTTCTTCTCCGGTATTCGTCCGGCGATGAACGTCGGCGTGTCGGTGTCTCGCGTGGGTGGCTCGGCCCAGATCAAGGCCATGCGTAAGGTGGCCGGCGGTTTGCGTCTCGACCTGGCGGCCTTCCGTGAATTGGAAGCGTTCGCCCAGCTCGGTACGGATCTCGATCCTGCCACGCAGTCGCGGCTCGATCGCGGTTACCGGATGGTCGAAATCCTCAAACAGGGTCAGTACGAACCCCTCGACGTCATTGACCAGGTGCTCATTATCTATGCCGGCACCCGCGGTTACCTGGACAAGGTTCCGGTGAATGAGGTGCGACAGTGGGAGAAGGACTTCCTCACGTTCATGCGTGACCAGAAGTCGGAGATTCGCAACAAGATCCAGGAATCTCAGGATTTGGACGACGCGACGATGGCCTCGGTCAATGCCGCGATCGGCGAGTTCAATACGCAGTACCCCAAGAAGGGAGCAGCCGCCACCGCTCGCGTGTAAGCAAGCGGCAGAGCCCTGATTGAACTATGGCCAAAGCCCGATCGCTTGATAAGCGTCGCAAGAGCATCCGGAACATCCGCAAGATCACGCGGACGATGGAGTTGATCGCGACGGCCCGCTTCAAGAAAGCCATGGACCGCGCCCATGCGGCCACGGCCTACACGCGCCGCATCACGCAGGTGGTGGCCGATCTGGCCAATGCCGGCCTGGAAGTGAAGCATCCGCTGCTCGAAGGTCGCGAGACCGTCAATCGCGCCGTCCTGCTGATGCTCACCGCCAACCGCGGCTTGTGCGGCGGGTACAACTCGAGCGTCCAGCGGGCAGGTTTCAACCGCTACAACGAACTGAAGCTGATCGTACCCGAGCTGCGGTTCGAGGTTTCCGGCCGGCGCGGCTTGTCCGCTGCCAAGTTCCGCGGCATCCACGTCGACGAAGGCTACACTCACTTCGAAGACAAGCCCAGCTTCGAGGAAGTCGAAGTCCTGGCGAATCGCTATCTCGAAGAGTACATCTCCGGCAAGATCGACCGGCTCGACGTCGCTTACATGAAGTTTGAAAGCGTCTCTCGGCAGTCGGTCATCGTCGAGACGCTGCTCCCGCTGGGACAGCTCGAGGGTGCCGGCGCGGAAGACAACAAGAGCCAGGTTCAATACGAGTTTCTCCCCTCGGCGGCGAGCATTCTGGAAGAGGTTGTGCCCACCAGCTTCAAAGTGAAGCTCTTCAGGTGCTT